>OGYK01000166.1_pt1 | contig 55566 bp, 64 predicted proteins | sample 1576501 | NCBI WGS metagenome assembly OGYK01 (sample SAMEA3541530, study PRJEB24748) | human gut metagenome | biome: human gut; feature: human-associated habitat; material: faeces | place: China | collected 2012
GTATGAGGTACGAATTACATTTTCTTATAATGGAGAGCCCTGGAAAGAATATATAATTAATTTAAGAATTTATAATAATATATTATTTTAAAATTTCTATACTTTTTACCTTATTTTTAAAGACATCAATTAAAAAATATAATTGATGTCTTTTGTAAAATATTTTGTTTACTTGTTTTATATTTATTTTTATACTCCATATGCAGAGAATAAGAAATTTCCCATATAAACTTGAATACATGGTACAAGCACTACTATAACAACAAATATTAAAACTATTCCAACAATTAAATACATAATTTGAGGAAGTGCTTTTGTAATTTTTGTTAATATATTATCAATATCTATTTCCATATACTCTACAAGTTTTTCCATCATTTCTGGTAAGTCTGTCTGCATTCCTATTTTTAACATTTCTATCGTCATAGGTGACGCAAGTCCAGAATTTTCAAATGGCTCTATCCATGATGAACCAACAAGTATATTATTTATAGATGTTTCTATTATAGATAGCATAACATAATTTTGTACAACATTTTTACTTACTTCTAATGCTTCTTGTATTCTCATTCCATTTTTTAGATTTAATAACATTGCTTTCATTAACCTTGAAAAATCAAGTGCAAATATAAGCCCCCCAAATATTGGCATTTTGTATTTAAAATAATGAAAATTATATTTTCCCTTTGGAGTATTTATATATGCCAAAATTGATCCAACTATTGCAGCGATTATTCCAAGTGGTATATACCATGCCTCCATTGCACCTTTTATAAAATTAGAAAACCATATTGTAATTGCTGGTAATGAATCTTTTGTTCCAAGTTCATCAAATATTCCCTGAATTGTTGGTATAGCAACTAATGATCCTATAATAAGAAGTGCTAGCAATAGTACAAATTGAACAATATTTGGAATTAAAATACTTCTTATTTTTTTATTTAATGCTTCTGTATCATCTAAGTATTCTACAGCTTGTTTCAAAGAATTTGTAAGTGAACCTGAAAGTTCTCCAACTTTTATCATATTTGTATATATATATGGAAATATATTTGAATAATATTCCATTGTTGTGTACATTGTTTCTCCGAGCTTCAACTCCTGCTAGAATATCTTCTAAAACTCCCCTAAAAGATATGTTTTCAGTTCCTTCTATTATTGTTCTTAAAGCATGTATATTATTAAAATCTGCCTTTTTTAGCAAATAAAAATTTTGAGTAAATATTACTAAATCCCTTTGTGTTATTTTTTCAGATTTTTTTAAATATAAATTTATTCTTTCTTTTGTAGAAAGCGTTTTTTGCTTTGGCTGTCCTAATTGGGTTGTATTAACATTTTTCATTATTTCTTGTATATCTGTAATATTTTTCTTTTTAGTTTTCTTTTTATTTGTTCTATATGTTAATTGTTCAACATCTATTGGTAGCAAATCATTTCTCTTTAAAGCCTTTATTAAACTTTGCTTACTTGATGCTTCAACCTTATTTCTGACAACTAAACCGCTTTTAGTAGCTGCTTTATACATATATGTAGGCATCTTTTACCTCCTTTTAATGCATGTCTCTTTTTATTTTTAATTGCATAATTGTCCTATTTAATGTTTCTATATTTTTTTCTTCTATTTGTTCTTTAGCCTGTGCTAAAGTAATTTTATCTTCAACAAATAGTTTTGCAAGTGAATTTATTAGTCCTATGCTTCCTTTTTCTTGGTTACTTTGTATTGCATCTTCTATTTCTGAAACACTTAACTTATCTTTTCTAATTACCCCAGAAACTATATTATCAACAACCATAACCTCTGGAACCAATACTAGTTTTCCATTAGTTCCTTTTAACAATCTTTGTGAAACAACAAGTTTTAATAATGAAGATAACAAGTATTTTATTTGCGCTTGGTCTCTTACTTCATAAAAGTTTATCATTCTGTCTATTGTTTCTGCACAAGATTTTGTATGTAATGTTCCTATTACCAAGTGCCCAGATTCTGCCATTTCTATAGCAGCTTCCATTGTTTCTTTGTCTCTAATCTCTCCTATTACTAGTATATCACAATCTTCTCTTAATGAGTTTTTAACTCCTTGGCTAAATGTTAAAACATCTTGTCCTTTTCCTACTTCTTTTTGAACTATTAAAGATTTTTTAGAATGATGTTTATATTCTACTGGGTTTTCTAGTGTTAATATTTTTCTATTTTGATTCTCATTTATATCATTTATTAAAGCATTTAGTGTTGTTGTTTTTCCTGAGTTTGTTTTTCCTGTAACTAACATTACCCCTTGTGGTTGATATGTCATCCTTCTTACAACATCTGGAACTCCAAGTGATTCATATGATGGTAATTCATTTTTTATAATTCTTAATGTACATAAAGGCACATCATCTGAAAGTGATATATTTACCCTTAAACGAACTCCCTTATACTCGCATGATGTATCTAGTTTTCTTGTTGTATTAAATACTTCATCTTTTTCTACGTTTCCCATTACTAAATAATCATACATTTCATTCATATCGTCTGGTGTTAATACATCCATTTCTTCTATTGGTACTAATGTTCTTGCAATTCTTAGTATTGGTTTATTATTACATATTAGGTGTATATCAGATGCGTCTTTTTCAAACGCAATATCTAATATTTTATTCATGTCCATATATTTTCCTCCTCTTTTGTTTAGAATATCAATAACTTATTGTTTAACTCTTCAAGTGTCGTTATTCCCATTAACACTTTTTTAATTCCATCCACTGCAAGTGGTCTATAATTTTTTTCTAAGGCTTTATTTCTTATTTCTATACTAGAAGCCCCTTTTACTATTAATTCTTTTATTTCATCATCTAAATCCAATACTTCAAATACTCCTATTCTGTCATAATATCCTGTATTATTACAGTGTTTGCATCCAATTGCATCATATGTTTTCATATTGCTTAAGTCAACATTCATACCATATTTATTAGAAATATTTGTTATTATTTGTTTTTCTTCTTCTGTAAATTCTCTTTCTCTTCTACATTCATGACATAATCTTCTAACAAGTCTTTGTGATATTGATGTTGCCAATGTACTTGCTATGTCATAATCTGATACTCCTATTTTTCTTAGTCTGTTTATTACCTCTATACTGTCTATTGTGTGTATTGTTGATAAAACATAGTGTCCAGTTTGTCCAGCTTGTATTGCTATTTCTGCTGTTTCTCTATCTCTTATTTCTCCTACAAGTATTACATCTGGGTCTTGTCTTAAAACTGTTCTTAATGCACTTGAAAATGTTGATTTTTTGTCTATTTCTATTTGGTTAAGTCCTGGTATACGTATTTCTACTGGGTCTTCTATTGTTGTTATGTTTATTTCTGGTCTATTTAAATAGTCTATTATACTATATAGTGTAGTTGTTTTTCCTTCACCTGTTGGTGCTGCTATTATTGTTATACTATTTCTTTTATTTACACTTTTGTTTAATGTTTTTTCATCTCCTGGAAATCCTAAATCAAATATTTGTTTAATATCTGCATTTTTCTTTAATAACCTTAAAACAAATTTTTCACCATATACATTTGGTTGTGAAGAAACACGAATATTATAATCATCATATAATAAAATTCTTCCATCTTGTGCTTCTTGTTTTTCTTGGTGCATATTGGATATTGCTTTTAATCTTCCTATTATTTGTGTTTGTTTTTCTTTATCTATTGTAGCTGCTGTTACAAGTTCACCATCTATTCTGTATCTTACTCTTACTTCATTTTCTAATGGTTCTATGTGTATATCACTTGCTCTTTTTACCATTCCAGTTTTTATTATGCTATCAACAAGTGATGTAATTGTTCCTCCTTGGTCTGCAACCTCTATTCCGGCCTTACCTGCCTCACCTTCCAATGAACGCAAGTATTTTTCTATGTCATTTTCAAATGTAACATAACTTTCCATAACAAGCCCTTTATTTAAAAATAACATTCTTATTGTTTCCATTGCTCTATTATTAACTGTATTTGCAAAACATACTTTAATTTTTCCTGAAGAAACCTCAAATGGTACTGCCTTATTTTTTTGAGCAATATCTAACGAAATATAATCTGTTAAATTTATTTTTATACTCTCAGAATTTAATAATATACCTTTTGTTCCCAATATTTCACCTATTGCCTCTATTAATGTTGTAGGCTCTGCTAATCCTAATATATATAATATATCTCCAATTTTTTGGTTTGGGTGTTCTCGTTGGTATGTTAAAGCCTCTTCTATTGCTTCTTCATTTACAATTCCTCTTTTTACTAATTCAACCCCCATTGGTTGTCTTCTTCTTACATCCATTTTGTTTCCTCCTTTTTTCTTACGTGCTCTATATTATTATACAATATTTCTAAATATTTTTGTTAAACTTTTATAAATTACCTTTATTTACTATTTTTTTAAAATATAGGTAACTTCTTTTTCTAAATCACCAATTTTTAATTTTACTTCAATTGCTTCTTTTCCATTTTCTATTTTTTCTGTAAATTCACAATTGTCAACTCCACTTGCAATTTTTACATTATTTTGATAAATTGCTTTATTTTCTGGAATATATGTGTATTGATTTTTACTAGAAAATGCAACATATCTTTGTTTGTTCTTGTCTTGTTCATTTGCATTTGTATAGCTTACTACTTCTAAGATTTTATTGCCTTCTTTGTTAACTTCTTCAGAAAAATAACTATTAAATCTTGTGTATTCCCCTAAATAAGAATATTTTTCTGTTGATACGTCTATATTTTTATAAAAATACCCTGTCATTATTGAAATGATTGTAATAGCTATTAACATCGCAATCACATATATAATTAATGATGTTAATGTTACACCTTTTTCTGACCTCATATTAAAACGTCCTTTCTACCTATTTCTAACTATTGTCGTTGTTAACTCCACGTTTTCTACTTCTTTTCCTATTTTATATAAAACATTTACATTTATTATTTTTACTAAATCGTTTGAATCATTATTTTCTTGTCCATTAGAATTTGGAACATATTTTTTTACTTTTATTTCTATAGTATAAGCTGAGTCATATTCTTTATTGTCTATAATTAATGTATCACTTTTTTTATACTCACTTATTTCCACTGGCTCTGTTCCTTTTGTTTCTATTACATCATCGTAATTTAGTGCCTTTATTTTTTCTATAACATCTTGTGCTATATAAGTTGCTTCTGTTTTTCTTTCTACTTTTTTAGATGATATTGTTATATTATAAAAAACAACTGATATTATTGATACAAATAGTGTAATTACAATTATTGCAATTGTTATGTCTATTCCTGTAAAACCTTTTTGACTTTTTACATTCATTTTTTTCCCTTTCTATACTATAAAATTGTTATATAATAATACATATAGTATTGTTAATACATTTGTAATACTTAAGTAAAATCCTATTTTTAAATCTTTCCAAACTTGTTTGTCTGTTTTTAAGCTTTTATTTCTTCTTTGTTTTAATTTATTTAACAATATATATATTGCAACTGTAAGTGATGTAAATGCTATTGTATTTATTGTTACATATTCTCCTGTAAAAATTGCAATTACAATTACCATTAATAATATTCCATTTATATATTTGCTTTTTGCATATTTTTTTAGTGATATTGTATCTAAAATTAATATTAATACGTAAAAAACAAGATATATAACATATCTATATATATTAGCTTTTTCTACTATGCATAGATATGCTATATATATAATTGATATAATTATTCCATATGTAAGTACTGGTTTTTCTATTTTTCTTTGTTCTTTATCTATTCCTGCAATTATAAACAAAAATGATAAATATAGTGCCATAAAGCAATATTCTGCTACCTGTTCTATTTTTATGTTATATATATCAATTTTCATTAAGTAAAATATAGATACAAAAATTAACCCAGATAGTATTTCTAATATTAAATACCTAGGTCTTATTTTTTCTTTACAATATCTACATTTACCACCTAAAATTATATAGCTTAAAATTGGAAACATGTCAAAAAATCCTAATTTGTGATTACATTTAGGGCAGTATGATCTTGTGTGTGTTATGTCTTCTCTTCTTGGAATTCTATATACGGCAAGTGTGAAAAAACTTCCAAACATTGCTCCTATTAAAAATATTATTATATATATTATTGTTTCCATGTTTCTCCTTTTTATAAGTTAAGCCATACACACTTAGTGTGCGTATGGCTTAATTTTATTTTATTTTATTCTGTTATATCATTCCATGTTATTACTCCTTGAGCTGATACTTTACCTTTTACTTTTAAATCAGTACCATCATCTTTTTTTGCTGGTGGTGTAAGTGTAATTATTCCTGCTGCTTCTTCAGCCTTTGATGGATCTCCTACTGCTATTGAAAAATTACCATTATCACTTAATGTACCTAATGTAAAAGCTCCTTTTTCATTTTTAGTATATTTATTTTCTAAATATGTTGTATATTGAGTTGCAACGTAAGTAGAGGCTAAATCTCTTGCTTCAGCTACTTTTTGTGAAGCTGCTGCTTTTGTTGATTTGTTTAATATACCATTTTCACCTGTTAAGAATGCTATTGATACCCCCGCTAAAATTAATAATACAATGATTGTGATAACTAATGCAATTAGTGTAACACCTTTTTGTTCTTTGAACATAAAAATTTCCTCCTTTTCTTTTGAATTTTAAAAATTATATATTTTCATATATTTATAAGTGCATTTTATAAATATAATGTTAAAAACTTAAATTATTTAGTTCCTTTGTCTGGAAAATAAGTACCTTCTGAGCTTGTATTTGTATTTTGTGTAGAATTTTGCGTACTTCCCCCATTTGAAGAACTATTATTGCTATTTGTTGAACCAGAATTATTATTTGTTGTATTTTGCCCGTTTTGGGTTTGGTTTTCCTCTGTTTTTTCCTCATATGTGGAAAATGGGTTTACTTTTCCTGGTTTATAGTCTTTTATTTTTTGATAATTAGTTAAATCTGATTCATCTATTTCATATGTCAGAATAACTTTATCTTCTTCTATGCTATCAGAATTTTTTAATTCTTCTTTTATATTTTGTGGAGTAACATATGAAACTTCTTCTGGCAAGATTTTATTTGATGGTACATATTCATATAGTATAACTCCTAATATTAAAATTATTGCTAAACATAAAAGTAACATAATAATTATTTCTTTAATAATATTTTTAGCCATTAACCTATACTCCTTTTTTATTATCTTAAGGTATTTGTTGTATTTGTATTGTTAGCTGCATTTGTGTTTGTATTGTTTGTTATTGTACTATTGGTTGAATTTGTTGTATTTGCTGTATTTGAGCTTGTTGTATTGTTTGTATTATTTGTGTTTGTTGTAGTATTATTGTTTGTATTATTATTTGATGAATTTACAGTGCTTGAACTATCTGATATACCCTTTATTGTTATATCTTTACATGTAAATGTTGCTTGTAAATCTGTTGTACTACTACTTGGTACCATTGAAAAATTTTCTATTTTAAAGCCTAATTGTGAATCATTTTCTATGTTAGATATAAAATTTGTTATTCCAATATATGATCCATTTACAGTAAAGTTTAAATTATAGTTATCGTCTCCTGTACCTCTTAATAAATCCATTTTCATAACAACGCCTTCGCTTTTAGCATGATTTCCAATTTTTACCCATAAAGATTCAATTTCATATTTTTGAAATTGTGTTGCTTGTTTTACTTCGTCCCCAGTACTAATTGTAACCATATCTTCATAATTTTTCTTTTCCTGTGTTAATTTCTTAAGGTCTGCTTCTGTATCTGATATAGCTTTTGGGTAATCTGTACTTGCAAGTTTTGTTGCTTGTCCAATCGCCTCATCTAACTCTTCATTTTTCTCCTGAATACTAGATATTCCTAATATTGTCAAATTTCCAATCGTAAATCCTTTTACTACAGCAAAGCCACATAATGTTAATAACAAAATTATAAGAATTGATATTAATAATTTTTTCATGGCAAGTCTCCTTCTATTTTTACTGTAACTACATTATTTTCTTTTTGTCCTGCTGTAGAAATTACATTTGTCAAAATATTGTCAGCTTTGATTTTTGCTTTTAAATATCCTAATTGTTCATATTTATTTGATTGTGCATTTATTTCTATATGTTTGTCTGTTGTATTTTGTATTGATGTTATTTGAACATTTTCTGGTATTATAAACATTATTTGATTCAATAAATTAGGAATTGCATTTTTTGTTTTTAATGCATTATTTATTCTATCATTTATATCTTGTAAATTTTTAATCATAGTAGTATATTCACTTGTTTTTGTTTTAATTTTTGAGTCGTCAGCTTTTGCAAGTGCAATTTGTGAGTTTATTTGTGATGTTCTTGCTGCTGCTTCTTCTTGTTTACTGTTTAGCTGATTATTTAGCACACATGAAAAACCAGAATATACTGCAAGCAAAATAAATAAGCCCCCTGCTGATCTTAGTAAATTTCTTTCTACTGTGTCTAATTTTTGTCCTAAATCAAATGTAAATAATCCTTTTTGTTTATTTTTGTCTTTTTCCTTTGTCTTATTTGATCCCCCAACATCTATTTTTAGCCAATCTGGTAATTTATCTGCAAATGTTGAACCTTTAAAATTCATTGAAGTTAAGCCTTGTCCAAGTCCTAATAAAGCAAGTGAAATTGCAGAGTTTACTTCAATATAATCTTTTATGTTTATATCTTTTGTGTTTGTAATAAATGATGGTTTTAGTATTTCACATTTTGTATCTTCTAAATATTCTTGAAAATACAAGTCTATATTGTTTATTAATGCTGCTGTACCAGTTATATATACTTTTTCAATTTTTGCTGTGTTTGTATTAATTATTTTTTGTATTTGGCTTACTATAGAATATAATGTTGGCATTATTTCTTCCAAATGACTATTTTCTATATCTTGTAATTCTCTTCCTTCTGAAGTGTATATTGTAGTATTTTTGCATGTTTCATATGCTTTAGAATAAGAATTTTCTATCATATTTAATTTTTCTAAAAATTCTTTACTTCCTTGTGGAATTATTTCTATATTGTATATTTGTTGATCAATTATTGTTGTAACTGTTGTTTGGTCTTCAATATTTACAATTAAATAATTTTGTTTTGGTTCAAATTCTTTTAAATTAGATATTGTCATTGATATTGGAGAAACAGCAGTTACCCTATAGCCTGAAAATAGTTGTAACATTTTGTTAAATTCTATTTTATTTTCGCTAACATGAATTACCTTTAATTTTTGTTTATCATCTATATTTGGAACAACCGCTGATCTTTTTTCAAAAGCATTTGGGTTGTAACCTTTGTCTTGGCAAAATGCATCAAATTCTGTTTTTATTGCTTTTTGTAAATCTGTTTTATTTAGTAAAGCAAACATGTCAAAATAGTTGTACATTTCTTGTTCCAAATTTACACTAATTGGTGTTTTATAGCTATATGTTTCTTCAACTACTTGTTTAATTGCTTCATTTATGTTTTCATAAAATTTAACACCAAAAGAGTCTACTTTTATTTTGTCATGGTCTTTTGAAACTTTTGCATATTTAATTAAATTATTTTGCACATACATTCCAAGGCAACTAGGCATTATTTTTCTCCTTTTTATATTATTATTTTATTATATATTTTTTCTTTTTTTGGTAAATTTCATACTTGAATATTATATAATTTTTGTCTTTTTTTGCTATTTTTTGTAGCTTTTTTTTACGTATATATTTTACCTCTATATACTTAAAAGTCAATATATTTAATCTAAATGTAATCTAAATGTAATACTTCTGTAATAATATTTAAATGTTGTTTTTATGTAGCTTGCAAATAAAAAATCCATCATGTTTTTTATCTGGCTTTATTGAAAAATATTTTTCTTCTTTTATATACTCATTCCATTTATTGCTATCTAATTTTTTTATTTCAAAATCTTTATTGTTTTCCAAAAATTTTAAAATAACATCTTCATTTTCCTTTTTTAATATACTACATGTAGAATATACCAACTCACCTCCAGGTTTTAAATATTTAGAACATGTTTCTAATATTTTATATTGTAATTTAGAAATTTCATAAACGTCTTCTTGTTTTCTTTGCCATTTTATATCTGGCTTTCTTCTTATTACTCCAATTCCTAAGCAAGGTACATCTAACAAAATTTTATCGAATTTTTCTTTATAAGATTCATTATATATGCTTGCATCATTTATACTTGTATTAATATTTTTTAATCCTAATCTATTTGCATTCTCATTTATCAAATTTATTCTATGTTCATATACATCCCATGCCTTTATATTTCCTGTATTTTTCATAATTTCTGCCATATATGTTGTTTTTCCTCCAGGAGCACTACATGCATCTAAAACCATTTGTCCTTCTTTAGGATTTAAGACTAAACATGTAAGTCCTGCTGATTCATCTTGCACTGTAAATAGTCCTTCTTTAAATCCTTCAATATTTTCAATACTTTTTGCCTTATTCAAAATCAAGAAATCATCTAATTCTCCTTCTTCATATTGAATTAAATTTTTGTTAAAAATTTCTTCCAATTCTTTTTTTGTAGTCTTTACATTATTTACTCTTATAGAAACACATGGAGTTAAATTTAAATTTTTACAAATCTCTTCTACTTCTTCTATTGTATTATTTTCTAAAAGCTCCTCTATAATCCATAAAGGCATACTTTGTGTTTTTGAAATCATTTCTGCCTTTGGTAACTTAACATCAAATAACTGTAAATAATCATCCGGACTTACCTTTCTTAAAATAGCATTAACAAATCCAGAACTTGCCTTATGTCCATATCTTTTTGCCAAATTAACGCATTCGTTAACAGCAGCAGATTTAGGAATTTTATCTAAAAAAATAATTTGATAAATTCCCATTCTTAAAATATTAATAATCCAAATAGAAATCTTTTTTAATTTAATAGAAGAATATTTCTTTATAATTTCATCTAAAGTAAGCTTCCATGTTGTAACTCCATAAACAATTTGTGAAATTAATGAAACATCCCTATCAGAAAGTGCCTTTCTATTATTTTTTAGCATATCATCTAAAGCAATATTAGAATAAGCTCCACTTTCATCCATTTTATATAAAACCTCTAAAGCTATATTTCTTGCATTATCTATCATATTTTCTCCTTTTTTAACAAACTAGACAAGGGGACAAGACAAGGGGACGGGGTTTTTGTCTTAGGGTTTTGGGAGCTTTTTTATCATCCTATTTTTTGGAAATAACTCCCAAAAACCTTAAGACAAAAACCCCGTCCCCTTGTCTTGTCCCCTTGTCTCTATTTTTTCTTAGTATATACTTTTTTTAAATTAATTTCTACACATATTGTATAAAATTTCAAATTTTAGTAAAAAATATTTTTAAATTTCATATTGGAGGTTTAAAAATGGATATAGAAAAGCACTTAATTATTACTGGAAATTCTGAAGTTTCTTGGAAAGATGCTATTGTTAAGGCAATTTCTGAAGCTTCTAAAACTATTGATTATTTATCTTCTGTGAAGATATTAGAACAAAGAGCAAAAATTGATGGTAATAAAATTTCAGAGTATTTTGTAGATTTAGATTTAGGTTTTATTTTAGATTTAAATAGAAAAGATTCTACAAATAATTAAATTTATTTATATTTAGTTTTAATATTAATTTTTTATTAATTTAATATTTACTTTTTTGTTATTTTTTATACTTTATTAAAAAGGATGGTGAAAAAATGGATCCTACAAAAACAAAACAAACTTATCAAGAATATGTAGATAAAAAATCTCCAAATTCTCCAATTATTAAAAATTGTTTTAATGCTTTTTGGACCCGGAGGTTTAATATGTACAATCGGGCAAATTATTGCAAATATTTGTACACAAAAAGGTTTTGATATGCAGACTTCTGGAACAATTGTGTCTATTATTTTAATTGGAATATCTGCTTTTTTAACTGGCTTAAATGTTTTTAATAAAATAGGTAAATTTGCAGGTGCCGGTTCTCTTATTCCAATTACAGGTTTTGCAAATTCAATTGTTTCTCCGGCTATGGAATATAAGTCTGAAGGCTATGTTATGGGAGTTGGTGGAAAGATGTTTACTGTTGCAGGCCCTGTACTTGTATTTGGTATATCTACTTCAATCTTGGTTGGACTAGTTTATTTAATTTTTAATACTCAAAGTATTACTCTTGTATAAAAGGAGATGATTTTTTGCAAAAATTAGGAAAACAAACTATAAAATTTGATAATCCCCCTACAATATTAGATTGTGCCTCTATCGTTGGTCCAAAAGAAGCTCAAGGACCTCTTGCAGAATATTTTGATCAAACTTTAGAAGATGAATTTTGGGGAGAAAAAACTTGGGAAAAAGCTGAAAGTAAAATAATTAAAGAAACTGTAAACACAGTTATTTCAAAATCTGGTGTTCCTTCAGATCAAATCGATTTAATGATTGCAGGTGATTTATTAAACCAATGTATATCTTCAAGTTTTGGTTTAAGAGAAGCTAATATTCCTTTTTTAGGTGTATTTGGCGCTTGTTCAACTTTTGTTGAATCTATGTGTATTGGTTCTATTTGTGTTGAAAGCTTTGCTAAAAACGTTTTATGTGCTACTTCTAGTCACTTTTGTAGTGCAGAAAAACAATTTAGATTTCCACTAGAACTTGGAAACCAAAGAACACCTACAGCACAATGGACTGTAACTGGAAGTGGTGCTGCAATTATTACTCAATCTGGAATGGGACCTTATATAACCCATATAACACCAGGCAAAATTATAGACATGGGAATAAAAGATGCCAATAATATGGGAGCTGCAATGGCTCCAGCATTTTGTGAAACATTAATAACTCATTTTTTAGATACTGGTAGAAGTCCCAACTATTATGATGCAATAATTAGTGGTGATTTAGGACATGTTGGTAAAGAAATTGCAATAGATATTGCCAAAGCCAGAGGTTACAATATAAAACCAAATTATAATGATTGTGGTGTTTTAATATTTGACAAAGAAAAACAAGATACTCATAGTGGCGGAAGTGGCTGTGGTTGTTGTGGCAGTGTATTTTCTGGTTATTTTTTCAAACAATTAAAGGCAAAAAAGCTAAAAAAAGTTTTATTAATTGCAACAGGTGCATTAATGAACTCCACAAGTTCACAACAAGGAGAATCAATTCCTGGAATAGCACATGCAATAAGCATTGAAATTTAACTTTTATATTTTAGAAGAAAGGTGATTTAATATGAACATAAACTGGGCAAATGTTTTTGAGCCAACAGCACTTATAAAATGTTTTGTTATTGGACGGTATTATTTGTGTTATAGGTCAAATTTTAATTGATAAAACCAAACTAACTCCAGCTAAAATTTTAGTTGCATTTGTAACCACAGGGTGCATTTTAGGTGGACTTGGTATTTATAAATATTTAGTAGATTTTGCAGGTTCTGGAGCAACTGTACCACTTACCGGTTTTGGATACAACTTAGCAAAAGGTGCCATTGAAGGTGTTCAGCAAAATGGTATTATTGGAGCATTTACTGGAGGAGTAAAGGCTTCTGCTGGCGGTATCGCTGCTGCTGTTTTCTTCCGGCTATTTAGCTTCTCTTATTTCAAAACCAAAAATGAAAAAACAGTAATTGTATTTTATAAACAAAAAATGATATAATCTTGCTTGATTATATCATTTTTTATATCTATGCTTTTTTTGCTATTTCAGCAATTTCTTTAAATGCTTTTTCGTCTGTTACAGCGATTTCTGCAAGCATTTTTCTATTTATTGTAACATTAGCTTTTTTTAGACCAGCTATTAATTTGCTATATGTTAAACCATTCATTCTAGCTGCTGCATTAATTCTTGTTATCCATAATTTTCTAAAGTTACTTTTTTTATCTTTTCTTCCAACATAAGCATATCTTAAAGATTTCATTACTGCTTGGTTAGCATTTCTAAATCTGTAATGTTTTGCCCCATAATATCCTTTTGCTCTTTTTAATATTTTTTTATGTCTTGCTCTTGTTGTTCTTGCTGTTTTTACTCTTGCCATTTATTTTCACCTTCCTTATTTTTTCTATTCTTTCTTTTAGTTACCATATGGTAATAATTTTTTAATTGTATTTTCGCATGTTTTATCTGCATATGCGTCTTGAACTTTTCCTGATTTCTTTTGTCTTCTTGTTTTGTTTGCTAATAAATGTCTTCTATTAGATTTTGTTCTTTTTACTTTTCCTGTAGCTGTTAAAGAATATCTTTTTTTAGCTGCTTTGTTTGTTTTTAATTTTGGCATGTGCCATCGCTCCTTTCATTATTGATTGTTTTATATTTGTCAGATTATTTATCTGATTTTTTAGCAAGTATTGTAAACATGTTTCTACCTTCTAACTTTGGTGCTTTTTCAACTTGTGAAACATCGCTTAAGTTTTCTATAAATTTATTTAATACAAGTTCTCCTGCTTTTGAATTATTAACTTCTCTTCCTCTAAATCTTACTGTTATTTTAACTTTGTTTCCATCTTCTAAAAATTTTCTTGCATTTTTAGATTTAAATCCAAAGTCATGTTCTTCAATGTTTGGAGTAACTCTAATTTCTTTTACTTCTAATACTTTTTGCTTTTTCTTTGCTTCTTTTTCCTTTTTTGCTTGCTCAAATTTGTATTTTCCATAGTTCATTATTTTACAAACTGGTGGATTTCCATTTGGTGCAACAAGCACTAAATCTAATTTTTTTTCTTCTGCTTTGTCTAAAGCATCATTTAAACTAAGTACTCCTAGTTTTTCTCCATTTTCTCCTATTAATTGTACTTCTTTTGCTCTTATTTGTTCATTAATTGGTAATTCCTGTTTTATAAAAAACACCTCCAAATTTATTTTTTTATTGTTTTTTTACAATAAAAAAAATTGACTTTTGTTACAAGTCAATTAAACATAAAAATAGTTGCTACTAATTTTAATATGTTTAACCTTTTCCTTAAGTTAAGGTGAGAAACTTTTTGTTTCTTCTTGTAACAGTTATTATTTTATTATGTTTTTTTGTATTTGTCAATGGTTTTGGCTAATTTTTTATGAATTTTTAGGAAATTTTCTTTATAACTCACAATTAAATATATATTTAATTGTTTATAACAAATTTTCAAAATTTTAAAAAAACTGTTATAATTAAACATTTTAAATTCAAAAAATTTTCTAACTATTGAATAAACAAGCACTTTATATTATAATAGTAAAAACCAAACAAAGAAAAGAGGAAGATTAATGCAATATAAATTTATAACTAAAAGTGAAAAAGAAACAAAAAGTTTTGCCAAAAAGCTTGCTAGTAAATTAAAACAAGGAGACATCATAATACTTACAGGAGAACTTGGATCTGGAAAAACAAAATTCACCGAAGGAATTTTATCATACTTTAATCTAGAAAACGAGATATCAAGCCCAACATTTACTATAGTTAATGAATATAATGCAAGTCCATGCCCCATATTCCATTTTGATGTATACAGACTAGAAGACACAGACGAATTTTTAGCAATTGGAGGAGACGAATATTTTGAAAAAGGTATTTCTATTATAGAATGGGGAGAAATAATTAAAGATATTCTTCCAAAAGAATATATCAAAATCTCTTTTGAAAAAGACAATAAAAATGAAAATATAAGAATATTAAATATAGAAATCTATGGAAATAAATTTGATAATTATTTTAAGGAGGATTAAAATTGAAAACATTAGCAATAGACACATCTAGCAAAATTTGTGGCGTATGTATATTGGAAAATAAGACATTAATTAATAAAATAGATTTAAACAATGGCTTAACACACTCTGAAAGTTTAATGCCATTAATTAAAGAAGTATTAGAAAAGGCAAATTTAAAATTATCTGATATTGATAACATTGTTTGTGACATAGGTCCTGGCTCTTTTACAGGAATTCGTATAGGTGTTGCAACTGCAATGGCATTTGTAGATAGTTTAAACCTAAAATATACTGGTGTTACCTCTTTAGAAGCACTTGCCTACAATATAAATACCCAAGGTTTAATTTGCAGTATAATTGATGCTAAAAACGAAAACTGCTACTATGCTTTATATAAATTAGAAAGTGGCAATTATAAAGAATTAATAGAACCAACTGCAACTACTATTTCAAATATGTTAGATACTCTAAAAAAATATACTGAACAAATAACATTTGTTGGAGATGGCATAATGTCATACAAAGAAAAAATTGCTTCAAATATTAAAAATATAAAATTTGCAGCTGATTCTATAAATGACATAAATTCATATTCTTTAGCTTTAGCAGGGCTTTACAAACTAGAAAATAATAGCACACTTCCGCTTCTTCCCTTATACCTAAAAAAACCACAAGCCCAAAGACAATTGGAGGAAAAACAAAATGGAAATACAAATTAATAATATGAATTTAAATGACCTAGAATCCATTTGCTCTAATCTGGAAAAAGATTTTGATGACTTTTGGAATTACAACATTTTAAAAAATGAGCTCCAAAATCCAAATTCCATATATTTTGTTGCCAAAGACAAAAATAATAATATATTAGGATTTGCAGGAATATTAAAAATTTTAGATGAAGCAGATATAACAAATATTGTTGTGAAAAAAGACTATAGAAATAAAGGAATTGGAACTATGCTTTTAAAACATTTAATTTTAGAAGCAAAAAAACAAAATCTTCTAACAATAACGTTGGAAGTTAACGAAAAAAATAAAAACGCCATTTTATTATATAAAAAATTCAAATTTGAAGAATTAGGAATAAGAAAAAAATACTATAATAACACTGATAATGCAATTATTATGACATTAAACTTAAAAAGCTAGTAACCTTAATTACTAGCTTTTTTTAGTTATTTTAATTCTATTTTTATTTCCTTTTCTTCTTTTAAATTTATCTTACTGTATTTCACACCACATTCGTCAAATAATTTTCTTGATGCTATATTATTTTCTGAATTTGCATATTTGTCACACAAATAAATTACTTCTTTTATTCCAGATTGTATAATAATTTTTGCGCATTCATTACATGGAAATAAGTCAACATATATTTTGGCATCTTCTAAATCCTTTTTGCTTCCTCTATAATTTAATATTGCATTTAATTATGCATGACATACATATGGGTATTTTGTTTCTAAATTATTCCCCTCTCTTCCCCATGGAAAATTTTCATCACTATACCCATTTGGTGCTCCATTATAACCTATTGACAAAATTCTATTATCATTACTTACAATACAAGCTCCTACTTGTGTTGAAGGGTCTTTACTTCTCATTGCTGAAAGTTTTGCTATAGACATAAAATATTCATCCCATGAAATATAATCACTTCTTTTTTGGTTCATTATAATTCCTCCTTTATTATTTTTTATATGATTTGTTATTTAATGTTGGGTATTCAAATTCTTTTCCACCTTGTGTAAAATTGCCAAGTGTTGTATGATCTTTTTCCATATCTTCTTTTCCTTTTAGGAAATATCTATATTTTGAACTATTGCCTATATAGCCTCCACCTATAATTACTGGATCATCCCATGTGCAATCAACTGCATACCAATTATTTTCTAATTTCACATAATTCCATGCATGATTTTCAGACTGACCGCTTGAATTTATACCTTTTCCAATTACCATTGTAGACTCTATTCCTAGCCCATCTAGTAAATACTTAAACGCCCTTGCATACCCTTCACATACACATTTTCCATTAATTAGTGCTCCATATATATTATAAATATTTTTTTCTTGCAATGATGTATCATATTCTATATTTTCTACTAAATAATCATGTACCATTTTTATATCTTCATAATCATTTCCTGTTTTATTATGTATTATTTGCTTTCTAATTGCTTCAATTTTTTCAAGTGCTAAATTTATATCTTGTTTATTTGAAAATTCTTCATTTAAATAATTTGCTTCTTCTCCATTATTTATATATACATTATAAGTTTTGTTTTGCCCTTTTGTTGTTGTTTCTATATTTAAATACATTTTATTTGGGCTTAAATAAAACACATCTGGATTATCATATGTATATGCTTCAATTGCAGATTGATAGTATTTTCCAAGTTCTTCTTGGCCATTTTGTTTAGATAAAATATTTGAAAAAGATGTTCCTAAATTTATTTTGTATGTTCCTTCTTTCATATTTTCTTTATTACTTTCAAATGCTTTATATATTGTTTTTGAATAACTTTCTAATTGATTGTAAAAGTATTTATTAACAACTATATTATCATAGTTTACATCATTTTCGGAATTTTCTATGTTATTTTTTGAAAGTTCGTCTAATGGATTTTTTTCTATAATTTTAGGTGTTTCAATGTTTTTTTCTACTGTATCATTTGTGTTTATACTACTTGTTTTAAATTCTGCAACCTCACTTAAAGCATTACTTTTATCTGTTTCATTTATTTCATTATAAATTATTACTCCAAACATTCCAATTACACCAAATATAGCAATAACTATAAATGTCATAATTAACATTGTAAATTTATCTTTCATAAATTTTGCTCCTTTACTGTTTTATTATAACATTTTTTTAAACTAAAAACTAGTATATTTTTTTGAAAATTTACCAATACTAACTAAAAAATTTGTTATAATTTACATTTATTATTTACGCTTATAATTATACATTCTTCCCAGGGCTCCCCATTATAAGAAAATGTAATTCGTTACCTCATACATTTTCTAAAACGGTCCCCACTTGCCCTTCACAGAATATATAATTATAGCTTTAAATTTTAACAAAAATTTAACTTAACACATAACAAGAAAAATTTAGGAGATTAATTATGAATTTTAAAGATTTTTTTACTTATATGCCACCTACTGAATATAATTTTGATATTTTAGAAAAAGACAACATATCTCAAAATGATTTAAATAATGATAACAACCAAAAAACAAATATATTTCCAAGTTTAGATGTTAACCTAGAATACGTAAAATCCAAATATAACACTTTAATTAATAGTGATATTTTAATTAGAGAATTCACAATAAATGCAAGAAATAAACAATATAAGGCATTTTTACTTTATATTGATGGAATGGTTGACTCTGAACTTATGAATAACTTTGTTATAAAACCTTTAATGATGAGAAACAAAAACAACTTGTATAATGGAGACCAATCAAAAGTTATAGCAGAAGCTGTTACAAATAATATAACTGTTAGAAAAGTAAAAAAATTTGATATGGTTGAGTATTTATTTAATTGTCTTATTCCTCAAAATACTGTAAAAAAAGTTGAAGATTTCGAAAAATTATTTTCTGATATTAATGCAGGAAATTGTGGATTGTTTGTAGATACTATAAACATTGCATTTGATATTGATATAAAAGGTTTTCAGCAAAGAAGTATAGATTCCCCAAATAATGAAATTGTTATAAAAGGATCTCAAGAAGCATTTGTAGAAAATTTAAGAACAAATACATCTTTACTTAGAAGAATTGTTAATAATGAAAATTTAATAATTGAAAATGTAGAAGTTGGTAAGGTTACTAAAACAAAATGTGCTGTATGCTATTTGCAAAATATAACCAATTTAGATTTAGTCGCCGAAGTTAAATATAGGCTTAACAATCTTGCAATTGATTCTTTGCTTTCTGCTGGCCAATTAGAACAACTAATTTCAGATTCTAATGAATTTGGAATACCAGAAACAATGTCCACAGAAAGGCCAGATAAGTGTGCAAAATATATGCTTCAAGGAAGAATTATTGTTATTGTTAATGGAACACCATATGCACTTATTTTACCTGCAACATTAATTGATTTTATGGCTTCACCTGAAGATACAAATTTAAAAGTAAATTTTTCTAATTTTTTAAGAGGAATCAGGTTTTTAGGTGCTTTTCTTACTTTATTGCTACCTGGAATTTATATTGCAATAACAAGCTTTCACCAAGAAATTCTTCCAACAGAATTATTATTTTCTATTTTGGCCTCTCGTGAAAATGTTCCTTTTCCAGTAATTGTAGAAATTTTAATAATGGAAATATCTTTTGAATTAATACGTGAAGCAGGACTTAGAGTTCCTTCTCCTATTGGTCCTACAATTGGTATAGTTGGTGCTTTGGTTCTTGGGCAAGCTGCAGTTAGTGCAAGCATTGTTAGCCCTATATTAATTATTATTGTAGCCATAACTGGTATTGCATCATTTACTATTCCAGACTTCTCTTTTGGATTCCATTTACGTTATTTTAGATTTGTATTTATACTTTTAGGCTATATGGCAGGCTTTTTAGGAATTGGCATTGGTATATTTGTATATATTTCTATTTTATGTAGTTTAAAATCTTTTGGAGTATCTTTTACTGCTCCTTTGGCTCCTTTAAGTAATTTAAAAGGAAATGGTTATTTCCTACCTCCTGTTTGGAAAAGAGAATATCGTCCAAGTTATGTTGCACCACAAAAAATGAAAAGAGAAGAAAAAATTTCTATGAAATGGAAGTATGACTCATTTGGAGGTGATAAAAATGGGAAATAATAAAATTGGAACTGTAGAAGCAATAATGAGTATTTTAACAGTTGTTGTTGCTCATACAATTTTATCACTTCCAAGAATTTTAATTTTAAATACTAATTCATCTACAATTTTGAATTTAATTTATTTAACTATTATTGCAATGGCTTTGGCCTACCTTATTTACTTTTTATTAAAAAAATTTCCTGGGTTAGATATTGTTGATATATCTGAAAATTTAGGTGGTAAAGTTTTTAAAAATATTGTTGGGGCTGTATTTATTTTTCACTTTATTACAAGTTCTAGTTTATTATTAAGAAACTTTTGTGAAGGATTAAAAATTCTATACTTCCCTCTTACAGATATTTTATTTATAATTTTGCTGTTTGTAATTGCAGTGTGTATAAGTATAAGACTTGGTTCAAGTTCTGTATACAAAACAAATCTAATTATAATTCCACTTACACTAGTTAGTATTGTTGCTTTGTTTGTATTTAATTTAGAAAACTTTGTACCACAAAGAATGTTTCCCATTTTAGGCAATGGATTTTTTTCAACATTTGTTTTAGGACTTACTAACTTAAGTGCTTTTGGAGGAATTGCATATATATACTTTTTACCACCATTGCTAAAAGACCCTAAAAAACTAAAGCAAATTTCTATTATTTCTGTATGTGTAATAGGTATTTATTTAATTTTATGTGTTTCAATTATTCTTTTTATATTTACATCTCTTGTTTCTGCAAATGAAATTATGCCTTTATATTTTGCAGCAAGACATATTGATTTTGGAACATTTTTTCAAAGGCTTGAATCCTTATTTTTACTTATTTGGATTTTAGCATTTGCAAGTTATCTAGGTACTTGTACTACTATTTCTATTGGAATTTTTAAAAAATTAACTAATATAAAAGATATAAAACCTATTGCAAATATATTTGTATTATTAATTTTAGGTGTTTCCTTACTTCCAAACAATATGGCAATATGTGAACTAATTGCAAGTAATTTTTATGGCAGTTCTGTAATAGGAATAGTGTTTATTTTAGGTTTATCAATTCTAATTATTGCAAATTTAAAAGAAAGAAAAAAATTGAAAGTGGGTAATTCAAAATGAAAAATATAATTATAAGAATTTTATCTGTTATTGTAATAATTTTATTATTAATTGCCTTTTCTTCTTCATATAATTTTCTTAATATTGTAAGTCTAGATTATGTTGTAGCTATTGGTTTTGATACATCTACCAATAATAATTATCGTATAAGCTTTCAATTTGCAAAAGTTTCAAGTGTTTCTGAATCTGGAAAAACTGAACAAACCCCAACAATAATAAATACTGTAGAAGCCTCTTCTTTAAATAATGCTATAAATTTAATGAACACTTATATTGGAAAAAAACTTAATTTATCACATTGTAAAGTAATTGTATTTTCTGAAGAAATTGCAAATAATGGAATAGCTAGCCAAATATATTCATTAATTAATGATACCCAAATTAGGCCATCTGCCAATATAATTGTTAGCAAATGTAGTGCTCAATATTATATAGCAAATTCTAAACCTATATTTGAAAATTTAATAACTAAATACTATGAGGTTTTTCCAAGTTCTAGTGATTATACAGGTTATACTGCAGATACTACAATTGGCGATTTTTTTAATGCCTTAGAATGTGAGCTTTGTGAACCAACAGCTATACTTGGTGGGTTAAATACAGAACATTCTGATAACACATCTTCTATAAATTCTAAAAAAGATTCTAGCCAAAAATCAAATGAATCTACAGTTTCTGGTAAACGTGCCACCGAAAATATTGGTCTTGCTGTATTTAAATCTGATAAATTAATTGGAGAGCTAAATGCTTCAGAATGTCTTGCATTTTTAAATATAAAAAATGAAGTTAAAGGGTTTTATGTAACAGTTCCATCACCTGAAAACTCTAATGAAAATATTGATATTTATATAACCCCAAATAAAGATATTGATGTTAGTGTAAAAATTGTAAATGGTTCCCCATATATTAAAGTTAAAGCAGATTATTCTGGAAGAATACACTCTTTAACTAGTAATTCTAACTATTTAAACGAAAATACTTTAAATGCAATTTCTAAATCTTGTAATAGTTATATAGAGTCTGTTTTTTCTGATTATTTATATAAAACAGCTAAAGATTTTAAGTCAGATATTAGTGGACTTGGAAAATATGCATTATCTAATTTTTTGACAAATAAAGATTTTTCTAATTACAATTGGCATGAAAATTTTAAAAACTCTTTTTTTGATGTTGATGTAAATACTTCTATACAATCAAGCCTGTTAATTACAGAAACTTAAAATAATTTATTTGGAAGGTGTTTTTTATGTTTCATATTATTTTTAATATAATCTTTTTTATAATAAGTATAATTATTTTAGTTAAATCTATTTTTTATGCTATATATGAAATAAATAATGAAAATAATAAAAGTGGTGGAATTTGTGTTATAATTTTTTCCTCTTTAGTTGTGCTTTTGGCTAACATTATGGTTTTAACAAGATAAAAAAACTGGGATTTTCTTACAATCCCAGTTTTTTATTAATATCTTATTTTTCTATAATTTCAAAATCAATTTGCCTTAATAATTTACTTGCACTTATTACTCTTATTTTTACCTTATCTCCTATTTTATATGTTTTTTTAGATTTTTCTATTTTCATCATATATAAAATATTCATTTCCTAAATGTTCAAATCTAATTAAGCCTTCTACTGTATTGTCTAATTCTACAAACATTCCAAATTGAGTAATTGATGAAACAATTCCTTCATATTCTTCACCAACTTTATTTTCCATGTATTCAGCCTTTTTTATATCTTCACTTTCTCTTTCAACTTTTGTTGCTATTTTTTCTCTATCTGAAGAACTTGTTGCTCTTTGCTCAGCTTTTGCCTTATATTCATTTTTAAATTCATCACTTACATTATATTTATTTTCTAAATAATTTGAAATTATTCTGTGTATAAATAAGTCTGGATATCTTCTAATTGGTGATGTAAAGTGGCAATAATATTTGCTTGCTATTCCAAAATGTCCTTGATTTTCTGATTCATATCTTGCAACTTTTAATGTTCTTAATATTAAATTAGAAACAACTTTTTCTTCATCTTTTTGCTTTACTTCTTCTAATATTTTTGCAAATTCTGTTGGGTAAACTTTTTCATTTACTATTTTTACTTTTAAACCAAAATTATATAAAAATTTATTTAATTCTTTTACTTTATCTATATCTGGTTCTTCATGTACCCTATATATAAATGGTGCATCAAGCCAGAAAAATTTTTCTGCAATTGTTTCATTTGCTTTTAACATAAATTGTTCTATTATTTCATTTGCAAAACTTGTTTCATACTTAGAAATATCAGTTACTCTTCCATTTATATCTAAATCTATTTTACTTTCTGGAATGTCTAAATTTAAGTAGCCTTGCTCTGCTCTTTTATTTTTTAATATTTTTGCTAATTCTTCCATTAGTTTAAAATTGCTAATATAATCTTTATATTTTTTTGTTATTTCTTTATTAGAATCATCCAAAATTGCTTGAACATCATGATAATTCATTCTTTTTGTAACATTTATTACTGCTTTATAAACATCAGATGAAACCACGTTTCCTTTGCTATTAATTTCCATTGTGCAAGAAAGCGTATATCTATCTTCGCCTTCATTTAAACTACAAATACCATTAGAAAGTTCTCTTGGAAGCATTGGTATAACTCTTCCTAGCATATATATACTTGTCCCTCTTATTTGTGCTTCTTTATCTAGTAAACTATTCTCTCTTACATAATAACTAACATCTGCAATATGAACATCTAATTTATAATTTCCATTTTCTAGTTTTTTTACACTTACTGCATCATCTAAGTCTTTAGCATCTTGACCATCTATTGTAAAAACTATATCATTTCTTAAGTCTTTTCTATTTTTTATATCTTTTTCATTTATTTTATTTCCCTTACTTTTAGCCTCATTTACAACTGCTTTTGGAAAAACATATGGAAGATCATATTCTTTTATTAAAGAAAGCATATCAACTCCTGCTTCATTAACTCCTCCAAGTATTTCAATTATTTTTCCTTCTGCATTTTTACCTTTTTTTGGGTATTTAGTTATTTTTACTAAAACCTTGTGGTTATTTCTTGCTTTTCCACAATCTTTTTTTGAAATAAATATGTCTGTACCAAAATTTTTATTGTCTGGCACAACAAAGCCAAAGTTTTTACTTTTTTGAAAAATTCCAACTATTGTATCTTTCTGCCTTCCTAGTATTTCTACAATTCTTCCTTCTGCCTTTTTATTTTCGCTTTTTTCTTCTATTATTTCTATTAATACCTTGTCTTCATTTAATGCATTTTTAGATTTGTCTTTTGATATATATATTTCATCTTCCATATTCTCTACCTTTACAAATCCAAACCCTTTAGCATTTCTTCTATATATTCCTTCTAAATAATTATTTTTTTTCATAATTTCTCCTTAATTTTTAGTTAAAAAAAGGACGTTTATAAAAACCGCCCTTTTAATTTATGCCATATATAATATTCCTAGTACTATTGTTATTATTGCAAATACAATTGATAATATTTTTGTCCATCTTTTTTGTTTTCCTTCTTTTGTACGTGCTTTATTTTTCTCATAAAAATTGTTTGTTGATGAACCTGTTATTGTAGAAGATAATCCCTCATCTTCTTTTGTTTGCATAAATGCTAATATTACTATTATTGCTCCTATTACAAAAAATAATACTGTTAATATTGTTCTTACTACTGCCATTTGTTTTCCTCCCCACGGTTTCCTTTTTTACTTGATTATTTTAACATAAAAATTTTAAAATTGCAACTATATTATAAAACATATACATAAAAAAATTATAATTTTTATGCAAATGCCTAAAAATAGCGAATAATTTGTACTTTTTATACCAACATTATTTAATTTTTCAAATTCATTTACAATTTCTTGTATTTCATTTTGTTCTAATATTTTCTGTTCTTCCATATATTCTTTGGCTAAATATTTTGCTTTTATCATTGCATCATTTTCTAAATATGCTCTAACTAAAAAATATACTAATCCGAATAAATACCAATAATGTTAAAAACATCATTTTATATGGTAGTATTTTAAATAATGCAAGTATCGTTATTGTTATAAAATATATTAAATATATATTTGTATAAATAAAATTAAAATATAGTAATTTTTTATCTTGTACAGAATGTAAACATTCATGTGCAATTGTTTGTATTCTTGTATAACTTTCTTTTATATTTGCAATTATAATTTTGTCTGTAATTGCAATATACATTGAATTTTTGCTTTCTAAATTTTCTTGTATTTTTGTTGTAGTATTATTTAATTTTTTTAAATACCATTTACAAATTTCAGTGTTTTCAGGAAATTTTTTAGTTAATTCATCTAGTTTCTTATTAACTCCTATTTCTTTTATTTCTTTAATGTTAAATTTAAAAATAAACTTTAACATTAATACCAATACTATAATAACTATTGCTAAGATTAAATATTCCATAAAAATCACTCCTGTTAAATTTATTTTTTAAATTTAACAATTCAAACTTTTTTATTGTAGCAAATCTTTTACGCTTTCTCCTATTATTTTATTTACATCTGCAATTAATATATTAAACTTGTTTTCTGCATCAAAATATTTTTTTGCTTCTTGCTGTTCTATTAATTTAGCATACATTTGTTGCATTTTTTTTAGCATTTCTTCGTCATTTTTTCCAGTTTGCATTACATGTATTTGAGTTTGATATCTTAATTTTTCAAACTCTTCTATTTCATTTTTTAATTCTTGTTTTAAAGAAATTGCTTGTTTAGCCATTTTATAATTCACATATTCCTCTGATGATTTTATTTCACTGGCCAATCTATTTGCTGTATCATAAACGTTCATTTTTTCCTCCTATTCAATTGTAACATCAGCATTTTTAGGGCAAATGTTTACAAAAGTATTTCCGTCATTTACTTTTATTTCATTTCCTTCCAAATCTTCATATTTAGTTTTTTCATTTCTTGATTCTTTTATACATTTTATCTTTATAGCTTTACCATTTGTTATATAATAGCCATCAAATGTTCCTGTATTTTTTAATCCTTGTCTTCCTTTATTTTCTGAATCTGTTAGTTCATAATTATCACAAAATGTAATTATAATATTTTTTGTAGTTACCATATTACCTGTTGTCCAATCTTTTTGTTCTTTATTTCTTGCATATCTTTCATATACTTTTTGCTCACTATCATACTCATATTTTACAGTTTGAAGTTGTGAATGTGGTATTGTAACTTCATTTGCCTCTATTCCATCTTCTAGTAATATTTCATCTGTTACATAATTTAATACACTACTACTTGTACTTGTTGTTCTATATTTCTTTGATTTAGCACTTTCCATTATTTTTTTTGTGCTTGTTACAGCATTATGTGGTGCTGACTTATCTTTAACTCTCCAAAATGTTGTTCCATCTTCTGATATTCCATTTATATTGTTAATTTTATATTTAGAAATGTCACTTTGCGCTTGTGGGCTCCAACCAAAATGAACATATATTGCATCATTTTCCATAGCATAGTCTAAGAAATAATGTCTTGAGCTTCTAACTGGTCCAATTTTTTCTATATCTTTTCCTTTAAATAAAGCCATTAACCTTGTTTCTCCACCCTCTACTACTATTTCATAAACCATATATGCATCATTTAGTCCCGCTTGTGGCCATGCTAAGTTATGATTATCAATCATAACTGCAATTGGCCTATCTTTTCCGGAATAAATTTTAACCTTGTTTTCTTCTACAACTTGTCCTTGTTCTTGTGCTTCTTCATTAAAGCTTTCTACTCCCGCTTCTTTTTTATCATTAACTATTTTCCATGCCAAATATGCTCCTGACACAATAATTAAAATTATTAAAAAAGTAATTAAAACTCTTGTCCCACTTTTTTTCTTTTTTCTCATACTTAACTCCTTTTTATATCAAGTATTTCTAATATTTTTTCTTCTTTGGGTCTCATTTCTAATTTATCTTTTTCTTCTATATGGTCATACCCCATCAAATGATAAAAACTATGTACTACCATGTAGCTTAATTCTCTTTTAAAACTGTGTCCATATTCTATTGCTTGCTCTTTAACTCTTTCAATAGAAATAACCATATCTCCTAAAATATCTTCATATTTAAAATCTTGATTTTTAATTTTTTTTGCTAACTCGTCCCTTTCAAACATAGGAAATGAAAGTACATCTGTTTCTTTGTCAAGTTTTCTATATTCTTTGTTATATTTTCTTATGTTTTCTGGGTTTGTTAGTGTTATTTGAACTGTTAATTTTGAATTTTCTAAGTGTTCTTCTTTATAACATTCTTTTATAACATCTTTTATTATTTGTTCATATTCTGGATTTTCTTCTATATCTAAATATGTTATTTCATACATGTACAATGCTTCCCTTCAACTTTTATGTATTTTCCTTCAGATTTATAAGAATTCTTTATTTCTCTTATTGCTCCATAATCGACTAGTTTTCTTTTATAATATTTTTCAAGTTTTGAGTAATCTATTTTTTCACCGCCAAGGCTTTTTAAATCTTTTTTTATAAATAATATTTCTTTTTGTTTAATGTATTTTTCAAAGTCTGTTTCTTTTAAATTACTAATTGTTTTATATTTTTCATAGAATTTTTTATATTCTTCTCTTTTGTTTGCATTTTCCCAATATACTTTACTAGATAGCAATTTTATATTGTAATCTTCTATTAAATTTATTAACATGTTATATGCTTTTTCTCTTTTGGTTGCAATTTTTGTATCTTGTACTAGTGATCTTGCGTCTTTTAATAATTTTTCATAACATTGTTCTGCAACAACTAGTGGTAAACTATGTGTAAATAGTCTTCTACTTATTCCTAATAATATTGTATTTTTTTCTATATTATCTTTTGTATCTAGTTTACCTACTGTGTATTTTTCATATTTTTCATAATCTTCTTTTATTTCTTCAAATTTTTCTTCTGTTTTATTTTTTAATTTTAATGCCAATATATTTTGTATATATTCTTCTAATGTGTAAAATATTTTTGTATATATCCATTCTTTTGTCGCATCATACACATTTGTAGAATCTGCAAGTTTTATAGAATAATTTTTTAGTATAGATTTATATATAGAATCCATTTTGTTTATATAAAATTTTTTATAACGTTCAATTAACTTTTCTTTTCCACCTGTTACAATTCCTTCATAGTCTAATTCTAGTAAATATTTTTGTTTTCTATATTTGTATTCCATATATTCACTTTCTTTTAAACTTGTTACTTCATAATATTTAGATAATGCATTTTTTTCAAACTCACTTGCTGTATTATTTTTTACTTTTTTATATATTGAATCCATTACATACTTATCTAATGATTCTAAATAAGCAGTATATGTTGTTTCATATTTTTTTTCTAATTCTTCTTCATCATAATTTGATTTATCTTCTTTTGTGTAGTTTTCAAATGCTTTTAATAAGTTATTTCTTTTCATTGAAATTAACATTCCATTAATTCCTATTTTTGTAGGTATTAATAATTTTGTTAATGTTGTTGATATTTTATTAAAAAAATTTCTATCTGCTCCTGTTATTCTAAGGCTTCTTTCTTCCATTTGCATCATCCTTCCTAAAATACAATTTTTTCCTTAGTGCCTATATTTTCAAGTACTTCATATGTAACATAAACATCTATACTGTCCTCATTTTGATAGACATTTACATTTTTGTTTAAAATGTTTTGTTTATTTTCAATTTCTTTTTCTATACTTTCTTCCAATTCTTTTATTCCTTGCTCTTTTGCCTCTTCTACTTGATACGTCTTTTCTACATTTTTTTGCTCTTTATACGTTGTTTTTGTAATTGAAATTGGTAAATAAAAATCTGAAAATATTTTAAACTTTTTTTCTGCGTTTATTGTATCATAAATTTTAAATTTTGAAAGCTTTTTATTAAAATTTATTTCAAAATTATTTATTTTTATTCCATACTTATTTTCTTGCTCTCCTGTTTCTTCTTTTTTTATTTGTTTAAAGTACACTTTTTGGTTTTTGGTATACCATACTTTTGCCTCTATTTTTCCTTTTGCATGTACATACCTAATTCCTGTGTATTTTCCTTCCATCCACCCGATTAATTAAAGTTGTTCCAACATTTACAGTGTCTCCTACTTTTACATTTGCAGTTCCATTTTGAGCATTTATTTTTGTTATTACTCCAACTTTATTAGAAACTATATTACAATAATCTTCTTCATTTATAATTTCTGGTTTTTCATCTGCCTTTATTACTTTTACTATTGCGTTTGTTCCTTTTAACTCTATTCCCATCCATGCTATGTCTGCTCTTTTTAATCGTATTTTATTTATTATTCCTTTTGTGTCTACTTTTGATTTTAATTCTCCAACCTTTAGTCCATTTTCTTCTAAATCCTGCTCTAAATTTTCTATATTTTTTCCATCTTCTTCTCTAATTTCTACGTTCCATATGAAGTTAGAACTAACTATAGTAAGTACTATAATTATACCTAAAAAAAATGCAAATATTTTTCTTTTTTTGTATCTATTCATAAAAAATGGTAAACCACACTTTTTACTTATTTTTACTTTACACCCTGTTTTTTTAGCAATTTTAGTTATTGTTTTAAAATCTTGAATTCTAACATTTAAATATAATTTAACATTTTTATCTTTTTTTAAATTCCATATTGTAATTTTTTTACTGTTACAAATATTAATAAACCTTTCTATATAATAGCCCTCTACTGCTATTTTTACATATCCTAAAATATAACTTAAAATTACTTTTATTAGCATTTTACACTCCTTTATTCTACTAATCTTTCGATTTCTATACTTTCAATTTTCCCAGTAACTTTTATGTCATCATTTGTCATTGTTTCTAAATTTAAATTGTAGCCATTTATATTTATAATTCCTATATGTGTACTTATTCTTACAAAAAATTCTTCATATTCTAATATTCCTTTATAATTTTCTATTACCATTTCTTCAAAACCAGTTACACTAAGCTTTGGAATATTAGAATATACTTCTTTTGGAATTTCTAACATTTTATCCATTCTGTTTTTTCTTTGTTTTTTCATATTTTTAAAACCTTTCTTTTACTCAAATTCATCCAAACTTTTAAATTCATAGCCCATTTGTTTTATTTGTTTAATTATGCTATCTAATATATTTGTATTTGTTTTAGAGTTTCCATGTAATAACATAATTTCTCCATTATGAACATTGTTTAAAATTTTTTGTTTAGATTTTTCTTCATCAGGTTGTGATTTTTCGTTCCAGTCTTCATATGCAAAAGACCACATTACTGTTGTATACCCCAATGAATTAGTTACTGCTAATGTTTTTTGACTATACTCTCCCATTGGTGGTCTTAAATATTTCATTTCATATTCAAATTTAGAATATATTGCTTTATGCAAATCCATAACTTCACTATTTATTTGCTCTTGGGTTAAACTTGGCATGCTTTTATGATTAACAGTATGATTTCCCACAATGTGTCCCTCGTCTATCATTTGTTTAACTAAATCGCTTTGTGTATTTAAGTAATGTGCTGTTATAAAAAAAGTAGCTTTTACATTATTTTGTTTTAAAACATCTAAAATTTTAGGTGTATATCCTGCTTCATACCCCTCATCAAATGTTAAATAAATATTTTTCTTTTCATTGCTTCCAAGACATATTCCTTTATTTTCCTCTAATAAAGTTTGGTTTGTTTTTCCCAAATCTGGTTGCTCATGATTATCATTTCTTTTTATTCCCCATCCAATTTTTTTATTGCTTAACATTTCAGAATTTGTTGCTACAGTATTTATATTTACAACACTTAATGAAAAAATAAGTATAACTATTACTGATAATCCAGCAATTCTTATTTTTGTTTTTATATTTTTCATTTTTACCTCCAACTTTTTTAATTTATAATACATTTATATGTTAAATTAATTTTAATATGTGTTAAATATCTTGTAACACTTATTTTCTATATTTAATTGAAAAATTATGTTAAGTATGGTATTATGTTGTTGTGGAGGAAAGTTATGCAAACTAGAAACGAATTATTATATAAACTAGAAACATCAATAAATAAGTTAAGAAAATTCTGCTGCCCAGATTTTGATGAAATTAATTCTAGAGAATATTATAAAGAAATAATTGAAAAAATGTGTCCAGAAACTCATAATTCATATTCTTATATATTTGGTGATTTTGATAAATTACAATCAATAAATCAAAATTATGGTTTTAATATGGGAAACAAAGCTTTATCAAACGCAATGGATATTATAAAATCTGCATTGCCTGATGATGCAATTATCTCACGTTTAGGAGGAGATGAATTTTCTATAATACTCCCAAATAAAGATGACAAAGAAAGCAAATTTTATATACAACAAATACATAATGCGTTGCAAAAAAATGCTAATTCCATATATGGCCTAACAATTACTCTTGCAAGTGCAAGTTCAAATTTAGGTTCAATTCATGAGTTATATAATATTGCCGAAAAAGATGTTTCAAAGCAAAAAAATAGAGCATTAAATTCAAATATAAATAATGAAAACTTTCTACCATTTAATATAAAAAAAGAAAAAATGTCAGATTCTGAACTATCATCTTGGGAACACTTAAACACTTCAATAGATTCTGCAACATACAACTTCTTAAAAAATATTCGTGCTTCTGAATCTTTTGATTTTAAGCCTTCTGAACTAAGAAACACTGCAACTGCTATGCTTAATGCGCTTAATGATTTAATAAATAAAAATACAGATAATCCAAATTTAGATGTTGGTAATAATTATGAAAATGAAAATTTAAGTGAATATAGCAAACAAATTGTGACAAATCCTAAGGTTGCACTTCTTATTCATAAATTAGTTAAAGATGAAAATGTTAATATAGATTCTTTAAGTGATGAGGCATTACAAGATTTACTTATTACTATGAGAACACTATTAAACAAATTAATAAGAGATGCAAGTTCTAACTTACTTTCCGAACCATATTTTAGATTATATTTAGCAGATAAAATTTCTGTATTAAATAAACCTATTCAGGGAGTATATTTTACATCTTCTGGTATAAAATTATCAAATACTGCATATAGTCATAAACACACAGACCAAAGGTTAAAACTGACATCTAAAAATCTTATAAATGCTTTTTCGAAAATAAGAGATTATAATAACTACACATTTTCGAATTCTATAAATAACACTTATTTATTAAGTCAAGGTGGTGGAAACTTTTTAGCATTAATACCTCAAGAAAATGCAATAACTAACGAAGAATTAGATAATATTTTAAATGAAGTAAATAGTTTTGTAGATATGAATAATCCATGCAGTCCATTTCTTATGGCTGGTGCATCTCTTGACAATATGAAAAAAATTAGCACACAAAAGCTTTTATCAGAAGTTGAAAAACTAAAAAAGGAAGCTAACCTAAAAAAAGATCCTTTGAAAAAAAAGCTTTTTTACAGCTCTGATTTTGAAATATGTTTCAAAAAGTCTTTTGATTCATGCATAACAGAATATTTAGATAATATTCCAGATGCTCAAAATATAAAAAATAAAACACTATTTATTAATACCTTATTTAATACTTTATTAAATCATTGTGTATATCATAATGAAACTTTTCAATCAAATGAAAAAAATAATAAAAATGAGATGGAATTATAAAAAGAAATTTAATTAATTTTAAATTTCTTTTTTACATTTATTGGAACTTTAATTTTTTTATATTATAGATAGCCCTAAGTAATACCTACTCTTCTTTTTATTTGTCAAAGTAATACTTATAGTACTATTTATTGTAAAATTTTGTCAAAATTTTGCTTGACATTGCTCTTATTTTGAATTATATTATTATAGTGGCTGAAAAAATTAGGAAATAGTTTATGTTAATGCATTTATGTATTAAAGAAAGGATTAATTTATGTTAAATTTTGCAATTTGTGATGATAACTTAAATATTTTAGATAAAATGTCTAAAATGCTAGAATCTATATTTACTAAAAAGGAATTAGATGCTAAAGTTGCTTTGGCTTCTAATAATGTTGATAAAGTTTTGGATTATATTTATTGTAATAAAACTGATGTATTGTTTTTAGATATAAATTTAAGATCAAGTAAAACTGGTCTAGAAATTGCCGAGGCAGTAAGACAAAAAAATAAAAATATTTATATTATTTTTACTACTGCACATTTAGAATATGCAATGGTTGCATATAAATTTAAAACTTTTGACTACTTGGCAAAACCTATTACTTATGAAAGATTAGAGGAAACTATAATGAGATTATATGATGATATTTATAGTAAACCTAAAAAATATTTAAAAATAGATAATAAAAATACTATTGTTGATCAATCTGAAATTAAATTTATTAAAAGAGATGGTATGAAACTTATTTTTCATACTACAAATAAAGATTATGAAATTTATAGTTCTTTTAATAAAATTCAAGATTCATTACCTGGAAATTTTGTTAGATGTCATAAGTCTTTTATTGCTAATATTGATAACATTAGTAATATTGAACCTGTGGAAAATAAAATTTTCTTTGATAATGATTTTTATTGTGATATTGGACCAAAGTATAAAAAAGATTTATTGGAGGCTGTGAACAAATATGGAGATTTTTAATAATATATGGACGGCACTGAGCACACCCAATGAAGGGTTAGTAAATATTTTATTGTTTCCAACTACATTTTTAGAAAGTTTTTTAGGAATGTTACTATTTTTGAATGTCTTAAAAATACCTGCTAATAATGTTCAAAAAATAATCTATGTTATTTTATCCTCTTTATCAGGCCAGATTTCAACACATTTCATCCCATTACCATATAACATCATTCTAAATTATGTTTTGCTTTTTATTATTATTTTTAATTTATTTAAAACTAATATATTAAAAACAATTTTAGCTGTAATACTACCTACTGCATGTTTTGCGCTACTTAGTGCACTAGTTTTAACCCCATTTATGAAACTTCTACATATAGATTATATTTCTGTCCAATACGTTGTAATATATAGATTTTTTTATTTAATTATTACTTATTTACTATTAGCACTTATTATAATTATTTTAAAAAATAAAAAAATATATATTAATATCTTAGATGAACTAGATAAAAGTACAAAATGTATATTTGTTATAACTTTAATACTTGGAATAATCGTATTAATTACACAACTAATTATCTCAATTTACTATACTGATATTTTGCCAATTCCTATATCAATAATGAGTTTTATATGTTTACTTTCTTACTTTGGAATAAGTATTTATACTTTAACAAGAATAACAAAGTTAACATTAACTAGAAAACAATTAGAAAATTCAGTAGAATATAATAAAACATTACAAATAATTCATGATAGTGTTAGATGCTTTAAACATGATTTTGATAATACAGTTGCAACACTTGGTGGTTACATTCAAACAAATGATATAGAAGGTTTAAAAAATTATTACAAACAACTTGAAAATGAATGTGAAAAAGTAAATAATTTATATATCTTAAACCCAGAAATTATAAATAATCCTGGTATATACAGTTTACTTACAAATAAATATCATAAAGCGGAAAAACAAGATGTAAAATTAAATATTAGTGTACTTATGGATTTAAATACAATAAATATGAAAATTTACGACTTTACAAAAATACTTGGAATATTATTAGATAATAGTATTGATGCAGCAAGTACCTGCGAAGAAAAAATTGTAAATGTAATATTTAGAGAAGATGATAAAAATAAAAGACAATTATTAATTATAGAAAATACATATTCAGACAAAAATGTTGATATTAATAAAATTTTTGATAAAGGTGTTACTGGCAAAGAAAATCACACAGGACTTGGACTATGGGAAATACGAAAAATATTAAAAAGAAATAATAATTTAAATTTATTTACAACTAAAAACGATAAATATTTTACTCAGCAATTTGAAATATATAATATATAAACAAAAAATACAGCATATTAGCTGTATTTTTTGTGTTTGAATTGTTAAATTATATTATTTAAGTGTTTCCTAGTAAGTAAATACTAGAAAAATTAATGACAAATTAATTTAAGTTAGTCTTTTTTTATAAGACTTGCTGGCATTTTTGGTTGATGCAAAAACCAATATATTGTACATGCTGTATTAGTTACCTTTGCGTATTTTTCTGCTGCTTTTGCTAAAAATTTTAACATAAAACATTCCCCCTTAATTAATTTTATAATATAAGATATCTCTATCTTCTATTATCAATTAAGTACGACCATACACTTCATAACCATATTTGTTGTTTGTAATTATATAAACAAACTTTGTTATAAAGAGTGTTTGCACTAAGTTTCCAAATATTAAAATATTAGCTAATTCATTACTTGGTACAAACGCTGCAACTATAAGTCCTACACTTAAGGCTATATAAGATAAAATTTGTTTTTTTCTTCTATCTTTTTTTCTAAGGATTGGAACATTTTCTGTATCAGCAGGTGCATAAAGTTTTACCATAAACATTCCAAATACCCATACTAAAAATATTAATAAGTATTTTATTGCTTGTTCTAAAACTATATATTTGCTTGCAAATGCTATTCCACAGTAAAATATTGTTGTGCATATAATGCAACCTAAATGTGTTTTTAAATGAAAGCCCCCTGAAAATGATCTATATGGCATAATTACTAAAAAAGTTATTAAAGTTAATTTAAAAATTCCTAATAAATATGCTATTCCTAAAGTAATAAAAATTTTTGGAATTTCTCCTATAATATTTTGAAGTCCATAATTTATTACCTCTGCTCTTTCATCATCTATCTCAGGCATTTCTTTTCTTATTTTGTTGGTTAGAAACATGCAGATTTTGTCTATCATTTCCTCACCACCTTTTTTATTGACTTGATTTTATCATCAATATTCCAATTTTGTATTTTTTGTTTATGAAAGTGTTTATTCATTTTGTAAAAAACATCTTTTTTAATTTTGTATAAATATTATTTTGTTTCATATAAAAAAACTATAAAGTATCTTTATTTTACTTTATAGTTTTTTTAATATTGACCATGTACCAACACTTTCTGGGTAACATGTAAATTTTAATTCTTTCTTTGTTGTTGGATGGACAATTTTTAGTTCATATGCCCAAAGAGCTATTTGCTTTCCTTTCCCTCTTGTTCCATATTTTTGGTCTCCAAATATACTATGTCCAAAATGGCTAAGCTGCACTCGTATTTGATGGTGCCTTCCTGTATGCAAATTTACCTTTAATAAGCTTAAATTTTTTATTTCATCATAAACTAAAACTTCATAATCTAATTTAGCAAGTTTTGCATTTTTCTTTTCTTTATTAACCACTTTACTTATATTATTTCTTTCATCTTTATATAAGTAATCTTCCAAAACACCTACTTTACTTTCAATCTTTCCATCAACTACAGCTAAATAATGCTTTTCAAATGTCTTGTTTCTTACTTCTTCACTAAGTCTTGATGCTGCCTTGGAAGTTTTTGCAAATACCATTATTCCTCCAACAGGTCTATCTAACCTGTGTACTAATCCTACATACACATTTCCAGGTTTATTGTATTTTTCTTTTATGTATTGTTTTACCATTGTAAGCATATCAATATCTCCTGTTTTATCTGCCTGTGATGCAATGTTTGGAGTTTTTTCTACAACAATTATATGATTATCTTCATAAATTACTTTTAATTTTTCCATTTTATTTTTCCCATCTTCCATATATTCCACAAGGTAAAACTAAATTTGAATCTTCCATTTTTAATCCAATTTCTCCTGACTCTAATTTTCCTTTATATTTTTTTGCAACAGTTAAACTTAATATATCTTCCAAAACCTTGCTAGATATTCCAGTTGTATATGAATTTATTAAGAAAAATAATGGATCATCTGACAATACATTTTTACATAATTCAACTAAATCATATATATTGTTTTCAAATTGCCAAACTTCTCCTTTTGCTCCTCTTCCATATGATGGAGGATCCATAATTATTGCATCATATTTATTTTGTCTTCTAATTTCTCTGTTAACAAATTTAACAACATCATCTATTATAAATCTTACTGGTTTATTTTCTAACCCAGAAGAAACAACATTTTCTTTTGCCCAAGTTGTCATACCTTTAGAACTATCTACATGACAAACTGAAGCTCCCGCAGATAAACATGCAACTGTAGCCCCTCCTGTATATGCAAATAAATTTAAAACCTTTATTGGTCTTTTTGATGTTTTAATTTTGTTTATCATCCAATCCCAATTAACAGCTTGTTCCGGAAATAATCCTGTATGTTTAAATCCCATTGGTTTTATATTAAATGTTAAATCTTTATATTTTATTTGCCAACTACTTGGCATTTTTTTATTAAACTCCCATGAGCCTCCACCTGTTTTACTTCTATGATATGTTGCATTTATTTCATTCCATTTTTTTGGGTAGCTTTTGTCTTTCCATATTATTTGTGGATCTGGCCTAGATAAGACTACATCTCCCCATTTTTCTAATTTTTGACCATCTGCCATATCTAATATTTTGTAATCTTTCCATTCATTTGCTATTTTCATAATTTTTTAGCAGTACAAAAAATACTACTATCCTCCTTGTTTTTAGAATAGTAATATTTTATCATATTTTATTAAATTTTCCAATAGTTTTGTATATAAAACTTGTCTCTCTAAATATTTTGCAATACCTTCATAAAATTATATATTAGGAAAAAATTTAAACAAGAAAACATTATAAGAGCTATAATTGTAAAACTTATAATCTTGTGTTTTTGTATTTTCTCCCAAATTGACCTGTTTTTTTTTCTAATCTCTAACCTATTTAATTCTGTATTATATCTAATATTAAAAACACCATCTTTTGCATATTCCATATAAAAATCCCCCCATCATTATATATGTATATTCCCATATATAATGATTTATGCAGGATTTTATAAATTTTCTAAAATTTTTTTTGCCAAGATTTCATTGATGCCATCAACTTCCATAATTTCTTGTACATTTGCCTTTTTTATTTTCTCTACACTTCCAAATTTTTTTAATAATGCTTGCTTTTTAACATTCCCAATTCCATTTATGTTATCTAGCTCTGATTTTGTAATTTCTTTATCTCTTAACTTTCTATGATACTGTATTGCTGTATCATGAACTGTATCTTGAAATTTTGTAATCAAATTCTTTATGTTTTGAGAAATTTTAAGTTCATTTCTGTTTTCATCCATTAAAGCTCTTGTTTGGTGTTTATCGTTTTTTACCATTCCAAATACAGGAATGTCTAAATTATATTTTTTTATAGCATTTTGTGTGGCCCTTATTTGTGTTATTCCTCCATCTGCAAAAATAGCATCAGGTAATTTTCCAAAACCACCATTAGGATTTTCTATTGAATGTTTTAGCCTTCTAGTTATTACCTCTTCCATACATTTTGGATCATCTTGCCCCAAAACAGTTTTTATTTTAAATCTTCTTGATAAATTTTTCTTAATTACTCCATCTTGCATTACACACATTCCTGCAACAATAAATTCTCCTGATAAATTTGAAATATCATATGTCTCAATTTTTCTTGGAAGCTTGTCCATTTTTAAAACTTCCTTTAATTCCATTAATATTTCACTTTTATCTTTTTGTTTGTTTTCAAGTGTAACTTTAGCATTATTTTCTGCCATTTCAACAAATCTAAGCTTTTCACCTTTTTTAGGGCTTTTTAATTCCACTTTTCTTCCAGATTTTGTTGATAAGTATTGCTCAATTGCCTGTTTTTCCTCTAATTCTTCCCTAATCATTATTTTATGTGGTATGTTTGGATTATCTAAATAATATTGTTTTATAAAACCTGACAAAATTTCTTCGTCTTCCATATCATCTAGATTGTTATAAAAATAGTGTTCTCTTCCAACCATTTTGCTTCCTCTAACAAAGAAAATTTCCACACAAACTTCTAAATCAGATTTTGCAATTCCTATAACATCTATGTCATTTTCAGATATATTAGAAACTTTTTGTTTTTCAGACACTCTAATAATTGCCTGTATTCTATCTCTTATTTGAGCAGCCTTTTCGTATTCCATATTTTTAGAAGCTTCTTCCATTTGTTTATTTAAATCTTTAATAATTTTGTCTATTTTTCCATCTAATAAATCTATTATTTCATCTATTTGTTTTTTGTATTCCTCTTTAGAAATAAGCCCAATACATGGTGCTAAGCATCTTTTTATATGATAGTTTAGACATGCTCTTGTAGTGGATTTAAAATTTTTACATTGACGTATTTTGTACTTTTGTTTTATAAAATTTACCATTTCTTTTGCAGCACCTGGGTTAGCGTATGGTCCAAAATATTTTGAACCATCATTTAAAATTCTTCTTGTAATTAAAACATTAGGGTAATCTGATTTAATATCAATTTTTATATAAGGATATGTTTTGTCATCTTTTAATAAAACATTAAATTTAGGCCTGTTCTTTTTTATTAAATTACATTCTAATATTAATGCCTCTGCTTCATTATCTACAACTATATATTCGAAATGGTCAATTAAACTTACCATTTTTTTTATACGTTCTGTTTTATTTGTTTTTCTAAAATATGACTTTACCCTTCTTTTTAAAGAAACTGCTTTTCCAACATATATTATATTGTCGTCTTTATCTCTCATTACATATACTCCGTGGCTTTGTTGGAAGCTTTTTTAATTCTTCTTCTATATTAAACATTTTATCACCCAAAAATATTATATCATAAATTATATAAGAATGAAATGTTTTAAGTTTAATTATAAATTATTAATATGTAGAAGTTTTACATTCTTTTTATTGACACTTTTTTTAATTTAATGTAATATAATACCATAAATTGAAAGAAAGGTAAATAAAAAAATAAAGGAAAGGAGTTTTATTTATTAAGCGCCTGGACACTTATAAAAATAGTGTTGACGAGGTCTAGAGTTATCGAAATATTCGGCGGATGCTCTAGTGGTTTTGGCTAAACCATAGTACTAATTAAAAAACAATAGTAATATTGCAACAAAAATTAGTATATAGCTTTTATTTACATGCTTTCAATTCCCAAAATATAACATTTGCCAAATTTATCGCACGTTTTGGCATTAAGGAGGATTTAATATGTGTGGAATTGTAGGTTATATAGGTAATAAAAAAGCAACACCTATTTTAATTAATGGACTTTTAAGATTGGAATACAGAGGTTATGACTCTGCTGGTATTTCAACAATAGAAAAAGAAGGTTTATCTGTTATGAAAGATAAAGGAAGAGTCAAAAATTTAAATGAAATAAATGGAATTGATAAATTAGAAGGTACTATTGGTATTGCTCATACAAGATGGGCTACACATGGAAAACCATCTAAAGAAAATTCTCATCCACATATGGACAATTCTAAATCATTTAGTGTTGTTCATAATGGAATAATTGAAAACTATAATGAACTTAGAAAATTTTTAAATGATAAAAATTATAAATTCTATTCTGACACAGACACAGAAGTTATACCTAATTTAATTCATTATTATTATTCAAAAGATACAAATAATGATGAGCAAAAACTTTTAAGAGCTGTAAAAAATACATGTTTAGATTTAAAAGGAAGCTTTGCAATTGAAGTAATTTCTAAATATGACCCAGAAAATATGATTGTAGTTAGAAAAGATAGCCCATTGGTTATTGGAACATGCCAAGATGAAAACTATATTTCATCAGACATTCCTGCAATACTTTCTTTTACACGTAACTTCTATCTTTTAAACGATTTAGAATTTGTTTTACTATCAAAAAATGATGTTAAATTCTTTGATAAAAATTTAAAAGAATTTAAAAAAGAAATAAAAACAATAGAATGGAATGCTTCTGCAGCAGAAAAAGATGGTTTTGAAGATTTTATGCTAAAAGAAATTTATGAACAACCAACAGCAATTCGAGAAACTATTGGTTCAAGATTACCAGAAAATTCAAAAATAGAATTTGATGAATTAAAATTCACCAAAAAATATTTATCAAGCATAAATAAAATATATATAGTAGCATGTGGAACAGCAATGCATGCAGGACTTGCAGGAAAAAATATATTAGAAAAATTATGCAAAATTTCTACCCAAGTAGATATAGCTTCAGAATTTAGATACAGAGATCCTCTTGTAGATAAAAATACACTTTGCATTTTTATATCACAATCAGGAGAAACAGCAGACACAATTGCAGCATTAAAACTTTCTAAAGAAAAAGGAGCAAAAACAATTGCTGTATCAAATGTTATAGGAAGTTCTATTACACGAGAAGCAGATTATTCAATTTATACACATGCTGGTCCAGAAATCGCAGTAGCATCTACAAAAGCATATACTTCACAAGTAATTTTATTAAATATACTTGCACTATACTTTGCAGAAGTATTAGAAAATGTTGATAACTCTGTTATAGAATCATTTAAAAAAGATATATTAGAATTACCAGCAAAAATTGAACAAACACTAAAATTATCAGCAAATATAAAAGAATTTGCTAAAAAAGTATATCAAGAAAAAGATATCTTCTTCTTAGGTAGAGGTATTGATGAAACAGTTGCCAAGGAAGGATCTTTAAAATTAAAAGAAATCTCTTACATTCATTCTGAAAGTTATGCATCAGGAGAATTAAAACATGGGCCTATCGCCTTAATTGAAAATGGAATTACTGTAATTAGCATATTAACAGATCCAAACTTAGTAGAAAAAAGTATAAGTAATATACAAGAAGTAATTACTCGTGGCGCTAAAACATTAGTAATTACAAATCAAGATATTGATAAAAAAATGTTTGATGAGGTTATTTGCATACCTAAAACAAATACCTTTATCTCCCCTATACTTTCTGTTGTGCCACTTCAACTATTTGCATATTATATTGCAAAAGAAAAAGGTCTTGATGTAGATAAACCAAGAAACCTTGCAAAATCTGTAACTGTAGAATAGACATTGGGACGGGGATTTTGTCTTAAGGTTTGCAGCATGCTATCACCAACTTAAGGTTAAACGGCAATAAATGGTCAATGGCTTAAGGGGGGTGGATGGTAATAATATATTAATTTGAAGTACCGCGTAAGCGATCAAACGAGTGCTTGCACGAGTGCGAATTGGAGCAACCTACATAATTTTTTAATTTTGTTGGTTGCGACACCAAGGTACAAAAATTAATATATTATTGCCATCTATCCCTAGCTATAGACCATTTATTGCCGTTTAACCTTAAGTTGGTGATAACATGCTGCAAACCTTAAGACAAAATCCCCGTCCCAATGTCTATCCTATTAAAAGTTTTAATATTACAAGTACTACTGCACCTGGAATTCCTAGTATTCCAATTAAAATGCTTGTAAAAAAATTAAGTCCAATATGAAAATTAAAACTATTCCCTATTAGATTTATAATATAAATGATTGCCCCACCTAAAATAGAATTAACAACCAATTTTAAAACTTTTTTTATAGGAACTATAAATATTCTTCCAAATAAGAATAAAAAACAAATACATGCCAAATATGTTAAAATATTATAATCCATAAAACGCTCCTTAAACACAAATTTTGTAAAATAATAAATTTTATATATTTAATTAATTATTTATTACAATTTTTATGTTTAAATATGGACAAATATTCCATTAAACAGCTTTATTTTCTTGTTCTATTCTAAATTTTGCATCTGAAATTATATCAACAATAATTCCTTTTTTCTTTGCTAATTTTATTAAATAATCTAATTTTGATTGATTTGCTTTTATTTGATATGAGTAATAATCAATTAAATCACCTTGTGCATATTCAAAATTTTGTCTTGCTACATTTAGCTCTCTTTTTGTTTTCAATATACTAATTATCAATTCCTCTTCCTTTTCTATTTCTGTTTTTTCTATAATTTTATTTTCTTTTAAAAATTCCTCTTGCATTTTTACCTCCCACCTATTTTTTCTATTATATGTAAAATTTTTTTAAATATTCCAAAATTTTGTTAGTTTTTTTGCCTAAAATACTTGTTTTTTTGCCCATTTTATAAGATAATATATATGTATAATTATTTTTCGAAAGGACAACTTTTATGAAATTAATAGATAAATTTTTAAAGAAATTAAATACAAGCCGAAACACATTTGCAACATATATTTTAACATTAGTAACAATATATCTTGTAGTAGATAGATTAGTAGAACTATTATTTATGATTTTTACTGGAGTTTCTTATTCTTATTGGGGACCATTTGCATATACTTTTGCAATGGCATGTCCTCTATTTGCATTTTTATTTTCTGGCTCATCAGAATTTGCAACTTCAAAAAAACAAAAGGTTACACTATTTTATGTTTATTCAATAGCCTTTTACATAATAGTTTTATCAATGTTTACCCAATGGCTTAACATGGGAGCATGGCTTTTCTTAATAGGAACAACAAATTATGTTGATTTAATTACAGACTTTTCTGAATTGGTAAAACCTGCATTTATAAGTTTATCATTATACTTACCATTAATGACTGTATTTCCAATGTTTAAATTTTTATACTTTTCTGTTAATGATTCATCTCAACATACTCGTTCAATATGGGATTATGGTGGAATTAGACTTTCTGAAAACAAAAAAGACTATGGACCATATAGTTTAGAAATGTACTTATGTACAGATGATGAAAATGGAAAAAATGTAAAAATGCCTGAAGTTTCAAGATTTCAACCAATGTTTGTTTGTGGTGGATCTGGTACTGGAAAAACATCTGCTGTACTAGAACCAATGATTGCAAGAGATATAGAAAAAAAATACTTTTTTAGAGAAACTTCTAAAGAACTTGGATTTACTGCATTAAAAACTAGAATTGCAGTCCTAAATAAACCATATAGTAATGACTACTTAAACAAAAACTTTAGTTTAAATATGATTTCACCTGCATACGGAAAAGATACTGTTTTTAAAGCTTTTATGAAAAAAATGATATTAGATTCTTCTGATTCTATAATATACAGAAATGTTGGAGTTACAGTACTATCTCCTGACAGTGAAATTATAGAGCATATGGTAGAAGTAAGTAAAAATTTTGGATTTAAATACAATTTAATAGATCCAGAAAATATTGATTCTATAGGATTAAATCCATTTGTTTATGATGACCCAACAAAAATTGCAATTACAATTTCATCTGTAATAAAAGGAATGTATGCAACGCAACATAGTGAAATTGAAGAAGCATACAGAGAAGATGTTGCTTTGCAAGCAATTGAAAATATGGCAATTATATTAAAAGAAATGTACCCAAGAATGAATGATGGTTTATTACCAAACCTTGAAGATATGCTAAAAATGTTTACAAATTTTGACTTAGTTGAAAAAATGTGTGAAATACTTGCACATAATGAAGAATTAGCTAAAAAATACAGTATTCAACTTGCTTATTTTAGAAAAAATTTCTACAAAACTGGTTCTGGTAGAGATGAAACAGAAAAATATATTTATTCTGCAGTTACACAATTAGACAGTTTGTTACGTCTTCCTGGAGTAAAAACAATTTTATGTAATAGACACGAAAATATTAATTTTGATGAAATGCTATCTAATGGAGATCTTACTTTTGTATGTACAAGACGTGGAGATTTAGGTATGACAACACATAAAGCATTTGGTTTATTCTTCTTACTTGCAATGCAAAATGCAGTATTAAGAAGACCTGGCAATGAAAATAATAGAGTTGCAAACTTTTTATATATTGATGAATTCCCTGATTTTCTTGGAAAGTCTACAGAAGCATTATTTACAATGTATAGAAAATATAAAGTAGGAACTATAATTACCGCACAAAATCTATCACAATTAGATACTCCTAATGTCAAAGAACATTATAGACAAACAATTCTTTCTAACTGTTCTAATAAAATATTTACAGGAAATGCAGATATAGATGAACTAGAATGGTGGTCAAAAGAACTTGGAGAGCACAGAGAATGGAAGATGAGCGATAGTATTGATTTTAATACCATGAAATATGATTCAAAACATGGTAGTGTAACTTGGAAATTTGTTCCTAATGCATCCCCTGGAAAATTACAAACATTAGGCAAAAATTTCTTTGCATATAAACTAAAAGGTGATAATGGAAAGCCAATGGCTGGTGTTGGAAGATTTAAATATTTATCTTCAAAATATAAAGAACCACAAAATATTAAAAAATACGATTTTAATAAATATTCTAACTCAGACAACAGTGTTTCAGAAGACGAAACACAAAATAAAAAATTTGATTTTAGACATGTGGATTTTAAAGATGATAGAAATGAATTTGACCCTGTTCAAACAGATACTTCTGATTCATCATACTTATTTGATAATGAAGATGCAATAATTGTAAACCTAAAAAAAGGAAATCCAAATAATGATAAAAAATAAAAAATATCCTCACTTCTAAAATGAAGTGAGGATATTTTTTATACTGTAAATTTCAAAAATTCTAATACAATTCCAGAAATAACTCCTACTATATAAAGCAAGCAGATTATTGCAATATTTTCTTTTATTTTTTTATTAGTCTTAAACAACACAACAAGTCCTACCCCTGCATTTACTAAAAGTCCAGCTATCATAGTACCAACATTTATAACATTTTTTAAATACATATTTGTTATAATTACAGAAGAAGCACAGTTTGGAATTAGTCCAATTAGGCTAGATACAATTGGCCCAAATATTGGTTTATTCAATAATATATTTGATATATTTTCTTCCCCTATAAAATAAATTGCAGTATTTATTATAAATGTAACTATTAATATAAATACAAAAATACTTAATGTATGATGAATAGAAGATTTTAGTATTCCCTTTTCACAATGGCAATGATCATGTTCACACAAGTCAACAATATTTTCTTCTTCTATCTTTTTGTTTTTATTAATTAATCTTAATACAAAATCAATTACAAATCCTGCTACAATTCCAATTACTAATTTTACAAATAAGATTTTTAGTATTGTCCATAATGGTACAGCTTCTGAAATCATTATTGGAATCATTTCATCAGATGTTGTTAAATATACTGAAATTAGTGTTCCAAGTGTTATAACTCGTCCAGCATAAAAATTAGTTGCAACTACTGAAAAACCACATTGTGGAAATATTCCTAAAAAACTTCCTATTAATGGTCCAAATTTTCCAGATTTTTTTATGGTTTCTCTAGATTTTTGGCTAGTTTTATGTTCTATATATTCCATTATTAAATATGCAATAAACAAAAATGGTATTAATTTTATACTATCTAATAGTGTCTCTTCTATTACCTCTAACATATACATTCTCCTTTTATTTTGTTTATATATAATAACATATATTTTTATTTTTTTCAAGAATAAAAAATAGGTTCATCTATACTTGACAAACCTAATTATTTTTATCTTCTTCTATAGCAACCATTAAAGCTACCTGTTCTACCATTATTACTACTATTTGGAATAACATTTGCACTTGCTGTTATTACATTATTATCATTATCACAACCACATCCGTTATTTGAGTCATTATTTGAATTGTTTCCTAATGTTTCAATATTAGCATTTATTGTTAATACATCTTGATTATTTGTATTATTAACCATATTATCTAAATTTCTTTGACAGCATCCACACATATTATGATTTTGCAAATTTCTAAGTATTTTTTGAATTATCATAGTTAAATATGCAACTATAAAAGATAAAATTGTATAGATTATTACTGCCACTAAAAAGGTAGTAGTAAAATTAGTAAATGCTATAAGCAATAAAATTGCAAAAATTGTGCTTGCTACTAATATTGGACATTTTAAAAGTTTTTGTAATACTATTGAAAATATAATTACAGCTACAGGTATAGCAAAAAATATAAGTAAATTATTCATAGGCAATCCTTTCCTTTCTTTTTTACTATATTTTATGCAAACCCTATAAATTTGGTTCTTTAATTTTCATACTCTACATTTACTAAATATAATCCTTGTGGTGGTAATGTTTTACCTGCTAAGTTTCTGTTTTTTGATTCTATTATATTTTTTATTTCTTCAGGCTTAATTTTTCCCCATCCCACATCAACCAATGTTCCAGAAATTATTCTTACCATGTTATATAAGAATCCATTTCCGGTTAGTTCTATGTATATTTTTTCATTTCCAGCATCAATTACTTTTGCACTATATATTGTCCTAACACTACTTTTACTACTTGTTCCACTTGCTTTAAATGCTTTAAAGTCATGTTCTCCTTCAAAATATTTTGCAGCATTTTGCATTTTAATTACATCTAATTTATACGGAATATGTGTTTCCAAATTTCTATATATTGCAGTTCCATATTTAGAATTATTTATTACATACCTATATGTTTTTTTCTTACATGTTAATCTACTATGGAACCTTAAATCTACTTCTTTTGCATCTTTTATTCTTATTGATTTTTTTAAATTTGCATTTAATGCCAAAGGCCATTTTTCTATAGGTAGTGTAGAATTGGTTTTAAAATTTGCAACTTGAGCTATTGCGTGTACACCTGCATCAGTTCTCCCAGAAGCATTTAAGTCAACCTTTTCTCCTGTTATTGTTTCTATTGCACGTTCTATATTTCCTTGAATATTTAACTTATTAGGTTGTTTTTGCCAACCATTAAATTCTTTCCCATCATATTCTATTGTTAATTTTATATTTCTCATAATTTCACCATCTTTTTATTTAAACAATTATACCATAGTATACACATTTAATGTATACTATGGCATATTTTATTTGTCCTCATTTTTATTATCTTGTTGTTTTTCTTTGTTTTCCTTTTGTTTAATTATTCTATGTTTTCTTTCCTTTTTTTCTGTTGTAAATCTTTTTGTTACTACATTACTAATTAATATTTTCTTTAATACATCTTCTCTTACATCTGCAATTAGTGTTCCATCTTTTGCAACAGAAATTTTTCCTGTTTCTTCTGAAACTACAACAACAATACTGTCTGATTCTTTTGAAATCCCAATCGCTGCTCTATGACGTGTTCCAAGCTCTTGAGCTATATCTTTATCATCTGCAAGTGGTAAAACACATGCTGCTGCTGCAATTTTATTATTGCTTATTATAACTGCCCCATCATGAAGTGGAGTTTTTGGCACAAATATATTTACTAATAATTGTGGAGAAACCTCTGCTTCCATTGGAACACCTGTTGATATAATATCTTTTATTTCTATATCTCTTTCTATTACTATTAATGCTCCGGTTTTTGTTTTAGAAAGTTCTGATGCTGCTATAACAATTTTATATATATCTTCTTTTGTTTTTGTTGCAACATCTTTTTCTATTCCAAAAAATTTGGTAAACTTGTTTGTTCCAAGTTGTTCTAATGCACGTCTTAGCTCTGGTTGGAATATTACAATTATTGCTATAACACCCCAATTCATTATTCCAGATAAGATTGAATTTAGTATTTTTAAATTTAATACTCCACTTAAAATTGTTATTAATATAAATAGTGCAATTCCTTTTAATAAATGCCATGCCCTAGATCCTTTTACTGCTTTTACTGCATAATAAAGCAAAAATAAAACTATTCCTATATCTATTAATAAACTTATTAGTTTAAATGGTGATTCTTGCAATGTTTTGAAATATTCTAAAATGTTTTCATTATAAAATGTTTCAAACGACATTCCTACATTATTCATATTTTTCTCCTTTTTATCCGTTTATTAGTGCATATATAAATGATATTGATGTTCCCCCTACCATAAGTATTGCAAGTATTGCTGCCATTATTCTAACAAATACTGTTCCTTTGTCCATATTTTTATGTTTTTTTACTTGATTTTGTTTTTTTTCTTTTTTCATTAAAATTCATCCTTTCGTTTGTTATCTTATATAATTATAGCATATAAACTACATTTTTCAATATTTTTTTACAAATAATTATTAAGAAAAATTTGCTAATTGCTTTAATTTTTTAGTTATAATTATAGCTTTAATTCTAAGTTAGTACCTCTTCTACAATTTTTGTTTTTTCTTGAATAAAATCATTTATCTTTATTATATCAATTAATTTTTCTTGTGCATTTTCTAATTTTTCTTTATCATTTGCATAAATATATGCTAATACATCATCTTTTTCTACTTTATTTCCTACTTTTTTATTAAGTACTATTCCAACTTCATGATCTATATTATCTTCTTTTTCAATTCTTCCCGCTCCTAAATAGCAAGCAAGTTTTCCTATTTCTAAAGCATTTATACTATTTACATAGCCCATCTTATTTGCTATAACTTTCTTTTGGTATTTTGCTTTTGGGAATTTATTTATATCTTCTATATAGCTAATATCTCCGCCTTGATTTTTTACAAGTTCTAAAAATTTATTGTATGCCTTTCCATTTTCTATATTTTCTAGTAGTCTTTGTTTATTCTTTTCTTCATCTGTTCCCATTTTTGAAAGTATCATCATTTGATTTCCAAGTTCCAATACTACTTGTTTTACATCTTCTGGCATATTTGCCTTTAAACAATTTATTGCTTCTATTACCTCTAGAGTATTTCCTACACTATACCCTAATGGCTCATCCATTTTTGTTATAACACATCTTGTTTCTTTTCCTGCAAGTTTTCCTATTTCTATCATCTCTTTGGCTAGTTTTTTTGCATCTTCTTTTGTTTTCATAAATGCTCCCTCGCCACATGTAACATCTAGCACTATTTTATCTGCACCACTTGCAATTTTTTTACTCATTATGCTTGATGCTATTAATGGTATGCTTTCTACACAAGATGTAACATCTCTTAAGGCATATAATTTTTTATCTGCTGGTGCTAAATTTAATGTTTGTGCTATCATACTTATTCCTATGCCTTTTACATTTTTTATAAAAGTTTTAATGTCTATTTGTATCTTATAACCTGGTATTGACTCTAACTTATCTACTGTTCCTCCGGTAAATCCAAGTCCTCTTCCCGACATTTTTGCAACAGGAATTCCAAGTGATGCTACAAGTGGTAACAAAATAATAGATACCTTGTCCCCAACTCCTCCTGTTGAATGTTTATCTACTATTATTTTTCCTAGACTGCTTAAGTTTAATATTTCACCAGAATGTGCCATTGCAAAGCTTAAATTAGTTGTTTCTTGTTTTGTCATTCCATTTAGGTATATTGCCATAATTAAACTTGCAGCTTGGTAGTCTGCAATTTCACCACTTGTATAACCTTTTACAAAATATTCTATTTCCTCTTTTGTTAACTCTTTTTTATCTCTTTTGTTTGAAATTATATCCAATATATTCATTACTTTTCTCCTATTTAACAAAGTTTTTTGTAAAGCTTCTTCTATGTATTTTACATAGTCCATATTCTTTAATAGCTGCAATATGTTTTGCTGTTCCATATCCTTTATGCCCTGCAAATCCATATTCAGGGTATATTTCGTCCATTTGCCTCATTATTCTGTCCCTTGTTACTTTAGCAATTATTGAAGCACAAGAAATTGAATATGCTAAAGCATCACCTTTTATTATTGGTGTATATGGTATTCCTAATGTGTCTATATTATTTAATGCATCTACTATTATTATGTCAGGTTTTACTTTTTGCCCACCTACTACTTGGGTTAGCCCCTTTTTTGTTGCATTTAATATGTTTATTTCATCAATTATCTTTTCATCTATTATTGCAACACTATAGCTTATTGCTTCTTCTATTATTTTATCATATAGTATTTCTCTTTTTTTCTCTGATACTTTTTTTGAATCATTTACCCCTTCTATCATTGAATCTTCTGGCATTATTGCTCCAGCAACAACAACAGGACCTGCTAAAGGTCCTCTTCCTGCTTCATCTATACCACATATATATTTAAATCCTTTTTTGTGTAAGTCTTTTTCAATTTCTTTTAATTTTGTTAATCTTTCTAGTTCTTTTTCTTTCATTTTTATTCCTTCTTTTGATTTTATTTTTATATTTTTTCTAATTCAGACAATGAATAAACTGTAGTTCCATTATTTTCATAACCACTTGTATTATACACTTCTACAGTCACATCTTTTATATTATATTTTACTAAATATTCTTCATTACTTCCTAATTTAACATCTTTTAATCCCATTTCTTTTAGATTATCTGAAGTAAGTTTATATAAAATTTCTCCTCCATTTATTGTAATATTTTGCTTTGAATAATCACTTGCATTTGCTTCTTTACCTTTTAGCTCATTTTTTGCCTCTTCTGAAATTTCACTTTTATTTACTCCATTTTTAAAACTTGCTTGTTCTACATATTCTTTTGCTTTTGCTTTAATTAAAAGCATATTAGTTTTTAAGCTTTCTAACTGAGCTTTTTTTATACTTTCTTTCCCACTATATATTGTTATTGATGCTAAAATTAATAATATAATTATTGTAATTGTTAGTGCAATTAATGTTATTCCTTTATTGTTTTTTACTTTCATTTTTTCTCTTCCTTTTCTTTTTAATTTATATACATTATATAGTTTCATTTAATTATTTTCAATAAATTTTTTAAAAATAATTTGTAACAAAAAAATAATAAATATTTCACACAATTTTCACAATTGTGCTGTATCTTATTTATGATTTGTGATATTATAATAAAAATATAAATTTTTTTGGAGGTTTAATATGGAAGAAAAAAATAATGAAAACAAAAATTCAAATTTTAAAGCAGTACAAAATCCTGAAAATTATAAAACAACATCTAATCCAAAACATAAATCTGGTTTTGGTAAAACTGTAGTATTACCATTTATAAGTGGTGTATTAGGATGTGCTGCAGTAGTTGGTGTTTGTTTTGGAATACCAGATGTAAAATATAAATTAATAGGAACAAATAGTTCTAATTTTAGTGTAGCTCCTAGTAATTCTACATCATCAGATGGTACTGTTTCTCAAGTAAAATTATCAAATTATTCTGACACTGCAGTTTATGCTGCAAATAAAATATTACCATCAATTGTTGGAATTAAAGTAGAATACACAGTAAGTTCTAATTTTTCTATATATGGTATGGGAACTGCAAAGTCTGAAGCATCAGCATCTGGTTCTGGAATAATAATTAGTGATGATGGTTACATTTTAACAAACAATCACATTGTTGCAACATCATCTTCTGAATCTTATTACCAAGTATCTGATGCAAACAAAGTAACTGTAACATTATATAATGATGATACAGAATATGAAGCAAAAATAGTTGGAAAAGATGAACAAACAGACTTAGCTGTTATAAAAATAGAAAAAACTGGTCTTTCAAAAGCAGAATTTGCAGATTCTGACTCAATAAAGGTTGGTGAATTTGCAATGGCCGTTGGAAATCCTTTAGGAATGCAAAGTAGTATAACATGTGGTGTTGTAAGTGCTGTAAACAGAGAAGTTACAGATTCAGATGGTAAAAAATTCACATTAATCCAAACAGACGCTGCAATAAATTCTGGTAATAGCGGTGGAGCTTTAGTTAATGGTGAAGGTAAAGTTATAGGAATAAATACATTAAAACTTTCTGGTACAGGAATTGAAGGTATGGGATTTGCAATACCAATAAATTCTACAACAGACATAACTTCACAATTAATTCAATACAGTAAAGTAAAAAGACCTTATATAGGTATTTCTGGTGTTGATTTAGATGAAAAAACAGCCAAAGTATACAACTTAGTTGTTGGTGTATATGTAAAATCAATTGAAGACTTTTCATCCGCTGAAAAAGCAGGAGTTAAGGTTGGAGATGTAATAGTTGAAGCAGATGGTAAAAAAATCACTTCAATGAATGAATTAAATGAAATTAAAAATTCTCATAAAATTGGAGATGAATTAAAAATAAAAGTTAACAGAAATAATAAAACAGAAGAATTAACACTTACTCTTGGAGAACAACCTTAAAGTTTTCACTTTTAGTTCACACAATGGACAAAATTTATTAGTATTATATAACCATAGTCAGGAAAGAAACTGATTAGAAAAAGAAAACATCCCCTTTTATTTTCAAAAGCTAGTAGATAAAATCTACTAGCTTTTTTATTTATTATATAATTGCAACATCAACTTCACTTGTATATTTGTCATTTCCATAAGCAAATATTACATATATTGCACCATCTTGGAAATAAAAATCTTCTACATTTTCTATTTTGTACATATCATCATTTTTATCTCTACTAAATATGCTATGGCCTAATGCTTTTAAATCTTCTGCTTTTTTTTGCTCAACTTCTATTTCTTCATTTATTTTACTTTGTGCATAAGATGTATCTACACTTTCACCCTTTAATAATTGCGATAAGTTAATTTCCTGATTTGTATCTAAGTCATAGTTATATGTTTTTATTATTACCCTTTGTGCACTTGAACCTTCTTTTAAATTTGCATTTATTATTATTGATAATACTCCATCTTCTACACATGCATTGTATTCTACTGTATAAATTGTATTTTTATTTTTAGTTTTTAATATATCTTCTGCCTTTTTTTCAAATAAATTTTTTATTTCTTCATTATAACCATCTATAGTTGAATTTTTTATGTTTATATATGGTATTTGTACATTTATATTATAACTATTATTTTCAGTTACGTCTTTTGTGTAACCTGTATATACTAGTTCTTTACTTGTGTCAGACTTTAATTTATCATATTTATCATTATAATTTTTTAGTGAATTTGTATATATATTGTTAAATTCTGCTTTTAAATTTTCGTAGTCAATTTCACTTTTTCCCTTTAAATAACCAACAGTTGTAACCGTTTTTCCATCAAAAAATTGTATATATATTACAATAATTATCGATATTATACATATGGCAATTATTGATGCATATACAATTTTAGATTTTTTATCTAATTTATTATCTGGCAAAGTTACATTCATTTTATTACCTCTTTCTTTCGTACTATATTTATTATAGCATTTGCCCTATTCTTTTTCAATAGTTATTTATTAAATTTATTGACTATTACTTAATTTTGAGTTATTATATATATTGATATTTTAAGAAATGAGGAATGAAAAGTATGTTATGTTCAGAATGCAAAAAAAATGCAGCTATACTTTTTTATAATAAAGTAGAAAATGGCAAAGAAACCATGGAAGGGTTATGCTATGACTGTGCTAAGAAAAAAGGCATTAATCCATTAGATGTATTATCAAAACAAAGTGATTTACTAAATAAAGATAAAATTAATTTAAATGATATGTCAAAACAATTGGAAACAGTTTTTAAAGATTTAGCAGAAAATATAAATTTAGAAGATATTGAAAATATGGATGGTGCAATTACATTTAATACTCAAGACGAAGATAGTGATGATGAAGATGCTCCAAAAATTGCAGGAGCCGCTATTCCACTTGGTTCAATATTTTCAAATATGTTTGGATCTAATCGGAAGTGAAACTTCTTCTGATAACACTGGCAGAAAAAAAGTAAAAGTAGAAAAAAAGAAAAACAACAAACAATCAAAAAAGAAAAAATATTTAGATACTTATGGTACTAATTTAACTCAAAAAGCCAAAAACAACGAATTAGATATTGTAATTGGCAGAGATAAAGAAATACAAAGAATTATACAAATTTTAAATAGACGTTCAAAAAATAATCCATGTTTAATTGGTGAACCAGGAGTTGGTAAAACTGCAATTGCACAAGGCTTAGCAATTAAAATTGCAAACCAAAATGTTCCAGCTAAGCTTTTAAACAAAGAAGTTTATTTATTAGATATGACAGCAGTAATTGCTGGAACACAATTTAGAGGACAATTTGAGTCAAGAATGAAAGGAATTATTGATGAATGTAAAGAATATGGTGAATCGCAGAAAGAAGAATTGCAGAAATTGGTGCTTCAGGCCGTACAGGACCGG
>OGYK01000174.1_pt1 | contig 54197 bp, 45 predicted proteins | sample 1576501 | NCBI WGS metagenome assembly OGYK01 (sample SAMEA3541530, study PRJEB24748) | human gut metagenome | biome: human gut; feature: human-associated habitat; material: faeces | place: China | collected 2012
AAAAAGATTATAATGAAGTCACCTCAAAATTATTGTTTGAGAATGTTGATTATAAAACCGTGAAAAATAATTTGGCAGAAATTTATAACAATTTGAAAGATTGATTTTAGTATAAAAGCGTTGAAGAAAGCAAAATCTTCAACGCTTTTATAATTGAAATAATTATACTTTGTGGTATAATTAAAAAGTAAACGGAGAATTGACAGATATGATTAGGAAATTACAGAAAACAGATATAAATCAGGTTTCTCATATATGGTTAAATACCAATCTTAAAGCACATTTTTTCATTCCTGAACAATACTGGATAAGTAATTATGAATTTGTGAAAGAAATGTTGCCTCAATCGGAAGTCTATGTGTATGAAAATAACAACAAAATCCAAGGCTTTATAGGTGTAAAAGATGATTATATTGAAGGTGTTTTTGTCGCTGATGAAATGCAGTCTCACGGCATAGGTAAAAAATTGCTGGATTATATCAAGAATAAAAAAGCCAAATTACAATTAAATGTATATCAAAAAAATGTCAGGGCAATATTGTTTTACCAAAGAGAAAGATTCATTATTCAAAGTGAGCAGTTGGACGAATTGACCGGCGAAAAAGAATATGTAATGAAATGGGAATCAAATTTTGAAAGGTAATAATGTGTGATGCGTGTTATATCTTTCGTCAGGTATGCTTAAAAAAACATAGACTTGCCAGAAACCGAAAAATAAATATACAAAACGCTGTATACTTCACACCCCCGATATCTTGATAATTATACTTGAAATAATTATACTTTGTGGTATAATTATATGCAGAGATGCAAATACTATATCGGGAGGTCGGATATAATGAAAAAATTTGTTGACAGATTTCAAGAACTTGAAACACTTGAAAATGAATATAACAGCAATTCATCTTCCTTTGTTGTGCTTTACGGCAGAAGAAGAATCGGAAAAACAGAACTCTTAAATGAGTTTTCGAGAGATAAAAAATGTATCAGATTTCTTGCAACAGAAGAATCTGAAAAGATGAACAGAGAGGCGTTTTCATCAATTGTAAGCGAATACACATCAAATCCGCTTGTAAAAAAAGCAAGCCTTTCGTGGGAAGAATTGTTTGACTTAATAACAGACTACAAAACCGACGATAAAAAAATCATAATTATTGATGAGTTTCAATATATAGGCAAATCAAATCCGAGTTTTATCTCTGTGCTGCAAAAGATTTGGGACACAAAGCTTAAAAATAACAATGTAATGCTTATATTATGCGGTTCGTTGATAAATATGATGTACAGCCAAACCCTGTCATACGACAGTCCGCTTTACGGAAGAAGAACAAAGCAAATCAGATTAAAGCAAATTCCGTTTAAGTATTACAAAGAATTCATTGACAGCACGGATGAAAAATTCTTAATCGAAGCGTATTCCGTCACCGGCGGAGTTCCCAAATATATTGAAATGTTTGAGAGCAACGACGACATCTATACTGCCATAAAAAATTCAATTCTGAATTCTCAAAGTTACTTATATGAGGAGCCGGAATTTTTATTGAAAAATGAAGTACAAGAGGTCGGAAGTTATTATTCAATCATCAAAACAATAGCCTGTGGCTGCGAACAGTTGAGCGATATATCAAATGCGTTGGAAATAAAGGCAACAAATTTGCCGAAATACTTAAAAGTTTTAATTGACCTTGATATTATAGAAAGAGTTGTTCCCATAACGGAAGATAAGCCCGAAAAAAGCAAAATGGGGCTTTATAAAATCAATGATAACTATATAAGATTTTGGTTTAAGTTTGTATATCCCTATAAATCATACATTGAAAGCGAGCACATAGATTTTGTTCTTGATAAAATTAAAGAGGGTTTTATAAAAAATCATGTTGCCTATGTGTATGAGGATATTTGCAAAAATCAATATCTCCCTGAGTTGATTATTAAAAATACTTTCGGTTTCACTCCCACAAAAATCGGCAAATGGTGGGACAGAAAAGATACAGAAATTGATATTGTCGCAACAGATAATTCCAATAACATCATCTTCGGCAAATGCAAATATACCAAAAAGCCACTTGATGTTATTGTGTATTACGACTTGCTTGAAAAGGCGAAAAAAGTAAATTGGAATAAGCAAAACAGGAATGAGTACTTTGTGTTCTTTTGCATCAACGGCTACACGGAAAAAAATGCAAAACCTTGCAAAAGAAAATTCAAATATCGTTTTGTACTGAAAAATATAAGTCTTGTGAAACGGCACTGATGCTTTGGACAAGTTCGTAAAAAAGGACAATAGAAAAAGACCCCTCCTGATGTAGAATATATACATCAGGAGGGGTTTTTAATGGCAAGAAAATATCAACACGTAAGCAATTACGAAAAAGGAATCAGAGATTTATATAACAACAGCATTGTTACATACAAAATGGACAAAGGACAAAGTGTTAAATTGGTGCTTGATACGATTAACGCTGCAAAGAGGAAAGAAAAAATCACTGCGGAGTTGCAGTTCCACAGTGACCAATGGTAGCAATATTTCTCCTACTACTATTTTGTGACAACACAATCATACGGCATAACGCCATCTATGTCAAGGCGTGGTAATCCGTATGATAACGCTTTAGCCGAAAAATTTCTTTTCCATACTCAAAACCGAATGTATCCACAGAGTAAAGCTTTTCGGCTATGATGTGGCTCGCCTCCTCATATCCGAATACATCAACTTCTGCAACAATTACCGTATTCAAATAAAACAAAACTGACTCCGCTTGAAAAGCGAAATCAGTTTGTTGCTTAAAATTTAATTTTCTACCAATTAGACTGTTTTTGCACTGTCTGCACAATCTGGGGTAGGGCAGTTTTAGGAGAGATTCCAAATTGAGACTGCCAAACAGTATAAAGCGAAAAACAATTAAAAAGTTGTTATATATAATATGTTTTTATTGCTATCTATCCATATATTGAACTTTTAATTGAGAATTGTTTTCTAATTCGTTTATCAATGCAATTTCTTCTCCATCACCAACATATAAAAGAAATTCATTATTAGTAAAGGTTTCTGTCTTTTTCTTGTCGGTCTTTGTGAAATCTCCTACTATTTTTAAACATTTTAATTGGTCACTGTACTGTAACATAGTAATCTTACTTATTTCAAAGACCACTTTCAACTGGGATTCATTATAAGTTACTTCTAATAGGTCGTTAATTGTTATTGTCGCGATATCAAATATATATTCATCTTTTTCTTTGGATTTATTCAAAGCACTAATACCCACCGCTAATGCTATAATTATGGGACTAATATTACCAACATTCAGTCCATCACTTATTATAGAAATAACGCCTATTATAGACATAATAATAACACAAATACTCAATACGACAATTAATGCGGTGTTCGGTCTTTTTTTTATATAGACTTTACTTTTTATTTGCTTTTCCCACATAGTTTTCTCCATAAATCTTGTGGAGAAAGAGTAAATCTTTCTCCACAATTTGATTTTGATTAGCCTTTAAATGCCTTTGCAACTTCTTCATCAGCTTGTTCGATAGCATCAGCAGCACCGTTAAGCTGACCACAGATGCCTTCAATAACCTGAGGAAGCGTATCTCTTAAGATAGGATACATGTCGTTCTCAAATGTTTCAATAAATGAACTCTGAGCAGCACCTTCCCAATCACTTGATACGTCGTCAATCTTGCTCTTGAGCTGACCAACCTCGCCATTAATAGCCTCTAGTTTCTGCTCTAAAAAGCTCGCTGCGTTTCTCAGTTCCTCGGGAGTAATTCTAATCTGTGCCATAGGTGATCTCCTTTCATATTATTATATTTAATTCGGTTTATCCGAACTATGGCCTATAAATTTAATTTGGTTTTTTTTGCTAGATTCGTTATTTGGGTATATTTTCCCTGTGCCGTATCCAAGTTTTCAGCCATATGAGTTAACACTTCTTTGTATTGGTTGAAACCTTTAAGCCACTCTTCATCATACTTTTCAAAGAAAGCAGTTCCGGCATCAGAATCCCAACCATCTTTAACTGAATCCACCATTTTCTGCATTTTCTTCTGGATTTCTGTCATCTTGCTTACTGCATCAACATATGTTTGTTTTACCTCAGTCATTTTTTCTGTATCATATTGTAGGTATGACATTTGTTTTACCTCCCAACTTTATGACAAACTTTCGGCAATCCTTTTTTCCTGTAATGCTTCTTCTTCTCGGCCAGAAGCATTAAGGATCTCTGCCTTTAAGCTATGAAATTGATTAGATGAGGAATCTACTTTTAATAAATAATTACACAACTCAATAGCCTTATCGTATTCACCAATTTCTTTTAAACAAAGCGTTCTAAAGAAATATCCGTCTGCAATTTCAGGATTTTCAAGTGTGATAGCTCTGAGTTTTGATATACTATCTTTGAATATTTCGCTTGCCTTTTCTGTATCACCTTTTTGTAAATATGAATACGGCAGCGTATAGTATGATGGGATACTATATTGGAGTTCGTCACAATCAATGAGTTCTTTAGAATACTTGATAGCATCGTCATACTTTTTCATTTCTAAAGCACAATTAACTAGTAGGAAAGTCGCTTCAGGGTCAATATCGTTATTATCGTATTCCGAAGTATATTTTTTTGCCTTTATTAGAGCTGTTTCAATGTTTTCTATATCGCCGTTTAGAGCGTATATTCTTGACTTTTCAAGCTCAATTTGTCTTTTTTGTGATAAGTCTAAATCAAAATCATTTAAAAGCAGTCCAATTATTTCTCTTGCTTCTTCTATTTCGTTGCTCATCACGTAGAGATTAATTTTATCAATGTAAAATGCTGGGTCTTTTGGGAACAGCTCAACAGCTTCATCTATTACTTTAATTGCCTCATCTATTTTTCCCATTTCTGCTAATAACAAGCTTTTAAGATGGTATCCCTCATATAAATCTGGGTCAGAAAGTATTAATTCGTTAAGAGTTTCCAGTGCTTCTGGATACTTTTCATGCAAAATATAAATGTTAGCTTTCCTAATTCTAGCATCAGCTCTAAGAGGATTACTAATTATAGCTTTTGTATAATTCCTGATAGCCAATTCATAATCACCATCTTCTTCGTACATTAGGCCTAAATTAAAATATATTTGAGCATCTTCGTATCCATGTGCAATTGCCTTATTATAATTTTCGATACCATGTGTTTTATCATTTTGCATGATTTGTATGTTACCTATATGAAAGTATGCCTCTGCGAAGGTTTTATCAATTTTTAATGCATTTTTAAACTCAACAATTGCTTCATCATATTTATCCATATTCGCAAGAACAATACCTTTTTCTATGTAAAGTTCAATACTCATTTTATCTATATTGATACCTTTATTTATGCTTTCTAGTGCATCTTCATATTGTTCTGCACCCACAAAATATCTTGCTTGATTGAGGTATTCTAAAGCTTCCATCTTTTTATCATCCATTGTTTTTCCACCTTTCTATTACATCTTTAATGTTAGTTTTATTAAAACACTGCAAGAATTCAAAACTATCCACTGTTTCAAATTTATCTTCGGGGTTAAAAAAATCATCTTCTAAATAAAAGGGCAGTTTAATTTTACCTTTTCCTTTTATTATGCATGTTTCATCCTCAAAAACGATTTTCTTGATATCATTTTTGTATATGGAATATACAAACTTGTTTTCATCACGATACTTTTCGTGCTTGCTATATGCTCCACGATTGTCTTTACTAACATTCCAATAAATAAATTCTAATCTATCATCACAAATTAATAGTTTTTCATTTGCCATACTACTATAAGGCAATGCACACTTATATTTATTGGAATTATTAATTGAAACAGCAATAAAAAATGGTATTATAGCAAAGATTATTCCAATACAAATAAAAACAAATATACCCATCGAAGTTGTTGGATGTTTGAATAGCAATACAAACGAAGAAAGTAGTATTAGTGCAGCAACAATATATAAAGTTGCTGAAATTAAAACGCCGTATCTATACTTTTTGTTTTTCCTTGCAATCTGCTTTAGTAGCAACCTTCTTAATTTTAAATCGGAACTGTATGAACCTTCCATAATTGATACCTTTCGTACTGTTTTTTATATAAAAAGTTATCTTCCTCCAGTTAAAGTTGCTAGACGAGGACCAGTAAGGCCCTTAAAACCTGCAATATCTTTAACAATGCCGCCCTTTATATCCTTTTTAAAGAAATCATAACCTTTATAAAGTAGTGAGGGAAATTTAAGATCAGTAAGTTTTGTCCATAGCTTTCCTCCGTTTTTAGCAATATCTTTAAGGGAAGTGTCACCATTATTAAATTTATCTATAAAACTAATAACGGCATTCGTTCTTGAAAAAGCCTTTTTAATATTAGAAAGTTTTGAAGGTGCCTTAACGCGATTTCTAATATAGTCTCCTAATTTCAAGCCGCGGTAATTCTTTTCATTTTTTAGATATGAAACTAAAACCTGTCCAAAGTTTCGTGTTTGTGAACGGCTTGCATACCGCTTTATTTCTTTAAGATGTTTACCAACATTCTTAATTCCATCACCTATGGCAACAGCATCACACACTGTTTGGACCACATCAATTCCCATTGCAGCATGAATTGACAGTTTATTCAAAAATCCATCCTTAAAATTGGTCTGTCGTAACACATCTTGTGCCGTGTCTTGGTCTCCATATATTTTAGCCCAAGCAGGATCGCCATTGTCCTTCGCTTGTTTAGCTTTTATAGATGTAACGACATTAACAATTGCATTTGCAGCAGCTATTACTGCTCCAATTGCGGCACATATTGCCACAATGCCACAAATAGGCGGCACACAAGCAATTACAGCTAACACAACTGCACATATTGCTCCGGCGATAGCAAGACAAACTCCAATAAACTCCTTTCCACCTCCACACTTATACCAGTGCTTCAGTTCTTTAAATAGGTTTGAAATGTTATCAATCGCTCCTTGAATTAAAGTACAAATTGCATTGAAAAGAGGACACTTGTTCTTCATATCAATAAACCATTCTTTTAAGTCGGTCCACCAGTTTGTTTCTATGTAATTATGTTTATCGATAAACTCATCTTTTGATGCATTAATTGATTTTGCTACTTGTTTATCAATTTCTTGCGCTTTTGTTGACAGTTTTCTTACATCTGCCGCAAATGCTGTATATGCCGCTTTTTTTTCATTAAGTTTTTTAATTTTTTGATTGACATAATATTGACTATTTGATGTTTTGCTAGATTGTCCACCAACTAACGATGAATACTTGTTAACTACTTTTTTAGTCAAGTCATTAGCATAGTCACTCATCTTTCCTGCAGATTTGTCAGCATTTTTAGCAATAGAACTTAACTGATCATAATCAATAACTACTATACTCATAATGCCTCCTTATAACCAACCTTTATAATTGTTGTACTCTCTTTTTGCCTCAGTTTCTTTCCTTTTGGCTTTTTCGTACTCTGTTTTCAAACGAGCATCTGACGGGTTGGATTTATAAGCTCGTTCAGCAGACACTCTTTTGTTATAAGCATTGTTATAATTTCTTCTATAACTATCTGCTATGACTGATTTTTCTCTAATAATCTGACCTTTACATTCCTCTATTTGACGCTTGGTGGAATTGATTTTTGAACGTAAATCATCAATTTTATGATTTACATCATTTAGTTCGCTCTCAAGATATGCGTGCGAAGAATTCATATTTCCATCTGAATCAATACTTTTTTCTTTACTACTAGAGGCTTTGCTTTCACCAGAGTTGATAACACCTTTTATAGCACTATCAAAGGTATTGATAATATTATTAATATATCCGTTGATATCACTGCTTTTGTTATTGCATACAGATTTCATATCACGTATTATTTCTTGAATCTTATCTTTGCGCTTTTCAAGGTCTCTCAATTGACGTTCATAACTACTTAGGTTTCCCTGCAGGATATTTAATCGTGACTGGAGTGAATTTAGTTCTGCAAATCCCATAATTTACCCTCCTTAACCGTCCATAGTCATACTTTTAGCAATTTCTTCATCAGTTTGAACATATGTTGCATCTGCATCAACAAGTGAATCATATAGGTCGTACATTACTTCACTAATATCTTTCAACTGACGGTAAATTGTACTGTAATCTTTTTCAAAGGCTGTTTTTCCTTCTCCGAACCAAGTCGCTAATAACTGATCGGTTCGCGTTACAATGGTGCCAACAACATCATTGTAATCACTTATACATCTATTTAGCGTATTCGCAGCATCTAGTAGCTTTTGCGATTCTAAATAATTTACTGCCATTCCATTGCCTCCTTTATGATTTGATGGTCTTGATTTTAGTTACAGAATTATCAGCAGTAATTCTATAGACATCGCCAAGTTCTATTGGCTTTTTGTACTTTCTCATTGTGGTTGCATTGAAATCAAACAACTTTGAATTTAAAAGGTCATCAAAGAAATATGAAGCTGAAACATCCTTCATTTGTTTTAGCATATCTGGAGATGAATAACCAATATTCAGATTTGGAACGTCTGAGAATACAAACAAAACTCTGAAGTGCTTATAATTTGTTACAATTCTCTTATATGTTTCAACAGCTTGTTTTGAAATACCGTTGGCTTCAAATACATTATTGTTTTCAATAACACAAAGCAGCAATGGTTCATTGGCGATTCGTTCAATACCAAACTCTTGTACATCATTTTTTCTTCGGATTAGTTCTGTCTCGATACTTTCAAATATTGTATCTGTTTCATTAGTGTCAATAGTATACCGCTCTACAAATCCGTATGAAGAAAAGTCATAAAGTCCTTTTTCATAACTATCTATTAGATACGCTTTCACGGGGCAATCAAACACTTCGTTTTGACAATAGTCCATAATCAATTTAACAAAGTTGCTTTTCCCGCTATGTTCTCTGCCGCTGATTGCCATTGACAATGTTTTTGATAGATCTAATGTCACAAATTCCACTGTATCATAATCTATACCAACAGGAAGTACATAATTATGACTGTTATCCTTGTAGTTATTTGTTACATATTCAGTATCTAATTCTGCTGGAACTTCTGGAATACGTTTTGCAAAATCATTTGGATAAACTTTGTTTGTATTTATGATATATTCCTGAATTTCGTTTACTCTATCAATTTCTCGTTCACCATTGAATGCTAAATAAGTTTGACATTCAAAAATGTCTTTGTTTACTTCAATAAGACTACGTCCCGGCACATTTTTAGGATGTATTCTGCAACGGTCAAATAACGAATTGTATTCATCGCTTGAATTGCAATACATACAAATTTTCGTCGGGAAATTGCTCATATACTTGTAATTGATTCCGTTTGTTTGTAATGAGGTAAAAACAAGGCATATTCCTAACGATGTTCCTTCACGGCAAAGATTTAATAAGTCATCTTCATAATCGGCATATAACTCTTTCATTGCAATGAAATTGTCTATTGCAATGGCAATCTGTGGAATATCAGAGTACCCTGCTTCACAGTAAGAGTTATACGATGTGATTCCCAATTTAGCGAATTTGTCTTTTCTTATAGCAACTTCCTTATTCATTAATCTAAAGAAATTTTTGATTTTCTCGTCATCAGAGGAAGTAACAACACCACCTACATGATTTAGCTTGTCAAATACTTTTAAGGCCATTGAGCCAAAATCAAGTATATATATGTTAAGTTCATCTGGAGAACAAGTGCTAGTTAAATATTTAATAAATAACTGCAGTAGGTTTGTTTTACCGTATTGTGAAGAACCTATAATTGCAATATTTCCACTTGAAAGGTCAACCGTAGCAACTGGCTGTTGCTGATTTGCGGGGTCATCATATATGCCAATAGGAATATTGTATTTCTTGTTTCCCTTAAAGTTGGTTGGATAAGGGATCGAATCCCTTAATGATGGCAAACAAATATCAGGCAATTTTACAATACTGTTATCTTCACAGTATTTATGAACATGAGAAACAATAGCATCTAATTGAGTTTCAACAACTCCGTCAGTTTTTTCATTTCTTTGACTAAATACAACTTTCCTTTTTCCTGATAAGCTAACCTCACTAATATGATATTCTTTTGAATTAGCAACATTATGCGCTGGAGTACCACTATATGCTGATTGAAAAAGTTCAAATATTTCATTGTTTCCAACCTGAAGATATGCCCGTCCTGGTTCTTTAATTTCAGCAGCGAGAGGCGATTTGAGGACCTCGTTGCTATCTTGCTGATCTTGGACCTTCAAGCAAAGCTTAAATCTTGAATTCGACCAGATTTGTTCATTAACTTGTCCTGACGGTTTTTGTGTAGCAAGAATAAGATGGACACCTAAACTACGACCGATGCGAGCTGCTGAAATAAGTTCTTTCATAAATTCAGGCTGCTCTGCTTTAAGTTCTGCGAATTCATCAACAATAAGAATCAAATGAGGAATCGGTGTTTCAATTTTGCCTGTTTTGTAAAGCTTTATATAATTGTTTATATTATTAACTCCGTTTTCAGCAAACAATCTCTGTCGCTTTTGGAGTTCAGCTTTTATTGACATAAGCGAGCGATTAATTTCACGTCCGTCAATATTTGTAATCGCACCAATAAGGTGAGGCAACGTTTTAAACTGATTAACCATTCCACCACCTTTAAAGTCAATTATTACAAAACCAACTTCATAAGGATGGAAAAGGGTTGCCATTGATAATATGTAAGTTTGCAGTATTTCTGATTTACCTGAACCTGTAGTACCCGCAACCAGACCGTGGGGACCATGTGCCTTCTCGTGTAAATCAAGGTTGACTATTTCGTCCTTTGTCTTTACGCCTAAAGGAGCAGACATTGATTTGTAAATGGTAGATGTTGCCCATCTCTGCTGCAAATTAATATCTTCTGCACTTAAAATATTAAACATCTCATATAGTGTAATATTTTTAGTAAGTGCATTTTCAAGACTTATCTCTTCACAGAAAACAGGTGCTAATTTCTTGGAAATTGATTCTAAAACTAAATCATCAATAGTATCAAAAGTGAAAAAAATTGGTTCATCTTTCTTTGAACTGTTTAATAACTTTCCTGTATTATTGTTTTCTAAGAATAATACTTCGTTACAACCTAAAGGCAACTCATCTTTTTTTGATTCAAAAAAGATAAAGGTAGAGCTTGTATTGTTTGCAGTCTTTATAAACTGTGAAACGGGATGAGTTTTTATTCCCCAATCTTCCAAAACAAAAATAATATTATAAGGTAATGTAGCGTTTTTGCTATTACTCCTAGAGCTTAAATTAACAAATAATTGTTCAAATATTTGATTCTTGCTTTCATCATTGTATACAATATTTCTACTATTCGTTCTGTCGTTGTAGATGTGCGGGAACCATCTCAACCACTTTTCATATTTTTCTACTTCATTTTCATTTATCAAAAAATATATCTGTACATCTTTGTAATAATGACGAGAACAAATATCTGTTACTATGTTTTTAACAAACGAATAAATATTATTATTGCTACCAATGACACCAATAACATTGTCGTCTTTGCAGTTCATAAATATAGGCGCGTTATCAATTTTTTTGTATTCGTCATTTAAGTGTTCTGGCAATGAAACAAGTTCATCAGTAGATGCAAATCGTTCTTGCTTTTTGAATGATATTTTCTTTTCTGCATCTACCGAACCTCTGCCGATGTAGATCTTTAGGAAATCATCATCATCAACAGTTTTATCAAAAATTTCGCCAGAGAAGTTTAATACACGTTTAGACAATTCGTTTGTATCAACATAAATATCATTAAGTTTTTGTAACTCTGTTTGCCTACAAGCCTTTATTTGTTCTCTTTTTTCATTGATGTATTCATTATACTTTACTATTCTATTTTCAACATCTTCCTTATATTTCTTGCGTTCACTAATCATAGAAATAACCGATGTAACAATACCCATTCCCATTGAACATACACTAAATATCAAGAATGAGGAATTTGAACTGTTACCCATAAAGCCTCTAACTACAACAGTTAAAGCTATCATTCCAAGAGCAGGAAGCAACTGAAGCAAAATGTTCCCCTTGGGTTTGTTTGCTTCGTTGGGTGGGTCTAATACCTGAATCACTTCTGTATCAAGCTGAGTTTTTAACCTTGTATTTCTATTGAATTTTGGATAAGTCGAATAAAGCGAATCAACATCACGATAATTTAACGATATAATAGTGATGCTTTTTGCAGTATATATTTGATTTTCTTTATAGTAGAAACTAAAATTAGCAATAGAAAAGAAATCGCCATTTTTTATAACTTCACCATTTACTGCAAGATTGCCATTATGATAAACTCCACAAGTTGTTGACTTAATTGCTAAAATAAGGTCCTCATTTTTCTTATTAAGTTCAATAAAATCATCTTTTACATACTCACTATTTATACAAATATTGCAGCTTGAACTATTACCAATAGTGATTTTATCCTTTGATGTTATATCAATAACTCTGCTATAGTCTTTATTTTCATTGTCAAAGTCATATACAAAATCGATTTTGAAAACTTCGTTTTCCGATTTTTGATATTTAATTGCAAAGCTGTCGCCGTGTGACAATTTTTTAGTTATAAGTTTTCTTACATCACCTGCATCAATAAATACATTATCCGAACAGGTAATGTTCCACTCATTTGATTTTTTTTGAAGTACAAGTTCAAAATCTTCAAAAAACGATTCTTTGTAAAAGCGGACATCACAATCAATACCCATTCCGATTTTCATAATTTCTGCATCAACCGGAATTTGCACTTCTTTATAAATATTTTTATTTGATATTTTCAAAAGATAACCATACTGCATAATCAGTTCCTCATTCTGTAAAGTTTATAAAGGTTGCATTTCTTATTCCGTAATCGCTTAACAATTTATTTCCTTTTAGCAATGCAATCGGATTTTCTGCCTTGAGATAACAATTCTTTACATCCGAAGTATCTATTCCTAAATCATAAGCAGAATTAAGAGCTATGACTAAATCGTTTGCCGATATATCAAGTGGAATTTCCAAATCGACAGAAAAATTTCTTTTTGTAATATTAAAAATAATTATCGCTTTATTATTCATAGTTCACACCTTAAATTATCAAATATGACACTTTTTGCACATCAGGTTGATTTGAAATATCAGACAATGACATTGAATCATAATTGTCAAATTCTTTTATATATTCATTTATAATAAAACTGTGCTCTATCTCGCCCGAAGTAATGGCGTTACTTTTTTCATCATCAAATTTATTACAAACAAAGAAATATTTTGCACTGTCATTACAACTGATATTTTTTAACAAAACTCCGGTAGCAAATACCGAACGCTTATCCTGTTCCAAAACAATCAAAACTTTGTCCGCTAATGTAATCAAATCAGCTTTTGCTTCGTCAAATGTTGTATCTGTGTCAACAACAATAACATCATATTTTTTTGATGCTTTAGCGGATTTTATAATATCTGCATACAATGAAAAATCCATTCCCAAAGATGCTATTGCCATGCCAAACGGAGGCAAATAATCAAAACTTTCATTCCTGATAATATGACTTATTCTTCCATAAACATTCGACGACGAATCCGAAAAATCCGAAACAGAATTGTTAGGGATAGTTGCCTGATTCATAAGCATATGCTGAAATGAATTAATACGCTGTGCATTTATATACAATACTTTATTAAAACTTTTTGCAAGTGCCTCACTGACACCTAAGGCTACTGTACTTTTTCCTACGCCTCCGCACGCAGAATATACTAAAGCCACAACTGTTTCTTTCTCCGAACTGTTACTTGTACCGATATTTCCTTGACTGATAACTTGTTTATATATTTCTTTAGGACTTGAATATTTAAAAATCTTTTCGATTTCCAAATCCTCTGTGCCGCCATCATCATTCGACTCTGAAAGAACAAATATTTTATTAACATTGTGCCTTTTCAATTCAGGCGTATATAAATCTTCGTCAACAACAATTGCTTGCGCACTTTTAGGACTTAGAAAGTACTCGTTAAAATAATCCCTGTCTGTTATGATTTCCAGCTCGATGTTTTCATCTAATTCTTCAATGAATTTCAACTCGAGAGATGCTACAAATTTTTCATCTGTATCTGCAATAATAATTACTTGTTTAGCCATACCGCACCTCCTATATTTCAATTAAGAAATCGCTGTTAGCAAGTCTGACTGCATCACCGTTTTTGATGATTTCCGGACATTGTGCGAGTATTCTTTTGGAATTAACAAATGTTCCGTTAGCGCTTCCCAAATCAGTAATATAATAGTTGCCGTTTTGATATGTAATTTTGCAATGCACACGACTGATCGCCTTATTGAACGAAATTACACCGTCAACTTTATCTGCACTTTTTCCTATCACATACTCACCGGAATTAATTCGCAAATTAATATTTACAGGAGCATTTATTGAGCGAAAGCGGAGCGTAGGCTGATTGGCAAATTGCACTTCTTTTTTCTCAACAACATTTACCTTCTGCTTTATAGACGCATAACTGCCAACCTCTTCACACAAGTGCCCGTAAAGTTGTCCAAGAGACAAAGTGCCATTAGACAAATAACTGCTGATTCTGTTCATCTTTTCGGTTGCAAAAGCAGGAACAGAATTAATAAACTTAATAATTTCTGTTCTCAGTTCATTTTCTGTTTGAACAGTATCACTATGTGAATTATTGATTGGCAAATATATTAAACTTACAGAAAGAGTATTTGAGTCAACAAATATCTTATCAAAGGTTAAAGCTAAATTAGATAACTCTAAAAAGCCATTACTCTTAATATCATTAACGCTTGAAATCAAATTTGCTATCACTGTTATAAAACTGTCTGAATCAAGTGCTTGTACGATATTATTGAGAGACTTCTTTTCTGAAGTGAAATAAATCAATTTGATTTTACCGTTATATCTAACTTTGGCACACTGTACTAAATTGCTTCCTTGCCCCTTTAACACCTTAAAATCGGTAAGTGCAAATGTACTGTCCTCATTTATGACATATTGAATGTTTGGACTACCTGTTAATTCGGTTACCAAACCTATGCTTTCAAATTCGTTCATTGTAACTTGCCTCTTCAAATTAAAATCATAAATATAGACTTTAATATTAAAATCCATATTTATAACTTTAATTCAGTGAATAGCGTAGCTATTGCTACGCTATTCACTTTTTAATTTAATTAATCTTTTGAACCTCTTGCCTTTTTCTTTATTTCCTCTGTTATTGCTTCATCTTTTCTGCGTTTTCTGATTGCGATAAAGAATGCTAAACCGCCGCCGACAGCTATAATTGCTGCAATGCTACAACCGAAAACGATCTTATTTGCAAACCAGCGAACAAAGAAATTGGTTGATACCGTGATTGCTCTGTTAAAATCGATTGAATCAACATCGAAATCCTTTGAGTCTGTATCCGTAACATTACCTGCAAGGTCTTTAATAACAATTCTTACAGGCTCGGAGGTTGTTGACGAACCGATGGTAAACGAACCGGTGTAACTTGTTAAATCAGACAAAATATCTGTTACATCGGTGCTACCCTTATCGGTTGATCTTATGTGATCAACTCGAGTGCCGTTGCCGTCATAATAATAGACATCAATTGAATCGATACCGATTGCATCAAATACTTCATAAGAAACCTTTTGCTCATCGGCATTTACAATCTTCTTGTCAAGACCCGAAACGCTCTTAATCGTCGGAGCGGTATGGTCAAGTCTGAATAAAACTGAGCTTTCATCATAGCTGATATTTTCAGATTTATTACCTACGGTATCCTCAGAACCTACATAAACTTTGTAAATACCATCAATCGGATTGCCGTTATCATCGGTAAATACGTTCTTGCTGATAGTGTATTCGTACTGATACCAGCCGCTTGAACCAATCTTTGCAAGCTCATTGACTACAGGACTGATTGTAAGCTCGCCGTCACCGTATTCAACAGGTGAACCGTCACGGGTTACTACTACATCAAGTCCGCCTTTAACAAGTCTGTCAGGATTATATTCCGTAATAACGATATCGTTGTCAATCGACTGAACATAGTTATCGTTCAAATCGTTTGACAAATATGTACAGAGAGAATATACAGAACCGAATCTGTTTACGGTAAATGTAACCTCATCGGATGAAGTATTTTCAGCCTTATCGGTGATTTGGACGCTCAAAGTATAGATACCGTCGTTCTCCTGAATCGTCTTAAAGGTATCCTCGGTTGCCGTAAACGAACCACCCTTATCATTAGTTGAAACATTAATATAATCGCTTGTTACATCCTTATCGATTTCATCCTTGCGTGTTCTGAGCAAGGTAACCTTAACATCCTTAAAGTTAATATCGGAGAAATCAATTTTAGGAAGCACGGAATCCTTATACGAATTTCCGTTTTCAACGCCGCCGATAACAGGCTTGTCTATAGTTGTATCTACAACGAAGTCTTTAGGTGCAACAGAAGAACCGTAATTTGCTTCATTAGACTTATTTCCTGCCATATCATCCATTGAAATGTCAAAGGTATAATCGGCGTCTGTATCATATTTGATTGTAGCAACATGAGTATCGCCGCTGTTAGACCAAGAAGCATCCGGGAACTTAACGGCATTACCGTCAAGGCTGGCTGTTCCCGTAATCGTTACTCTGTTTACATCAAAGTTATGCTCCGTTACGGTAACTGTTGCAGTACGATAAGCATTAAAATACTTTTCGTTTCTTGCGTCGTTATTGTCATACGAAACGCTGATTACAGGCATGGTTTTGTCTACAACAAATTTAGTAGGAGCAACACTGTTGCCATAATCGATAGATTGATTCTTGTTTCCTGCTCTGTCGGTATATTTCATATCAAATGAATATATACCATCGTTGCTGTAGGTTACAGTATAAACATAAGTATCGTCATCTCTGTTACCGCTGCCATGAGTGAATTTTGGTGCGGAGTGAGTAGGAGCTGTTCCCTCGGCATTTCTAATCGTCCACTCAATATTTTCGGTATTAAAGTTTCTTTCCTTAACAATAACGGTTGCCGTTCTGTTTGCATTAAAGAAAGCACCGCTGCCTGATTTTGTATCTGCGTTATTGTTGTCGTATGAAACGGAAATCGCCGTTGGTGATTGGTCTATACCAAACGCAATATAGTCATAGCTTGAATTTCCTGCTCTGTCGACAAGTTCAACCAAAAGAACCATATCGTTATAGTTACCGTCAACAGTAACGGTTGACTTAATTGACGTAACAAGATTTGATTCTGTTGCAGTAGCCTCAGATACAACATTCCATTTTTCACTTGAATTTGCGGTATCATTACCTGTTGCAACGTCTCCGGAATTTAATCCGTTAATACTTTTTGCATTATCAACAGTCAATGTATGAGATGTTGTTTTTTTGCCCTCAATTAATGAATATTTAATCTCTCTGATTCCCGAATATTCATCTGTAACATTAACTACGAATGTTTGAGTGGAATTATAAAGAGGCACTTGTGCAGAAACATTGTAATCCATCTTTTTGTCTTTTTGATTTGCTTTTCCGCCATAAGTCCAAGAACTCAATGTATTATTTTGTGTTCCCTGTGTTTTTGGTACAGTAAAGTTAATTGATGAATCCTCATGCTTTTCAGGAGTTTCAAGAATTGCACTGTTAGGATGAACAAAGCCTTTATAATCTCCGCTTGAAACAACTGCCGAGCTGTCATATCTGTCACTTGCGGGAAGAGCGCTGTTAAGCGGCGAATTGCCTACATTATCCGTTGCATAAGCATAAATCTGACCTTTGAAATCTTTATCAATTTCAAATGAAATCTGATTCTTTGAATCAACAGGTTCTTCGCCTGAATATTCAATATTTCCGTTTATATCAACAGCTTTATAAGTAATAGACTTAACACCCGAAGCTATTTGTTTGTCCGATTTAATATCGCTTGCAGAGATAGTTACGGTAACCTTATTTTTGAAATAAAAGCCGTAATCGGTCGACTCAACAGCGTCATAAATGCCTTCGGAATTTTTATCGACATCAATATTTTTTGCCAAATCAAAACTAAAGCCGTCAATTGTAGCACTTGTGGTGTCTTTATAAACAGTAATGTGTCTTTCTATTGCATTACCGGCATTATCGGTTACAGTAACAGAAACATTATAGGAGCCGTCATCATTTGCCTCAATAGATTCTTTTGCTGTATTAACGAAAAATTTATGTGGAGCAATATCTTGTGTAGTTCTGTCGTTCGTATCGGCGAAAAATATCTTGCCGTCAGTACTCTGAACAAGATTTCCGTCAACATCCTCCATATTTTTGCAAGCTTTACCGTTCATTGTAACAACTACATTATTTAAGCCGGACTCTTTATCCTGAGCGGTAAACGAAAATCTGATATCACCGCTGTATATAGTTTTATCGCCGACGCTTTCACTTCTGACATCGGCTGTTGCGGCTTCTGAATTAATTTCAAAATCTACCGGAGCTGTATTTTCAAGCATAATATAACCGGCAACTGTTCCGATATTTGAGTTATCGGTTTTTGCCATTACTCGGTTATCTGCGTTGTCAGTAAGTCGACCGGAGGAACGACCGACATTATCAATCACCTCGGCCTTGAGTACACCTACAAATTTAGGGTCAATACTAAATTCAGCAGTTCCTGCCGAAACGTCAACCGGTTTAGAGGAAACTTCATCTATACTTCCATCTGCATCATACTTGAATAACTGAATACTCTTTATTCCCGAATTTGCTATTGATTCATCCGATGCTTTATCCGTAGCTGTAACAGTAACATCTATTCTTTCATTAAAGAACAGTCCAAAACTCAATTTGTTAATAAATTTTTCAAGTTTTCCATCATTAACAGGCTTAAATTCAAAATTAATATCATGCGGATTAGTTTTATCAATCGCATAATTACCGATATCAATTAATTTTGTGATTTCTTTAGTTTCTTTGTTTCTAAAAGCAACTTTATACTCCTTATATATACCTTCGTTTTCTTCAGTCAAAGAAGATGTCCAAAAGCCATCATTTTGTCCAAGACTATTATTCTTATTGATTTCCCAGCCTTCGGCAGGAGTGACAACGAATTTATCCGAATCTTTTTCATAACTGTACCAAGCAGTACCGCCGTTATCGGTATAATTCGGCTCTGATACAGTGTAGCTAGGAGCAGTTGCGTAATTTATAGTGATCTCATATTCTTTTTCAGCATTAGAATAATCAGAGAAAACTGATTCGTTTGTCTTAGCTATTACAGTAACTTTACCAACCTTGGTATAAGTAATAACATTATTTTTTATTGTTGCACCTGCGGTCGTTTTATCTTTGACTATAGAATAGGTTATATTGCTATTGTGACCGGCTTCTGCATCACTTGTAGCAGTAACAGTAAATGTATTATTTTCTCCATAAATTTGCGGTGCAACAGTTTCGAATGTAAGTCTCTGACTGATCACATTAATTTCGACGCTAACGGTAAGCACAAGGTCTGTGTAATTATCATTTCTGTGAATTTTAACATAATATGTTCCCGAATCCCTTTTTCTTCTAACCTTCGGGTTATCTGAACTATATGTGTTTTCTTCATCCGTCTTTGAATAAGTAATTATATCTCCGTCTTGAGTTCCGATTACACTAGTAATAGCGTCATGATTTTTAAAGTCATATTTTCCTTGATAACCCGTTGCGGTTACGCCTTCAATACTTGCTTTACCGATAGTAAATGTAAGAGCCGGGAATGTAACATAATCATTGTGATATGCTCTTTTTACTTTTACATAAAATGTGTAATCTCCGGCATCTGTATATTCCGGTGTATTTTTAGAATACTCGGTACCGTCCGTGCTATATAACACCTCATCGCCGTCTACAGTTCCGGTTACGCCGTCAGGTAATACAACAGGATGTGATGCCCCGTCATATATAACATTTGAATTTACGGTAACCTCAATGCCATCAATAGTGGCATTGTTCATAACAGCGGTTACTGTAGTAATATAATCATCATAATATTGACGAGATACCTTGACGGTAATTTCCAATGATCCCGGCAAAGCTATTGTGGGAACATTGGTTTTATAAGTTTGACCACCGTCGGTACTATATTGAACATTGTATGTACCATCAGTTCCGCTTACTGTAACTGCCGGCTTTTCAGTTGTATCTTTTCTATTATATGTACCATTAAATGGTGTTACGATAACGTCTTTTATTTTTCCGTTGGAAACTTTTGCGGTATACTCTGAGGAAACAAACGCTTGATGTCCGTCTCGCTCAATTTTTACAACGACCTTTTTCTCATCACCCGGATATTTAACCTTTGGCATTGTTGAAGAAAAGTCACCGCCGTCTACGCTGTAAGAAACAACATCACCTTTCTTTGTTCCCTCAACAATAACAGCACCATGTTCGTCACCGTCATATTTATCATCATAACCGGAAATCATTACATCATCTATTGTAGGCAACGGTGTTTCAGGCTCTGCCGAAGGAATAACCGATGTTGAAAGACATTTAACCGCCATCCATTTTGTTTGAGAATCAAACCAACTTTTAAGCAGTAATATTTTATGAGTTTCATATTTTACTTCAGGAGTGAGCGTACTGACAGTAAATTCATTTCCGTCAACATAAAAACCTGAAGCTGTTTCATCTCCGCCGGTATACTCAACAACGTAATAATCGCCGTCTTTTGTAACCGGTTCACTGCTTGTTACACCATAAAGATAAAGATTTTTGTTATTGACATTAGCTACAACAAAGTCATCGTTTGCGGCAAATGCAGAAAACACTGCCATAGGAATTGTTGTCATAACCATAAGTATTGCCAATACTATAGAAAGAATCTTTTTTGGTGTATTTTTCTTAATAACCATAAATAATCTCCTCCTAAATTATGATTAAATAGTTTCGTTTGTATGAATTAAAACGATATTTTGAATAATCTTAAAATCGTTTAACTCGTCTGGTATGGCAACCTGAGCATTATCATTATTCGTCAGCACCGTTGTTTCTTCACTGAGAACGGTTGTTGCGTTATCATCTGACAATTCCGTTTCGTTTTCATTAAGCAATTCTGTTTGAATGTTAGTTGATAACTTTTCGGTACTGTTAAGAAGCTCTGTACCTTCTTCAACTTTTGAAATCTTTTTGTCGCTCTTTTCAACCGATTTTTTCTTTTCGATTTTATCGGTTAATGTGCCACGCTCTTTTGCCGCAGGCGACGGTCTGTGAGACTTATCGCCTGTTTTAACATTCTTATCTCGCATTTGAGCGATAGATTTCTTTGCGGTTCTGCCGCTTAATTCTCCGATTATTTGAGGAATGTTAAACCTGACAAACGAATATATCGCAACAAGCAAAGAAACGCCGGCAATAATAAAGAAAATAATTGATACAATATTTATAGTCATTATTACTGCCCCCTTCCCGCTACATTGGCAGCGTTATCATAAACACGCTCCAACGCTCTTATATACTTGCCGTTTGTAGGATTCAAATTAGTAATAATGCTGTTTTGCAGTTGCTTATTGACCTCTGCGGAAACGGTTATACTACTTGCATTATCATAAATCGTGCTATATACATTTTGCACTTCTTCAATGTCAATGCCCGTACCTGCAAAATACTGTGCATTGGTATTAAGCAAGTTCGCAAATTGATTATAAAGAGTAAGCTTTACAAAGGATTCGTTTCTGTCAAAATCAAAGCCCTTTGACAAATTATCTCCATCAACACAATAAGCAATGCTTTCAATCAACTTTTCGTAGTCATTCTTTGTGGATTCATTACCTGTTTTTTCAGCATTCGCATAGTCATTATAGAACTGACAAACATTGTTAAAACTGTTTGATATGTTGTAGTAATTTGATGTTTCGCCTATTTCAAGAACATATTTGAAATAGGTTTGAGCGCTTAATGCCGATGACAACTCACTGTTATCCTTTGACAAATTGAATATTGCATAACCTGTATCAAAGGCTAATTTATCAAATCCCGGCTTCTGCTTAAGCTGTTCCAAATTATCGCTGAAATACTTTGTGTATCTGTTTATGTCATATGTACCCGATTTAGTATTATTTTCCTTATCGGTTTCGTTAAACGAATAGGTAAGCAATTTTCCTGCATCGGTAGATTTTTCAATATATTTTTCGTAAGCCTCAATTCGTGTACCGTCGATTTCAATAGCCTTAAAACACGCTTCCGCTATTGAATTTTCATCTACCGCCAAATCAATATAGCCGCTGTCCGTAACATATTTATCATAAGTATTGGTATCATTATTATGCTTAACAGCCATACCGAGAACACCGGCAAACGCCATAATAACCGCAAGTGCAAGAGAAATAACAAATGTCATCAGCTTTCTCTTTTGCTGTTTTTTATACTCAATACCGAGAAGTTCAACATGCTCAAGGTCATACATAAGCTCGTTACAGTTTTGGTAACGATCCTCCGGCGCCATTTGGACACATTTGTCAATGATTATTTCAAGACCGTCCATAAGTGACGGATTCCACTGCTTAATAGGAACATAATCATTTTTTCTTGGATCAACGCCTGTTACAAGGTGGTGCATTGTCATACCCAATGCGTAAATATCCGACCTTGCGTCTGTTTGACGGGAGCCGAACTGTTCAGGCGGTGCATAACCTTTTGTACCGAGAACAGTTGTATCGGCGAGATTTTGTTCTTTATATTCTCTCGAAATACCGAAATCTATAATTTTAAGGTTTCCCTCGGGCTTAAGCATAATATTCGCAGGCTTCATATCCCTATAAATGATAGGAGGCTTTTGCGAATGTAAATAGCCTAAAGTGTCGCAAATTTGCTTTGCCCAATCAATAACCAAATCCTGCGACTGTGCACCGTATTCCTCAAGAATTTTATCAAGCGACTCTCCCTCAACATAGTCCATTACTATGTAGATTTGAGGGTCGTCCTCTTTATCAATAATATCAACAATTCTCGGGATAGCCGGATGGTCAAGCCTTTTCATAAGCTCTGTATCGTCCGGAACTTTATTCAATACAACCTCGTTATTTTTACCGATACCTTTTCTTTGAATTACCTTAACAGCCCACTGCTTATTAAGTCGCAAATCCATAGCAAGATAAACAACGGACATACCGCCTTTGCCTATCTGCTTAAGAATTTCGTACTTGCCGTCAATGACTGTTCCTCTTTCAATAGCCAAAACCGCACCACCTTACTCATGACATTTTAAAAGAGCAACTGTGATGTTGTCTTTTTCGTTCCTGCTTTTTACCAAATCAATCAAATATCTGCTGTTCTGCTCCATTGCCGTTGCATCTGTCAGATTAGTAGGATTAAAGCTCTCATATATTTCTTCATTAGTTAATACGTGCCTGAAACCATCAGAACAAAACATATAGACCGAATTCTTTTTTATTTTACCTGCAATAATCTCTGGTTCAACATTCCTTGACGCACCTACACATTGAAGAAGCATATTTCTTTTCGGATGAGTTTTGGCTTCTTCTGCGGTCATTCTGCCCGCTTTGATTTCTCTGTGAATAAAAGTTTGGTCCTCGGTCAACTGCTCAACGCTGTCAAAAATTGAGTAGGCTCTTGAATCCCCAACATGAATAATCAAATATTTTGAGTCGATAACAAGCATAGCCGTTAAGGTCGTACCTAATGACACGCCTAATTTGTTTCCATACTGACCGATTATGTAGTTTTGCTCTTTGGCGAGTTTTTCTAAGTCAGAGGAGAGCTGCTTCCAAGACAGTTTATTTATCTGCTTCTGTAATTCATTTTCAAACCAATTTGAAAACGCCTTAATTACAGTTGCACTTGCAAGCTCGCCTTTTTCAAGACCACCCATTCCGTCGCAAAGAACAACCATTGCGACCTGACCGTACTTTTCAGTCTCGGCAATTTTCACGCATACGCTGTCCTGATTTGATTTTTTACTTATACCTACATCGGTAATTGCTGTGCCTATAAATTGCATATGTTTCTCCTACTCAGTCAATATGAAATTCAAAATCCTCATTAGACAGAGTTACAACCGCTCCGTCAAAAAGTTCGGCTTCCTGATTTCCCTGAACCATACTTCCGTCAATATAGGAATGATTTGTTGAATTATTATCCTTCAAATAATATCTGTTATCTCTGCTGATAATATCAGCATGCAGTCTGCTAATTGTGTTATTATCGCCTATAAAATAATCAACATAACTTTTTTCTTTTCCGATTCTGAACACAGGCTTGTTAATATCAATTCTGTCAAAGGTATTTTTTCTAATTAAATAAGGAAAGCTTTGAAATGCCATGTTCCCACCAAGCAGTGAGGTTACTTCATCGTCATCATTAAGAAGTGATGTTGCATCATCATTATCCGCCATAAGCAAAGAGGTTGCTTCATCCTCGTCTGCACTCAATAAGGAAGTAGCTTCATCATCTTCGTTTAATAACGATGTCAAATCATCATTGGTGACTTTTCTTTTTCTCTCGTCCCATTCATTTCTTCGATAATAAACATCCGAACCTACAAATGCTTCGCTCTGTCCCGGCTTTTGTCTTTTTACCTGCTTATATATCTGCGGATATACCTTTAATATATAGTTTTCAAGCGGCAAAACGGAAACCACATTCAGGCTTCTTATATATGCCAGCAATTCGTTAATCGGCTTAATATCTTCGTTAAGTGCCAACCTTGTGCTGTATGCAACATCATACAAAAATGAAGCCAAATTTGATGAAATCTTTTGGCTCATTATCGGCTGATAAATAAAATGAACCTCTTTGGTTTGTTTATTAATAAAGGTATATTTAAGGTTCATCACCAAATTGTTGATATTTAAAGAATTTCTATCAACGGATTTAATAACCTCAAGAATTTGTGCAAAAATAAGAAAGAAATCATTTTTACTTATTCCGCTGCCGAGATATTTCTCGAGAGTTACTCCGGCAGGAGAAAGATAAGAAATTTTCCTGCTGCCCTCAACAGTCGGCTTCATAATTCCTCTGATTACCTTTGAATTAAGGATATCAACCTCCCTTTGATTTATACTTTCATCTTTATCTAATTTACTTTTAATCGTTATCTTTGAGTCTTTGCTTTTTACTTTGAATTTAGTGAACATTATTACACCTTTTCATTATCTTCTAAACCACAAACAATCAATATTGCTTCCTTATAAATATATTTATACATAATATTCATTTCCCGATTATTATATATAATTTATTTGATTGTTCCTATATGCTATTTGAGTACACTTTACAAAAAAGTAAAATATTCGTAAAATTTCATTCATTATTTTTGCGCCTTGACAAATTGTGAAACGACAATAAAACTTTTCGCTTATTATCCACATAAACGAAAAATGAGTAAAAAATATAATAGCCGTCATGGCTTGTGGCGTTTCGTGGCCATAAATCTGACGGCTATTGTTTTATTTTCTGTTATGAAATTAAACTCATTTCAAGTTGTTCCATACTCTTTTGTTTTAGTTCAAATGATGAATGAACATATCTGTTCAGTGTTGTTTTTACATCTGAGTGACCGAGGAGTTCCGAAAGAGTTTTTACATCAACGCCTGCTTCAATACACCTCGTTGCAAAGGTGTGTCGCAGTGCGTGAAAATTCGTTTTTTCAATATTGCACTCTGCTATCATCTGACCAAACTTTATTTGCATAAGTCTCGGCTCGGTGTATTTCAAATTATCGCTTGACAATACATAACCGTCACTTCTAAACTGGTTTATCATTGGTAACAAACATTTTGGTGTTGGTATAATTCTGTTTGAACTTTCACTTTTCGGTGAGCCTATTTTTACTTCTGTTTTGCCTTGCTCGTTTTTGATTCTCATCATTGTTTTATTGATTACAATGTATTCATCGGTTATGTCATCCCACCGCAAAGCACATAACTCACCGATACGCATCCCTGTATAAAGTGTAAGCAAAACACCGAATTTATGTATATCTATTTGTTTCAACAGATACTCGGTAATAATTTGTTGCTCCTGCACAGAAAATACACGCATTTCTCTTTGATGTTCTTTAACATAGTTAATTTTCGGAACGGTTATGCTATATGATTCTTGTGCATATTTAAGAGCAAGACCAAGCACAATTAAAATATCATTAACCGTCTTTGATGACAGATTTTTCTCTAAAAGCCTTTCGGTAAAACTCATAATTGTAAATCGAGAAATATGTCGAACGGCAATCGTACCTAAATCACTGATAATATGATTTCGACAAACACATTCGTATTTTTGATATGTGCAAGGCTTAACTTGATTTTTCATACTGCTCAGCCACTCGGCAATTAACTCCGTGACTGTTATTCTTATCGGATTATGATTTTCAGTCGGTTGCAAAATACAAAGTTGTTGCTTTGCCTTAACTTCCTTATAACTACTTGCATAAACCGAACCGTATTTTTTCTTGCCGTCAGCAGTAATTTCTTTCACATATCGTGCTTCCCAACGTCCGTCTTTTCTTTTGTAAATACTTTCGCCTCGTCTTGGCATTTTCATCATCCTTTCCGTGCTTTAACACACAGAATTATTCTAAAGGAGCAAATTTTTCTTACAAGAAATTTGACCATAAATCGAGTATTTTTCGCCTAATTTTTACTAAAATGTGAACAAAACTATTGAAAGCCATAGCAAATTATGATAAAATTTACATTACAAATGGGATATTTTACCCAAAACATCAAGTATTTTGTTTTCGTTTATGTGGATATTCTGCGAATAAGTGTGCCGTCAAAATTTAACTTGACGGTTTTATTTTTTGTGTATATTAACTTAAAAAAATAAGAGTTGCAAGTATAAAAGAGGTTTGCCCTACAATTTGGGCGAACCTCTTTTGCGTGAAAATAATTTATAAATTTTTTTTCAAAACACATCAACAAAACCGAGTTTTTTCTCCGTATTATAGAGGGGTATTTTTTGCCGTAGTGAAATCAAATGTAAACAAGGTGTAAAGAATTTTGCAAAACACCCGAACAAAACGAGGATTTTTCTCCATATAGTAGAGGGAGTTTTTTTCTAAGCACTTTTTCTTTTTGGTTTTCACTCAGCAAAATATTCTCTCGAATAATTTTAAAGGAGGGTTTCGTATGCGTAAAAATTGCAGCGGGCAATATTTTCTTTTGCCGAACAGAATTTTTGATGAACGGTTATCGCCCAACGAGTTCATTGTTTATTCTTTTCTCGTTCGGGCAAAGGACTCGGCGGGGCAAAGTTTTTGGTCGGTGCCTATGATTGCAAAAAGCTGTTCGATGTGTGCATCCACTTGCAGAAAAGTTTTGCATTCGCTGGAAAGCGGTGGGTACATAACGATCTCGAAGCGGTTTATCGGCGGCGAGCAAAAGAGCAATCTATACACGGTCAACAAGATTTAATGCACCGTGCTTTATGGTTTATCGACGAAGAATATGAAAGGCTTTGATTTTGAAAATATATGATTTTTGAACCGAAAATTGATGGCTTTTGAGTGGCTTTTGAAGCGAAATTCAAGCCACCTATTTTATGAGAATCACACCGAAACGAGTAAAAATACGAAAAATCAATTCACATATAATAAGCTCGTCTTTAAAAGAGTTTTATATAGAATCAAACAACGCATTTGAAATATCCGCTTATTAAGTTACAAAAAATAACATTTTTAGCATTTATTTTATTTAATATAAAAACGCTCAATGTAAAAAATAGTAATGCAAACGCAAATTGTAATGAAAAGGAGTGTTTTCAAATGTCAAGTTCCAAGAACGTTGTTCCGGAAGCTAAGGAAGCTCTTAACAGATTCAAAATGGAAGCTGCTAATGAGGTTGGTGTAAATCTCAAGCAGGGTTATAACGGCGACCTTACTTCTAAGCAGGCCGGCTCTATCGGCGGACAGATGGTCAATGTAATGTGTCCTGTACGAACTGTGCAATTTCAGCGTACAAATTGGGCTAAAAATAATCAACTTCAGCCGATTACATACGAATTTTGCATAGCGGTATAAAATCCCACTGCACACAACAAAAACATCCAAAAGCTACAAACAATAAATACAATGAACACCATCTGCTATCAGATGGTGTTTTTATTTTGCCTCGCAAAATTTACAAGTCCTATTATGAGCGAAAATTAAGTTTAAGGAACTTTACAAGGAAATGTTCCTATGAACTGTCGCTCTATACAAATCTACACAGATAAATCATAATAGGAGGCAGTAAAGATGAAAGAGGTTTATATAAATATGAACCCAAATGAAATTGAAAGCGAATACTTAAACGGTGTGTATAACGAAATTGCCAACACGCTTGGCATTGAGGCGGCAATAACGATATATTCTACATACCGAGGTCAGCAAATCACTTTTCCGGTAAACTTTTTCACAACAGAATTTATCGCATCAAGAATTGTGGCGGAATATGACGGTAAAAACATTCGTCAACTTGCCACAAAATATGGCTACAGTGAAAAATGGATTAGAAAAATGATTAAAGAACACAACAAAAAGGAGAAATAAAACTATGAAAAGCATTAAAACTTTAGGAATTATTATCGTAATGATCAGTATGATAACAATAATATTCACCGGTTGCGGAGAAGAAAAAAAGGCGGCTGTAGCCGCCTACAACAGCGAATGTTCACGCATTGAAGCCGAACAAGCAACGCTTGAAAAGTCCATATCCGACAGCCAAGCTCTGATAGATTCAAAAGAAAAACCATATGATAATTCTACAATCCCTGCTCTTGAAACGGCAATAACAGATGCAAGAGCAAGTATTGTTGAAATACCGGAAAAAGAAGGCAATGCCGAAAAAATCAACGCACTCGTAAATGATAAATTAAAAAAAATCAGTTATACAAAAGCAAACGAAACCCTCTTATCTGTTAAATCCGAACTTGAAGACAGTATAAAAATTATGAAACAAGTTACTAATCCAAGCGAAGCATTTGTTATTGACAGAATAAAGGACATTGACACTATCACAGGATATTCGGCAGTTACAGAGGATAACGATCCAAACGGCAATTTGAACAAAGTTGGAGGATACACAGCGGCGATATACTTTGCTTCAAGCCAAATCAAAGAAAAGGATAAACTTTGGCTTGACGGTACAATTATCGAAAACGGAACAGACGGCGGAGGATGCATTGAAGTTTATGCCACAGAAGATGATGCAATTAAAAGAAGGGATTATCTTGCGATATTTGACGGTACAAGAACAGCTTCCGGAACACATACGGTAGTAGGAACTGTACTCGTACGCACATCAAACTGCTTAACTGCAAGTCAACAAAAAGAACTTGAAAAGAAAATTATAGATAATTTAACTCAACTTCGTTAAATTACAATTAAATTGACAGAAATGTTTATTAAATGATATAATCGAAACGGAGGGTGAATAATATGGAAAATACAAAAAGCACTAAACAACTATCAAACAATATTTCTTTAGAAGATATTATTACAACATCAATAAAAATTCCGGGTGTAAAAGTCAACAGAGATAAATTTTTGGCAGAACAATTCGCAGGAACGGGTGCGAATATCCAAGATATAATCAACTTAGGACCAATTGATGCGGGTATATCAAGAGAAGATATCTCCAATACAGCAAATAAACTTATAATAAAACGGACAAGCCAATCATCAGTAGCCTCATTTGTTGCCGGTATCCCGGGCGGTCTTGCAATGGCAGCCACAATTCCGGCAGATGTAATGCAATTTTTTGGAATGGCACTCCGCTTAGCACAAGAATTGTCATATTTATACGGTGGCGGAGATTTATGGGTTGACGGTCAAATTGATGACGAAAAGGTTAAATCTCAGCTCATTATGTATTGCGGTGTAATGTTTGGTGTGTCCGGTGCCGTTTCCGGAGTTAGAGTTTTATCAACTCAAATTGCAAAAACCACATTAAAGAAATTACCGCAAAAAGCTTTAACAAAAACATTTTGGTATCCTATGATTAAACAAATAGGCAAAGCACTAAGTATAAAAGTAACAAAAGCTACTGTTGCCCAAGGTATCTCAAAAGCAATACCTGTCATCGGCGGTGTTATCTCAGGCGGATTAAATTTTGCTTCAATGATGCCTATGGCAAAAAGATTAAGTACAGCCTTAGACAAAGCAGCATTCGACTATAACGAAGATGAGTATGAAGCCGATTTGAATATTATAGACAAAATGGCAAATGGAGAAGTAATTGTTGAAAACAAATCGGATAAAAAAGAAGAAATAAAGCAAAAACTTTCCGACACAATAAATGGTGCAAAGAAAGGTGTTTCAAACATAATCGGAAAGTTCGGACAAAAAAATAATAGTGCTGAAAAATCAGATCCTATTGAAGATATCAAGAAATTCAAAGAATTGCTCGATATCGGTGTAATAACTCAAGAAGAATTTGATAAAAAGAAAAAAGAATTGTTAAACTTATAAAATCACAAAGAATTTTTTTAATTGTACATCGTAATTTATGTCAATTATTGTTTTCGGTAAAATTCAATCCCTACAAATCTATTTCATAGTTCAACGAAATTAGTGGTAAATGAAAAAGTAAATATAACGAATACAAAACGAATATAACGAATAAATCAGGATACAGACTATTCGTCGTAAAAAGTGGCACGGCTTGTAAAATTTCGTTGTAATTATTGGCGCGAACTATATTTTTAAATTTATAAATCGCACATTCGCAAAAGAAAACCTCCTTTGGTACAATCTGAGTATCAAATGAGGTTTTACTATGAATAACACATTATTTGAACAATTTGGCGGCTCATATAATAAGCAGGGCGATTATCTTTTGCCTAATTTAGCTTTACCGGCGGAAGAAGAAACCGGTTATATCGGAGTGTGTGGACAACGCAGGTTAAACTACTTAAAGCACCACCGCAAAGTTTTATATTATAATCTGCTACTTCCGGCAAACTTCATTCCCACATTGCCGACACCGAGGAACAAGCCCAACAGCTCTTTCTCCAGCTGGTAAATGAACTCGCCGAAAAAGAAAATGTAACCGAAGAACTAAAAGCAACCGATATGATGCTTTGGGTGCAGAAGATGAATAATATTCGTGAACGTGTAACTGAAGTAGTAAACAACGAACTAAGCTATACATAACGCCACAGGCACGAGAGATAAACTCCCGTGCCTGCTTCAATTCTTAATCAAAGTACTTTTTATATCTGCTAAATACAGGATCATCAAATACATCCAACTTATTACCCGTTTGTTGTTGAATAAGCATACGACAAATTTCTATCCTGTGTAACATGGGAGAAACAATTGTATGTGTAGAGTTTAGATATGTTTTAATATCTTCAACAGATATTGGGATTTTATAACCGTGCGAGCTACTGGCAATTATAACTCCGTCATCCCTTAAAGGCGCGATGACTTTTCGATAAAGGAAATTTCGGCTAATTTTATGTTTGGTATATTCCCTCAGAACGGATATTACTTGGTTAGAATAGATAAATCGTGTAGGATCAATATTTTGTGCATAGAAAAGCAGATATCGAAGAAATGCTACTTGCGCTCGTTTTTCATCTGTCTCTATCTCTTCATTCTTTGTAATAAAGTCCGATGCGCATTTTACCGATAAAGCATAAATGTCTTTATCAAAATTGCATTCCTCAGGAGTTGTTGTTCCCCAATAAGGCTCTTTTTTATTCGGGAACTCATCGGAAGCCATTATTTGCTACGCAACATTTCATAATAATTTGGGGCATTTGGATCTGTTAAGAAACGATTAATGGATCCACCTATAAAATCTGCGAGCTGAACAAGTAAGTTGTCTTTGCTATCACAATAATCAAAATCATATTCATTGAGAAGGTTGTACTGTGGTCTTCTTTCAGCAACATATTTTTTGAATGACTCCTGAAACTCTGTTGTACCGGTTTCATCCTCAATAATCTTCAATTTTTGATATACATGATACAACATATCATAAAATCTTTGATGAAGAAACTTTATAAAAGATTTTTTGTATTCAGTAAGAGGGCTACCTTTTGCAAACTCTTGTTTATTTGCAATAAAAAGTACAACGCGAAATTCTATTGGCAATAATGCGGGTACGTCTTTTATTATCACTGCCTATTTTGCTTGACTTCAATTCTGTGTTTGCAAAACCGTTATTTTTCTTTATTTCATTGATTGCATTATGCAACTCTGAGATTTTTGTTTCTTCAACAACAGCACACAATATATAATATTTTGATGCTCCTTCAGTGGTGAAATCAAAGCCAAAACTACCACACTCATCTATGTATGCTGTCCTATTAGGTTGGGATTGTACTATTATTTGTTTTTCCATATCATCAAGTGATAACTGGTATCCTTGGTCCATTATTTTCACCTCTTTTAATCCACTATGGATGATATTTTTTCAAATAGCTCTGGTGCATCGACAACCACAAGCGCAATTTTCTCTCGAACTCGAGTAATTCCTTGGTAAAAAAGATTAGGGTATAAATAATCCGGATTTGGGTGCGGAATACCTTGCAAAATATTATTTGTATCGTAATAGAAAGACTTGTCCATTAACATAAGAACATTGTCAAATTCTTGTCCAATAACATGATGTGTATCAAAGTCTTCCTCATATTGAGTATAGGGGCTGTAATTGTAATTTGATTTTGAATAATTTATAAATGTATAGCCTTTATTTCGATAATATTCAATAATGTTTTTCGCTTCGTCTATTGAATTTGCATAGGCTAATGATACATTATCGTATTTCATAGGAATATGTGGCTTTCTGTTTAGATTTCTTACAGAAATAATAAAAGACGCTAACTCTTTGTTGGTTCGTATTTTTTCAGATAACTCATATTTCCCTAGTAAAGGGAGTGAAGATATTTTGCTGACAATGGCATTTCGTTTTTCAGTACTTGATAGAACTTGCTCTGGATCAGAGGAAAAAACGCAGATCTGTTTACCTTTCCTAACTCGATTGCACAAATCGTCAAACTGTTTAGGATAAAACCTATGGGATTCATCGACAAGTATATAATGGTAATTATCTATTACTTCTGGATGATATTTAAGGTGACCTGCTGCTATGATGTTAAAATTTTTTATTTCTGTCTTTAGTATTTCTTGTCCGTAAGACAATTTTCCACAATGAATAACAGCAGTTTGATCTATTTTAGATAATTCTTTAGCAACATCATAAAGCAACAGTGTTTTTCCTGTGCCGGGCTTTCCGACTATACTATAGAATCCGTCACAATTCAGTTTGTTTATATGATCCAATATCTCTTTTTTGATTTGTTCTTGAGCTTGTGTAAGAAAATATTCGCCGTTAATAAATTTTTCAGGTGTATTAAGAGGAGAAACCAAATAGTCTGAAGCTCTGAACATGTTGTCTATTTGCTTTAAATATTCATTTTTGAATGCAATAACAGCCTGGACAACTTCCGAAAAATGAACCTGTAGTATATCATTGGCTTGGGTTAATTTGTAGGTAGTCAGAGAATCAGTAATTACAGTATAAAATTCCGTTTGTTTTCCTAAATGAGCAAGGTAGTGTTTGTTTTTCCTTAGTTGATTTAAGATATCTTCTACAGGTACAGAACGACTTTTTATTTCAATATTAAGGCAGCTAGCTTCCGTGAATTTAAGCAAATCGAATTCCTTTCCGATCTGAGGAATTTGATAATTCAAAAAGAAGCCGTCAAGTGAACTAATAGATATACCAAAGTTTAATAGAGCATCGACCAATTGACGCAAAGAGCAAATTTCGTGCATTTGCGTTCTCTTATCCTCGTCTTTACCGGATGCATGCTTTTCCACATGTCGATAGGACACCTCGTTATTTATTCGCGATAAAATGTATAAATTAACTGGTTTTGTCATCATGATCACCTTTCAAATAACGAAGAAAGTTTATTTCTGATTTCAGTATCGCTCGGCACTTCTCTTACTCCGTATCCCATAATACGACCTTCAGGATGGCGACGCAGATTAGGTAACACAAACTTATTAAACAAGTCGGTTGCAAACTCATATTTTCCTCTGCTAAGCAAAGCTCCTCTAAGATAGCCATTCATAATGCCCGCAGCAAAGTCCGCAAGCTGTATACCGGCACTTTGCGAACTACACTCTGTAAGAACACCTGAGTAAATGTTTTTGTATTTGATAAAATCACCTTTTACCGCAATTTCGTGGCAAGCTGTTTTCAACTTTTTAATTTTGTCAGGATTAAGCTCGTCCATAATTATTGTTGCAAAATCATTGGGTTGAGCATCCATATTTACTCGCTGCATTGATTCTTGCAGATGAAACTTCAAAACCTCCTCTTCGGATTGGTAACACGTTTGAGTGTATACATATGTAACCGTAAAGATAAATTCGAGGGATTTTTTGTCTACCGCTCGATTAAAAACACGACGATAATATCGTTTTAGAGTATCTTCGGATTTGGTTTTTAGAAATTCTGAACGGTACTTGCTCTTGTGTATCTCCCAAAGGTCAGACCATTTGATTTCCTCACTTACAGGGATACTATAATGTTCATTTAATTCTGCAATTTTGTTTTGAAACAAACGATAGTCATCGGCAGAAAATCGCACGTTAGAGCGTATGTAGAATGGGTGACTGTGGCGAAACTTTTCATTTGGCCGCTTATTATATACCCCGGCTTCATCGGTAAAAACTAAATATGTTTCGCTCACATTTGCACTCCTTTCTAAATTAAATATAAAAACTACATAATATTGTCAAGGTTTTCAAACAATATCTTACCTTTGGGGGTTAATTCTCCATCCGGCATAACAATGTCCAGATCAATCATTTTATCTTTTAAGCTATTAGGCAAATCAGTAAAATGAACAGATCTAATAAGTTTAAGTTCTTTTGGTGAGAATGCATCAAAAATAGTTTGTAAGAAACGAACCGGAAGAGATAATTCATTTCGGTGCTCAATTATATTTCTATATTTCATATCAATATGTCTTAGCTGTCTTCGTAGTGAATCAGCTTCCTCTTCCTTTTCACGTAACCTCTTTACATATTCTTCTTTCTGCGTTTCGTTTAATTTTGCTTTATCTAATAACTCATCAATCATTTTTTGTTTTTCGTCTTCGACTGTTTGTAATTCTTCTGTTTTCTCCTCTTTTGCATAAGACAAATGTGAAACCTTATCGTTTAAATTGTTGAGTTTTTCACCGAAACGTTCCTCTATTTTTCCCAAAGTCACAGAAACATCTTTCATAAAATCATAAGACATATCATAAAAATGGTTGCTTGTTTCTTCAGTCTTAAAATAAAAGAAAACCGATATAAAAATAGAGAAAAACGCCAATAACAAAGACAAAAGACTTTCCAATGAAAAACTGCTTTTATAGAAAATAAAACATAATGCAATAACAATTAATAATCCAGCGATACATCCGGCAATTAATAATATAATTTTATATATATTTACCTTGTTCTTTGAGTTTTCAAGTTGAATCATTTTATCAAGTGTAGTGTTAATTTCATTTAATTCGTTGCGATCCTTTTTCATTTACCATTCCTCATTTTCTGTTTTAAACTTAATCCACTCGGGTTGCATTTCTTTTAAAGCCTGAGCGTTACGAATCTCTTGAGCCAAAACTTTTTTAGCTGTATCGTTTTCACTCTCAATATAAGGTTCTCGTTGGCTTGCAACCTTGCTATCGAAACTACCTAAATGGCAGCTTACATACGTAACAAAATTCTCTACATCATCTTTGCAGTCAAACAAAAGCACAACTTCTAATAATCGTCGAGTTGCAATTTGCGCCTCTCTACCATTTGCATCTCCGAGATGATGTTCAAAAAATCTTAGCAATAAATACCGCAATTCAGATGTTACATAGTACCTTAAGCAAATATTCGGGTCATTGTAATTGCGATACGGAATAAATACCATTTCCGGGCAAGGTGCAGTCATCCTATGCCCATCAAGGTCGGTGCTTTGACACGAAAACAACTGCGTTCCATTGCTGAAAATTTTAATAGTGCCATAATATGCAGCTGTGTCGGTTTGCAAATGATGATAAAACATTTTGTTTCCTTCGCTCCACAAACCATTTTCTTCTCTATCTTCTTCTAACACAATTGTATATTCGGGATATAGACTGTGGTAATATCGTGAATCTTCTTCGACCCAATCATCAGGGTTGATTAGCAATTTCTTGATTTTTTCAAGCGGAGGTTGAGACCGTTGGTCATCCTCACTTTCATTATCTGCAGATTTTTTTACAACCGTTCTGCCTTTTGATTCTCGTTGAGAAATAAATTCGGTATAGCGATTACTCAATTTTTGCCCAGCTGCAGTTGCAACAGTAATGGAAGATGTAGGTGTACCGACAGCTTTTTGTATTGTTTCATATATAGCTGAAATATCTCCTAAATCATCTAACCGTCTTAACTTATAATCGCCATTTAAAAAACCGTGCATATTTGTGTGATTAACTTCCGGAAGTCCGATTACAACAGCCGGAATTTCAGGATCTTGTAACCAAATGATACCTTCCTCATTTGTGCAATAAGCACTTTCGTAGTAGCTGCTTGAAAGGATAGCAATATTTACTGAACTATTTGCTATCTTTTCTTTTATCTCACGGGAAATCACACTGTTTACATCGTTACCAGGAAGAGAGGAACAGAAAATATAATTATTCGGAATTCCCGTTGTTACTAAATAGTCTTTAAGCATATCTGCAATTTCAGCATCTATGGAACGGTGACTAATAAAAATAATTGGTGTCATATGTCTTTCTGTACCTTTCTTTATGGAAAGCACAGTTTTTGGCTTGCTTTCTGTATCTTGTTGTAGCTCTCCCCAATAGTCCGTATCGGTTACAAGTGCCTTCAAGTGCCCCATCATGTTTTGATAGGATTTTCGGCTAGTATTACGATGAAAAAAGGCATTATGTATATCTGAATATAGAGGATGATCCTTTAAATGTCTTTCATTGAATACACTAATCTCACTCATCCATGTTTCATATTGAGGGCCTTTTACTTGTGAAATTCCGGCAAACTCATTTATTTCTTGCTCACCTATTAACTCGCCACGAGTAATAAGCTCGCTAATTTTCTGTTTTTGTTCTGCCTTGTTCATATAATACCCACCTCATTCCACAGTGGCTTGTCTGTTAATAAACACGAATAGCGAAATAATCTTTCAAAGGTTTATTAAATACTAAAATTCGTACAATACTTGTCAACCTCATCCATAAATGCTTTATAAATATTGGTTTTAGGAATAGGCACTTTTATATTTTTTGTAAATGCCCTAAAAATCAAATTTTTAATTCCTGTTGTATTGTTTTCTAAATTAAAGAAGTAACCACGAGAGTAGAGCAACTTTAAATAGTTATATACAAATATAGCATATTCAGGTTTCTTAAGGCGCAAAATTCTGCAAAAATTAGTACACAGGATAGATGTTCCTAAGTCTTTTAAAACACTTTCTTCTATCAAACAAATACGTCCTGTTGATTGAATAGGACTACCACCCGAAATTTCAACTATAATATCATTTTCTTGAATGCATTTCTCGTCTATATGTTTCTTTTGTACATATCTTTCTGGAACATCATCATAATAAGCTTTTTCAATATTAGGAATATCTGTTCCTCTTATACATCGAATTGCATATGTATATTTTCCTTCTTGGCTTCCTTTGCCCCACTCACCGCCAACAGTTGTTGCAATAAGCTCTGATAAGGGTACAAGATCTACTTCAATTGGAAGTTCTCCATATTCGGTTTGATGTTTCTTTTGCGAAAACATAGGACAATCATAATCAACAAACCATTTAACGAATAGGTTTTGAATATATGTGTGTCTCAAAATTCGGATAAGTCCAGCTTTTTGTTGCTCTATTTTTTTGAGTTCGGTTTCCATAGATGGACTAAAATCATGCAAAAGTGCATAACGCATTTCAAAATATAGCCCAGGCTTTATCATATTTTCATTTTCGTTAATTTCATCAACAGAAACTTCGACAGAAAACTCTGGCACATTTAAACGAGAAACTACTGAGTTTATTATAGTCTGTTGATCTTGTACTTCTAATATTGTACGTGCAGAATCATTGATTTTGACAGATTTCCCAATTCGTGATGCGTCAACAAACATTACACGTTCATTTTTCACCTTTTTGTCAATAAAAAGGATAGAAACACTTGTGTTGGTATTAGAAAAAACATTTGTTGGCATTTGTATAACTGCTTTTAACCACTTATTAGAAATTATTTTTTCTCTAATAAGGGTATGAATAGAACCTGTATCTGTCAAAAATCCACTTGGAACAACGATTGCTGCAGTTCCATTATCATTAAGTGAATATAGAATATGTTGTAAAAACATAAGATAAATGGACATACTATCTTTATTTTTTTTAGGTACATTCGGAGCACCTGCAAAAAAACGCTTTTTATAATTTTCTCCTGCTAATGTATCACGGGTATCGGAGAAATCCACATTGAAAGGCGGGTTGCTGACGATATAATCAAAAGTCGCTAATCCATCTCCTTTTCTGTTCTTATGGAATGGATTTAACAGAGTATCTCCGTGAACAACGTTTGGCAGCGAATGAACCAAGTTGTTAAGAATGAGATTTAAGCGCAGAAACTCATTTGATTTTTGAGAAATATCTTGTGTGTAGATGGTGCAGTTTTTCTCACCAATTTCGTGAGCAAGTGCCAAAACAAGTGTACCGGATCCTGCAGCAGGATCATAAACGGTAACGTTGGTAGCACCATCGGGAACCATTATCTTTGCAATGATACTTGCAATAGAATGAGGGGTATAGTATTCAGCATACTTACCGAAATCCTTGTTATAGTCTTTGATAAGGTACTCAAAGATCTGAGCAAAGAAGTCGTACTTCTGCTCAAATACACTTTCAAAGCTGCAGTTTGCAATCTTGTCGATTATTGCACTACAAAAACCATCCTTCTCTTCATCTTCAATAACATACTGCGAAATGCCGTTAAACAGACTCATCTTAGACTGTCCACCGGTTCGTATAGAGAAGATATCAATGTTAAATGCTGCAATATCTTTTAGTGTATTGTCAAAAAGTATGTGAAAATTCTCTTCATTCTTATGATTGAACAAATAAGAAATGAAGTGAGTCTTTTTGAGCTTTGCTGTATCTGGTTCGAAATTTAGTAAAAACAGCTCATAATCATTGTCACTCATTTCAGAAAGATTTTCTTCAACCTCGGCTGAAGAAAGTCCTGATAATGATTTGTCCGCTTTCTTTGCTTCAAAAAGGAACTTGTCGTTTAGGAATTTATAGAGAAATACTTCTGTGATGATTTTGTATTCGCTGGAAGCGTTTCCTAAACCTTTATTGGTACAAACCGCTTTAAGGTTATCAATCATCTGTTTTGTTTGTAAGGTTATATTCGTATCCATTATGATGCAAAGTTCCTTTCGGTAAAGTATTCGTTTGAAATACATACGCCAACATACTTAACTTGAGAAGCGGTATATTTCAAATCATGCTTTTCAAACTCCTTCTTTATCATCGGGAACATACCCTGCATAAAGTAAGGTTCGTTATCAAGCAGATGGCTGTTTGCGATGATCTGTGCATCAACGCTATGCTTCAAGTTAAGAAGAATTTGGTTGATAACAACATCACCTGCGATAGGAGGCGGCGTTTCACGCAAACGTTTATGGGTTCGCATAAATTTCACGTCACCCTCATACTTAGCAGCAAGCATACTGTCGGCGTGATTTTTGCGCTCGGCTTCTTTTCGAATACGCTCAAGTTCCGTCATATCCGCCTTCATTTCATCTGCGGTCAGTTCTTCAATGTTCTTCTTTGCGAGCAAGCGCTGAAGTTCTTCAAGCAAGGTGATATACTCAGGATCTTTAGGATCAAGCGTGTTTTGAACTGCTCTGCGAGTGCGTTCGAGGGTTTCACGGAATTTGTCAGCGATGATCAGTTCATTTTCAGAAACCTTTTTAAATCTGAATTCGATTTGATCTAAGGCGAGGTTCAAGATTGCACTCATATCTTGAGCTTCTTCCAAAACCTGCTTTTGATTCATAATATTGATGCGGTTGCAAACCTCATTGTAAAGTGCGGAAACTTTATCAAGATCAAATTTATCGCTAATGTCGTCATAGCCGAATAACTTGGCAATGTTAAACAGCTCTTTATAGAGTTCAAGAGCGTGTCGAACGTCAAGAAGTTCTTTCTTATCTTCAATAGACGAGATCTGCTGAGAAAAAATTTCAGCGTTATCGGTATCGAACAAGAACAGCTTCTCTTTGATGGTTTCCAAATCTTTAGCGATATCCTCTTTGGACTTGAAGATGTTATCGTATTGCTTAAATGCGTCACCAAGCTCTGCCTGCAATTCATCAAAATATGCTTTATTCGTTTTGTCAAACTCTGCACGAATGTCGGCAAAATCCACTACATAGCCGTAACGATATCCCTTGTAAGGACGATTAACTCTCGTTAATGCCTGCAGCAAGTTGTGGTCTTTGATAACACGGCCAAGATACAACTTTTTGAGTCTTGGGGCATCAAAGCCGGTAAGAAGCATATTGTAAACGATAAGAAAATCAATAGCACCTTTCTTAAATGCGGTTACATAACCTTGGCGAGTTTCTTTGTCATCTACACCGTGAAGAATCAACGCAGAAGAGAAACCAGTGTCTTGCATTTTCTCATACACAACTTTTGCTTGATCGGAGGAATCGCAAACGATCATTCCGCCGATAGTATCGTCATTTATAGCAATGCGTGATTTGCGGAAATCGTCGGTTATGTACTCTACAAGAGGTGTGACATACGCAGGGTGAGCGTACATATCTTTCTTCTGCAAAGAACCTTTCAGCATCTCAATGCTTTCAAGCGCTTCCTGCATTTTCTTTCTGTACGTGGTAGAGATACCCTCACGAATAAGCTTCAAAGTATAACCGTCAGCAATAGAGCGATTGTAGTAATATTTATGAATATAATTACCAAATACAGCTTTTGAATCATATTTACTGCCAGAAACAGGTCTGCCTTCATCGTCATAAATAGTGCCGATCAAAGGTGTTCCGGTAAGCGCAATCATTACAGCATCCCTATCCGAAGATAAGAGGTTGGCAAGGAATGAGCCTGTAGGTTTATAGCTACGATGAGCTTCATCGAGAAAATAAATACGCTGAACGTTTACCGCATAGTCTGACTTCTTAACGATGGATTCCTTTGAGAACTTTTGAATATTGACTACCGTAATAGTTGCTTTGCCAGTATTGTTGGAAGTTCCGGTAGTTTGAATATTTTTGACGAACTCCTCTTTGGAGTTAATTTCTTCAACCTCAAGGCCACGTGCACGAAATTCATTGGCAGCCTGAGTCAACAAATCCAAACGATCAACAACAAAATAAAACTTCGCAATGGTTCCACGTTTTTGGTAATAGTCGGTCAAATAACGAACGTTGTAATAAGAAAGCGCTGTTTTACCGCTACCCTGAGTGTGCCAGATAATACCGTTCTTGACGCCTTGTTCCAATTTGCTCTCAATGGCTTTCGTTGCAAAGAACTGAGGATAGCGCATCAAGTGTTTTTCAAGGTGTGTAATGCCGTTCTCGTCTGTTTTTTCCACATAAGCAATCGCATACTTTAAGAATGTCAAAAATCGTTCAAAAGAAAATAGCGAGGTTATAATGCTATTGGTGGGTGTGTCAATAGCACGGTTTGTAATGTATTCGGGAGTGTGTTTAATAGAAACTAAGTTATTATCTTTAAGAATAAAATTTTCTATATCTTCATCTGCTTCAGGAACAGAAGAAATGAGTTTAGGATCTTCTTCACGGAAATGACTAAAGAACAATTTCTTATAACTGCTTGCAGCATAGAAAGCTCCCTCTAACGGAACGACTTCGTTATCATCATAAGGACTGTTATTGGAGAAAACCATAATCTGAGTTAAGTTAATAAACCTACGAAATTTCTTATTCTGAACACGAGCATTCATTCTATCGTACTCAGCCTTAATACCGTTTTTATTATTGGGCTTCTTAACTTCAATGAAAGCAAGAGGAATGCCATTTATAAGCGGAATGATGTCCGGGCGAAACTCGTCGGAACCATTCTTATAGGTAAGCTCTGTCACAACATTAAAACTGTTTCTTGTTCCGGAAAAGTCATCAAAGTCAATAAGTTTAATCCCTTTATATCCGTTCAGCAAAATCGCATAGAATGCCCTACCAATATCCTCGTTATCGAGAACCAGTTTGAGTTCGTTAACGAGCTTTTGAGTATCGGCAATGGTATATTCAATACCATTAATTCTATTTATTGCATCACAAAGCAAATCAATAAAGATATTTGTATCTTCATCAATCAAATCCTTGCAAGTGTAATTTTTGAGAGATAAATACTCATATCCTAAACGAGTAAAATGCACTAATGCAGGTATCTTCACACGTGAATTTTCATTATGTAGCATTGTGCAGCCTCCTTTGATTAATCATTTACATTTGGTCAAAAATTAAAATTCTATTTCTTATTTAAACCAACACTTCCCACTTACCGTATCGCTTACCACTTTCACGGCGGATATAGTTTTTATCTTGCAGCGATTTCATAATTCGCTTGATTGTAGCAATGGATTTTCCGGTTGCTTCTACAAGCTCTTGCTGTTTTATTGTTGGGTTCTCTGCGACCAACTCTAAAATCGCAAGTTCTTCTAAAGTACAGTCCAAAGTATCAAATTGATACTTTGGAACTTTTGGGCTGATACTTTGGAAATCGTTCTCCGCATAATCAATGTGCATATATCTGTTTTTCAGCTCATAATGCGTATCTAACAAAAGATTTGAAAAGAACATTTCCAAAAATTTCGTCGTGGAATGGACGCCTTTTTGCAGGTTATTATAATTAGCACGAACCAATGCATTACGAAAATACCAAGAATATTTCTCGAATGCGTCGTTGTTTACGCTAAAGCCGAATGTTTTCATATATTTTATCATAAATACGGCAGTAGCACGGGTGTTTCCCTCGCTGAACGGGTGAATTTGCCAAATATCCGAAGCAAATTTCGCCAAATGTTTTACAGCTTCATCTACGGACAAACCTTCATAAGAAAACTGTTTTTCGGTTGAAAAATCATAGTCCAAAGTTTCCCTAATACTGTTCCAATCCGCATAAGTAACAGTATCGCCGTTCAGAATCCACTCTTTCTTTGTTATATTGTACTGCCTGACTTGCCCGGCATGACTGAATACGCCCTCGAACAATCTGCGATGAATCGAAAGCCACTCGGCAGGGGAAAACTGAAACGCTTTTTCTCCTAACAACTTTGCAATTCTTGCCGAAACGATGTCTGCTTCTTTGGTTTCGTTTTCCGTTTCGGTGCGTACAGAACGCTGCTCATAGTAACTGTGAATACGTTTTTGAGCCTCATCGATTGTGATTTTACCTTCAATATGCTCTTTGGCGGTGTCTAACAAATAGTCAGAAGTATTCAGTCCGTCAACAGCCTGCAAACCGATGGCTGTTTGCCACGCTTCGCTTTTTTCGGCTTGGTCGGGTTCGCCTTGCTTTATATATTCTTCAAGTTCAAATTGCCAATTTTTATCCGGCATATTTGCACCTCGTTTCGTTATTATAATTCTTCCGTTTTAAAGGTTGTATAACCCTCATAGTAGTAACTGTGGTCGATGCCTTTAATATAGACTTCACGGCTGTTAATTTCATCTGTAAGTGCGTTTTTCAAAAGCACATTAATTCAACTGTTTTCCAGTGCACTTAGTCGATTTTCAATTCTTCAGGTATATCTGTGCAATCGACATCCCAAATTATTTTTGATATTTCATATAATAATTTACAACGCTCATCCATGTTTGATGGAGTAAACACATCATTATATGATTTGAATTCGACATTTTTATATGATTTGAGTGCCTTATTCATTTTATCAAAATCTACATTGGAATTGTAAAAATCCTGACACAATGAGTGTCCCCACATAGGAGCATGAGAATATGTGGCTAATTTGTTTTTATATTCTTCATTCCCAGAACTAATATTGTCCTTTCCCTTTAAAAGAATCAACCCACCAACATTATTTCGTCGCTCTTGGAAATCTTCCTCAGATTCAAAGAGATTAATATTGCTTTCGTTATTAGAAAAAATATGCTCAATATGGTATCCGTTTGTTGCATGCTTAGTTGTCATATAAACAACATCATTTTCTGGGGTTACATTGCACTTTGAACATAAATAATCTTCAACTCGAGCAAATATGTAATAAAAGTATTTTTGAGTATTGTAACTTAATCTTTTAAAATTACCATAATCTAACAAACTGACAGGGGCAGTTTTATCAATTCCCTTTAATTCCCTTATTTCATTTAATATGACTTCGTCAAATATTTTTCTGTAATTTTCTATTTTAGCATTTCTTAAGCTGTACGAAATTGTATGAACTATACCTTGAAATCTTTCACTTCCGTAAATATTGTTCAATCTTAACAACATATATAATCTCTCAAGTTCTTTAAATATTAATGTGGTCTTTTCAGATTCGAGTGGATCGTTTATTTCGCAAGCTGCAAATGATAATTGATAGTGACTATTTAAATTAAAAATGTTTTCACAATACTTTTTATGCTTGTTTTCACTGTTTGAAATAGTTTTATAAAGATTAGTATAGTAAGATAAATCATTATCAATAAACGATTTTACATTTTTAATTCTACCGCTGTCCTGTCTTCTAAAACCAAGATTCTGAGCTTCTTCGTTTTCGTCAAAAAGAAATCTGTGATATTCTTTATTTACCCTTGTTTCTTTGGAGGTGTTTCTCGTAGGATTTACAAAATATCGTGCTTTAATAAGAGCTACGAAGAAGTCATCTTCTTTTTCTCTAACATTTAAAATACTTTTATCCCATTTATCAGAATAAAATTGAGAATCATCCTTAGAAAGTGCTCCTACCATCTTGCCTTTGAGAATCTCAAAAGGTTTTAAAGATTCGCCACGGTCATTTATTACTTCAAATATCATAGGCGTATCTTCTTGGCGTTCAATTTCTAAATCTACAATTACAAGTTTATTTAATACAAAGTAAATGAAAGCGGTTAATTTATGCTCATCCATTTGTTTGTTATCGATATAATTAGAAATATCAGTAAAACGGTCAATTAGATTCTTTTCAGTCTGACTTTGATATTCTCCGGAAATAGGAATATCTTTTACAATACAATCCATTGCCTTTTTTCTTTTTTCATTATCAAGATAATAAATCTCATTTTCAAAAAAGTCAGTACCAAAAATGCAGTTTCCTAATATTGTTTTGTAGTTTTTATTTATGGATGTTTTATACAATTTGGCATATAGCAAAACAATTGTAGAAAGTCTTTGTTGTCCATCAACAATAAAACATTTATCGTTTTCCTTACTTGTCATCATAACATTAAGATAATACCAGTTGAAACTTTCAAGAACTTGTTTTGACAATTCTGATTCTTTATGAATACAATATGATTGCTCAAAAGCATCAAAAATATCATTTAGCAATACTTCAACAGTTTCTTTTGACCAAACATATTCACGTTGATAAAAGTCAATATAATATGTTCTTTGATTTAAACAACTTCTTATGGTTTGTCTATTAGGATTTATATCTGCCATAATAACACCTCTTTTATAATTCTTCCGTCTTAAAGGTTGTATAACCCTCATAATAGTAACTGTGGTCGATACCTTTCATATAGACTTCTCGGCTGTTTATTTCGTCGGTAAGCGCACCTTTTAACAACACTTTAATCTCTACATCTTTAATCGGACTGCGTTCCATTGCGAGTAAGTAATCCTCTTTACCTACCTTGCTCCAGTCTACGGCTTTGCCGATTTCGTTTTTCAAAATATGGTCAAGCCAAATGCGGGTACTGCGACCGTTGCCCTCACGGAATGGATGAGCAATGTTCATCTCAACATACTTTTCTACTATCTCATCAAAATTTGACTGTGGCATTTTATCGATATTTTCAAGTGCTGTTTCAAGATACATAAGCGGTGCAAATCGGGAATTGCCTTTAGCTAAATTTACCGTACGCAGTTCTCCTGCAAAGTCATAAATATCTTCAAAAAGATATTTATGAATAGCGGCGAATGTCTTATCTGTTCCGTCAGAAAGTAGCTTGAGAATGGCAAAGTCAAATAAATTAACAGCTTACTTTTTACTGATTCGCTCTTCTTCTCGTGCGAGTTCGGCAGAATCGGTAAGCCCTAATTTATTTTCAAGTGCCATATTGCACCTCCGAAATTTGATTATTTATCCGCTGCAATACCGGATTTCATCCAAGCGTCAATTTCGCTGACTTTGAATTTCCAAAGGCGTCCGATTTTTGCTGCGGGCATATTTCTTCTTTCTATCCAATCAAGTACGGTATCACGGCTAACGCCAAGATATTCGCATATTTCTTTCATTGAGTACCAGCGCTCGATGTTAGAATCCATTAGATTTTCCTCGCTTTCAGATAGTTACAATTATACAAGTTTAGTATATCACACAGAACGCTTAAAAGCAATGATTATTGCGGATTTATAAAGGAATAGCAAGAAAAAATCAAAACAAAACGGAGCTGTTACTCGAACGGCTCCGTAAGGATAATTATAGTTATTTGTTTTTCTTGATTCTATTTGGAAAACTACTCTCAAACCACTCTTCAAACTCCAAAGTTTCTTATTACGATTTCTAAAACCTTGTGTATAATCTTATCAAAGGGATATTTTAAAAGACGGATTTTCGCAAAGTATGACTTACCACTAAAGAGGGTGAACACAACAGGAAGCGGTAAAAAAGAAAAAAATAGTTTCAAAATTAAATGAACTTTGCATAAACATAAAAGAGTTGAGAAATTGTGTTTCTCAACTCTTTTTATTATAGTGTAACTTAATCACGGCAAAATTTCCAGCCAATAGCCATCCGGGTCCTCGATGAAATAGATGCCCATTTCAGGATTTTCAAAGCAGATGCAACCCATTTCTTCGTGCTTTTTATGTGAAAAATCGTAATCGTCCACAGTTTTCGCTTAGTGAATACGCTGCGTAATGTACGAACTGTACAATTTTAGCGTACAAATTGGGCTAAAAATAACCAAATTCAGCCGATTACATATGAATTTTGCATAGCGGTATAAAAACTCCATAACCACAAAAATGAGCCAAGAGTCATCCCATCTCGGCTCATTTTTCATTCGCTTAATTTATTTATAATATCATCTATATTATCTTCGTTTAAAACATTTTCATACTTTTCTTCAAATTGAATTAAATTAGCCTTTATGTTTTGCTCATTTTTCTTTTGCAAATTATAACCATCTACAAAAGTTTTGTTATCAATAGCAGATTTTACAAACCTAACAATCTCATCTTTAATTCTGCTAAAATCGCCATACAAATTTATTACGGCCTGTTCAATTTCCGAATATGCTATCTCATCATCTTTTTTATAATGATAATATAAAATTCCGAGAATGTCAGACAGATCATTTTTATATTTCCTACCCGATACCATTTTCATTGCAATTAAATATTCTCTTCTAACAGTTCTAATTTCCAGCACATTACCGAAAGTTTTGTAATATCCTGAATACTGCCTGAGTTTCGGTGAATATGATGCCGTTTTCTTAAAATCATCGTTAAGCCATTGCTGTGACAAATCAAATTTATCCGCAACAATTTTAGCAGCATCTTTAATTGCACTGTCATAGGTATTAAAAGCATCAACATCAACACTGTTCATTCTGAAATCATAATTAAGAAGAACCGAACCGCCGCCTACAATTATAATTTCAGCCGAAGTTTTTCTGCCTGTTAGGCGCTTGAATTCCTTTGCAAGTTCTTTGAGATATATGTCAACCATATTCTTTTGAATATCATTATGCAACATCAAACACCTCGCTTTCAACAATATTAAAACGTATAAATTCAGGTATAGAATTAGTAACGGAATCCTTCAAAATTCTCTCATCATTCATAACCTTTGCCTCGGCTACAACGCTTGCTGGGTAAATAACTTCACTAAGCTTTGCAGAACGATATGAATTGTATTTTTTGCAAATAGGAATATTATTTATCCTGCTGACATAATCAAGCATTGCCAATAGATACAATGCTTCAGGGTACCATTTTTTGTTCATATAATCGGTAACTTCATCAGCTTTCAAAACAAACACAATGAATTTTTTGAAGCCCAATTCTTTAAGCTGATGGCGAATATTACTCTTAAAAGCCTCGAAATCATAACGAACATCATTGTCTTTATAAAGCAAATCTTCCATTGAAACATCAAAGAATTTTGACAGCTCATAAACGGTTTTAGCGTTGCAATTTTCGAGCGTAGTTTTCCCATTGCAAATATCGCTTATAGTAGAGTACGGTATCCCTGTTGATTTTGATAAATTGTATTTAGAAATTTGCTTTTCGGCAACTAAATAATTAACATTCACGCTATCACCACCTTTATTAAATTGTAACGGCATTCCGTGATAATGTCAAGTGATAATAGTATATGCAGATTTGAATATAAATCAAACTTTTGATCATAAATTAACATTTGATTCTTAATGTTTAGATTAAATATTCCATTAATATATTGAGCATTCTTGTTATATCATGCAATGCTAAAATTCATCTATATCATCACAATGATATTTTTTTGACAAAAATCTTAAATGTATTTTGAAAGTATCAGTCAATAAAATTATTCATCAACAATTGATCCAACTTTTTTATTTGCAGAAAAATACCTTCTAATAATTTAACCGGAATACTATTACCTGCCATTCGGATTATTTTATCTCTTGGAAACAGTGTAGTTCCATGATGATTCGGATTATCTTTAATTATGTTTTCATAATCCTTATCAGTAAATCCCATAAATAACAGGCATTCTCTAGGAGTTAAATACCTAAACTTGCTTCTGCCTTCAATCCCACTATTAAAATATAAATTTCCTGAATTGGGGTTTCTGTCCTGCTTGGTAGTTATCGTTCTTATACAATCTAAATCTGTATTTAATTTGCCGTTTTTTAGAACAAATTGTGGATTGTCATCCCATATTTTCTTTCTAGAAACTGTTCTATTTGGATTACAAGCACACGCTTCATCAAAATATTTATCAATAGAATAATCTATACGAAGCATATCTTTAATTTTATATTTATGATAATATTTAGAATTTCGATATTCTTGAACAATTGATGCAGGCTCTTTATCAAGAAAATCGGTAACTATTTTTCTTTTCTTTTCATCATCACTCACATATACGCTAATCATTAAAAGTCGTGGTCTATTTTGAGGCAAACCAAAATCATGTGCATTTAAGGGATAGTACTTACTTATATACCCTAAATTTGAAAGATCAGTAATCCACTCATCAAAATTTTTCTTATGGCGATTTGACAGCAAGGTCGGAACATTCTCCATTAAAAGATATTTGGGCATATCCTTATTCAAATCTTTCATTTCAGAGAGTATTCTTCCAACCTGCCATAAAAGACTCGACCTGCTTCCCGAATCTTTGTCTATTCCTTTATTGTATCCGTGAAATGCTCCGACATTAGATAAATCTTGGCAGGGAAAACTGTAGGTTAAAATATCAATGTCATTTGGCAATTCATCACCATTTAACGAATTTATATCAACATAGTTATTCGAACGAATAATAGCTGAATATATTTTTCTTAAAACCTCGACTGGATAAACATGAAGCGATTTTATGGTGTATTATATCTTTGTTGGTTATATTTGTTTTTCACAACTCAATTATACCACAAAAAGATGACTGCAAGCATCTCCTTTTCGGAGCTCTTGCAGTCATCTTTTTTCAGACTTTTTTTACAGCCCCTTTTTATTTATAGTAGATTTAAATGCATTTCATATTTTTCTTTATTCCTAATAGTATAATTAAGTTCGTGCCTTTCTCCTTCTTTAAAGAAATTGTGTAATGAATTCTCACAATAAAAGGAATTATAGAAATTCTTCATAATAAAGCCAACGAAAACTTTCGGCATTATTGGACCAAATACAGGAATTCTACAATTCTTATATTGTCCTATACTCAAATGACACTTTGGATGTTTATTAATAGGTTTATAATCATAATCAAATCTTAAAGGAAATGTAACAATATTCTTTTTAAGTATATCTGCATAAATACAATCTTGTTCATATAAATCAGGTTCGTTTTGATACAATTCCAAATTTCGAGAAGGAAACATTGTTAACCTATGAGAAATGATTTTTTCTTCTTCAATTCTATAAAGTAATTGTAAAAGATTCCCATCTGCCATCTTTATATTATATTGTTTATTCTTTGATAATTCTTTATATATTTCATCATATTCAATATTCTTTAACGAAACTGCAAGGTTGGATGCTTTGGGAAATGTAACATCTATTAAACTTTCAGTGGTATATTTTAATATTGCATAGTTTTGATCATCACATATACCCTCGTAAACTAATTTTTGAATAATATCATTAATTTGCTCTTGTATTAGTAATTCAATCTTCATGTTCGCCAAAAATTCCTTTTAATTTCAGCAAGGTTTCTGCTGGGATGTCTTCTAAATACAATTCTTTATTTTGAAGGGATGAAATAACTGAACTTAAATCACTATTTAATTTATCAATCTTTTTTTGTTCTTCATTAGATTTATCTCTATTGATAATAGTCAATTTATTTCTAAGTTCTTTGTTGGGATATACAAATCGCAGTTTAAAATCATTATCTTTGATCTGCTTATATTCAGAACATAAAGATTCCATTGCTTCACCATATCCTGTAACCCTAACCCACGCCTTACTTCTTGTCATAGCGGTAAATAAAATATTACGGCTTTTCAATGATGAATAATTCGTTCCACAGTTTTGTCCATCCATAACATATACCATTGATGCTTCGTTTCCCTTTGCTCTAAACACACTTGTAATAGTTATAGAATTATCTTGGAAAAACTCATCTGGAGATGTTGTTACTCCTGCAAGATGACTATTTATGTTTAATTCTGCCAAAGCATAACGCACAATTCCTACAGCTTCCCTAGTTTTTAATGGATTGGTGTGTATAACAATGATATCTTTAAAATCAAGCTCATCATCTTCTAAATTTTTTTTGATTTGCTCAGCTATCCAATTAGCTTGTTCAATCTGATTGTCAAAACTTTTGAATATTATTAAATCATCAATAGAAGAATGGTTCTCCAAAAACTCCGGACTACATTCTTTTGATCTCTTTAAAACTACTCTACAATCATCTTTAAGTTCTCCACTTTCAACTTCGTATCCAATATCTGTCCAAAGTTCAGGATTATCAAACATTTGAATTAATTCACCATATATTCTAAACCCTAATGCATGGGCACTTGATAACACTGGTCTTGAATTTCGATAACATACATTTAGAATTATATCTTGCCTTGGTTTATTAGGCTCATTTTTCAAAACAACACGAGGCAATCCATTGTTATCTAAGCCAAATATTTCCTCTGGGCTTTTTACCGATTTAGCAGTTAGACTTTGAAGTTCATCATATGCATATATTAATCTTTTGTCTCTTGGCAATATTTCATAACACATCTTTAAAAAGTCACTTGAAAAATCCTGAGCTTCATCAATCAGTATTGCATCATACATTGGTTCAAAGAATTTACATTGAGCCATTGCAGTTTCACACGCATAATCAAATGCTGTTTCATAAGAACTTCTTTCTTTAGCTGTTCTGAAATCTAAATATTCAATATTATTCTTTTTACAGAAATTATAATATATTCCTTCTTCTGAAGAATTTCCCCACGCATGAATAATATTTAGATTATTCCAATTAGGTTCTGATTCAGATTGTTCAAAAACAAACCTTGTTATTAAATCGTGAAATTGCTGTTTTAATGATCTTGTATTAAAAGTGACTGCAATTTTTAATGATGGATTTGTAACATGCATATAAGCAGCTTTTAATGCTAATACAATTGTTTTTCCTGAACCAGCTAAGCCTCTAATTCTTTGAACATTATCCGATATTTCAATTGCTGCAGACATTTGAATTTTGTCTAGATTAGCAACTTTTTTTTCTAATTCTTTCAGTATCCATCCTCTTGATCCTTCTGTTGTAGCTTTTTCACGAGCTAATACTTTTTTCATAGAACCAATAGACTGGATGCATCTCATAGCATTTTGATAATACTCGCTATTATCACCATTATAACTTTCAAAAAATTTATTAAAGTCAGTTTCATTACAAATAACTTTATCAATATTTCCATTAAAATTAGGAGCAAGAGTCACAACATCTAGGTTTATTTTCAATGTACCCCTCTTAATTAAAGTCTTCTCTTTTGCCACTTTTGAAAGTAACAAGTCGTATATTTCATCTTGTTCGTCTTCAAAATTGGCAGATACAGTTTCATTGTAAAAAATAAAGGCTATTAATCCGTATTTTTCTGAAATATATAAAGCATCAACGCTTTTTTTGTTTTCCATTGAAGGCAAAATAGGATAACCTAAAAATAAATTGCCTTCATCTATATTACTATTTTCAAAAAATGAAATTAATTTATCTGTAATAGGTTTATTTACAATTTGACCTCTTGTAATACTGAACATATATATATCTCCTAGTGAACTGTATAGTATAAATTATATAATACTATTAAATTTTATCTATTTCAATAAAAACAAACAATATTGTTATCAAATTATTCTTTACAACCATTGTATAAAAGCAGTTTTATCTGTGCAATTATAACCTGCTTGCTTATAAAATTCAAAGTACTTTCTTCCTTTAAACCAGTTAACAACATCATTTTATAGCAATTGCTTTTCTCTGCAATACCCTTTGCATAGTTCAAGCAAGCAGTTGCATATCCTTTTCCTCTATATTCTTCCATAGTAAGAACATTTTCGACAAAGGCATACGGTCTGATATTCCTTGTTAAGTTTGGAATGATAACGCATACGCAGGAAGATACAATCCTACCGTCAATCTCACAAACAATCAAATGATGGTTTTTATCATCAATTATTTGTTGCCAAGTATTTCGTAAATGTTCGTTATTACTCGGTATTTCTTTTTCGTGCAAATCCAAATACAAATTCAATATTTGCTCTAAATCATTTCGCTGTGCTTCTCTAATCATAATAAATCCTTTAACATAATTAACTCGGTGTTTTCTTCTCGCAAATTCAGCTCTCCAACACATTTATAACCTAAACGACTATATAGGCGTTGTGCTCCTATGTTGTCACTTTCTGTTGAAAGCATAAGTCTGTTTTCGCCTTTTGAAATCATTTCTCTTTCCCAAAATTTCATAAGGGCAGTTCCTACACCTTTGTTTTGGAATTTTTCAAATACATAAAGTCTGTTTACAAAAGGCCACTTCTCAATGAAATAGTTGTATTGCAACCATCCTAAAAAATCGTTGTTATCAAAGGCAAATATGGCTTGTTTGTTATCTGTCCAAGTTTTCCATCTATTTTTTGATATTGAATCGTCAATTCTCAATATCAATTCGTAATCATCAAAATTTGCATATCTGATATTTTGCATATATTTCTCCAAATTTTCTATTTGATTGTTCAAAAAATCTATTTGGAGTTATTCCAGAAGGCAAGCCTATTCTTTCAACCGTTGAATACCAAATTAAATATTTATCAAGTGAAATTTCGTTCTTCCATGCTTCAATCGTTGTGGTCAAAGTGTTACCGTGATAGCGGTCACACAATTCACCTAATATTGCATTTGCATCTTCGTTTATAAATTTATCAAAAGTATTATTGTATAAGCATCGTGGATTGTTATTCATACTTCTTCCTCGATTCCTTAGTCATATCTTAATGTGATTACTATATCATAATTCTATTTTACAAACAACATCGCAATTGACAAACGAGTAAATTTTAGTACTAACTCAAATATTTTTCTAAAAACACATCAACAAAACTCAATTTTTTCTCTGTATTATAGAGGGATATTTTTTGTTATGGTGAAATTAAATGTAAACAAGGTGTAAAGAATTTTGCAAAACACCCGAACAAAACGGGGATTTTTCTCCGTATAGTAGCGGGAGTTTTTTTGAACAGTGTTTTTCTTTTTGGTTTTCACTTTATAAAAATATTCTCTCGAATAATTTTAAAGGAGGTTTTCGTATGCGTAAAAATTGCAGCGGTCAAATTTTTCTTT
>OGYK01000192.1_pt1 | contig 51565 bp, 35 predicted proteins | sample 1576501 | NCBI WGS metagenome assembly OGYK01 (sample SAMEA3541530, study PRJEB24748) | human gut metagenome | biome: human gut; feature: human-associated habitat; material: faeces | place: China | collected 2012
CCTGCCAGAAGAACTCCAGCTCCTTTGATTACTTTCTTATTTAAAAAATTCCACATAGAAACCCCCGTAAATATTACAAAATTGTTACAATTCTTTTTGTAATTGGCCAGTACAAATCTTAAAATAAGGAGGACGAAACTATGTGTTTTAAATTCAATAGTTGCGACCAGTTATTTAACGCTATTTGCAAATTCTTTAACTTTGGTTGTTAATTAGTTATTTTTATAAAATAATATTCATATGTGCTTTGACACAAAAAAACAGAGGACGATGTTTTGTTTGCTTGTTAGATGTTTAATCTAATGAAAGCAAGACGCACCTCTGTTTTTTATATACTTATTTAAAAATATTTTCTATTATTTCTTCACTATTTTTTATTATCCATCACGCCATCGTAAATTGATTTTGCTATATCCATTAACTCATTTTCAGCTTCTATATCACTTGTATAAGGATATTTTTCTGACATAATATTAAACAATGTTCTTAGTTTCTCAGCCTGTTTACTATCCTTGTTATGGAGCAATTCATATGTATATTTCGTTCTAAGGATAGCCGGAAATTTCTTCATACTTTTCATAAATTTTTGCAAATCTTTAGTATAAAACTCCTCTGCCTCAATAATATTTCCGTCAATAAGTTCACAATAAATGTAATCGCAAATCAGAAGATATCTGTACACTCCAACTAATACCATATTGCTTTCCAGCACTTTTTTGATTTCTTCTTTTGTCTGCTCAAACTTATGCATCGCCATTAATCTGTTACAATAAAAAACTTTTATGCTTGTAATCATTGGATTATCATTTTTCCCATCTATACTTTCGAACCATTCTTCCGGCATTTCCCTGATTCCGATACCTTCAGCTAATGCTCCGTTCATTTTTAGTTGAACCCATAAAGCCTTTAACGCATCCTTGTCACTGCCTAATTGTACTGCATTATATCCGTCATTATTAATATCTCCTACTTTCATCGGAATACCATTAACAAGTGCTGAAGCAAATCCCATTATTGCAGACATTATCATTGCCAATGACAATAACTTCCATAGACTAATCAAATATATAACAATAAAAATAAGGGATGTAATCACATTTAAAATAACTCCACCTAAATTATAAAGAACATATGGCATCTTACCATCTATAAGTTCCGGTGGTGACATTAAACATTGACCGCCTGTTCCAGCCAACGAAATGTTTTTGATTTTTAATTTTCCGTTTTGTTTAATAAGTATCACACTGAAAATTCGAAATGAATTAAATTTATATCCTGTCATCAATCCAAAGATTAAATGCCCACCTTCATGGATAATAACATTTACCATATAGACTATGTACATTAAAAGAATTAATTCTAAAAATTTCATCAATTCATTCCATACACTTATATCTTCACCTAGCGTTTCATCCATTGTAACCATATAAGAGCCAATTGCAGCTCCACATAAGGCTCCTGCAATTACAAATGTAACCACAACAAGCCATTTCATATCTAATTTTTTCATACTTCTTTCTTTCTAGTTTTTTATTAATATTAAAATTCAAGTCTTATTTTATACTTTATTAAATTTTTTTGCTATCAGCCTTAAAGCAATTTCATTAATTTACAGTTCTCAATGCCTGCGTCCCAGAATTTTTCCAAAGGAATATTTTGCACCTGACACACAATGCTTGAATCCATTGCTCCATGTCCCACAATAATAACATCCTTACCTGCATCTAACTGTGGCTGAACTACTTCTTTAAGAAAACTTCCTGTTCTGGCAAACAAATCATCAAAAGTTTCTCCATCTTCCACACCCGGATAATTAGCCGGATCCTTAAACAACTTTCTAATAGGGCTTCCCTCTATCTGAGACGGATGTGTTACACCTTCATACACGCCAAAACACATTTCCATAAGCCTGTCGTCATATACAATAGGAATGTTTCTTCCTTCCAAAACAATTTCGGCTGTCTGCTTTGCCCTAACAAGCGGTGAGCAATAGCATATGTCAAAATTAACATCTTTATATTTTTCTTTGGCTTGCTCTGCCATCTGAATGCCTTCTTCATTTAATGGAATATCTGTACGACCTTGAAGCTTATGCTTGGCATTCCAATCTGTTTTTCCGTGTCTCATAATATATAACATAACTTTTCTCCATATCTTTTGCTAATCTAATATAATTTATACGGATATAAGCTTAACTCATTCAGGTTATTTTCGCAACTGTGACTTCATTGGAACAAATTCAATTTTCAGCTGCATTCCCATACCTGCTACAAGTCTTCCTAATAATATGGTAAAAATACCATATTGTCAATTACTAACATTCTCTTTTTTATTTTTATAAATTGTATTTTTTCTTACTATATGTTATGCTTTCTAAATACACCTAAAAAGGTAATAAGAAAGGTAAAAATATTATGAAAAAACACAATGACAAAAGAAGCTCTTTCTCCGGAAAGCTAGGCTTCGTTCTTTCAGCTGCAGGGGCTTCTGTAGGACTGGGAAATATTTGGAGATTTCCTTATCTTGCTGCAAAATATGGCGGTGGTATTTTCCTATTGGTATATATTATTCTGGCCCTTACTTTCGGATATACAATGATTGTAGCTGAAACTTCTATTGGTCGTATGACTAAGAAAAGCCCTGTTGGTGCTTTTAAATCATTTAGTAACTCTAAGTTTGTATCTTTAGGCGGATGGATTAATGCCATCATTCCTATACTTATTGTTCCGTACTATTCTGTTATCGGTGGCTGGGTTATTAAATATCTTGCCGAATATATTATTGGTGACAGCAAACTTTTGGCCGGAGATGATTATTTCACCGGTTTTATTTCAGGTGGTTTTTCCGCTGAAGTTTGTTTTATTATATTTACTTTTATAACTTTAGCAATTATTTATGCCGGAGTTAGAAATGGTATTGAACGTGTTTCAAAATTTATGATGCCTATCCTTGTAGTTCTTTCTTTTATTATTATGATTTATTCGGTAACAAGACCGGGCGCTTTGGCCGGTGTAAAATATTTTCTTGTTCCTAATGTTAAGAACTTCTCATGGATGACTGTAGTTGCAGCTATGGGACAGATGTTCTATTCACTGTCTATTGCAATGGGTATTTTGATTACATTTGGCTCATATATGAAAAAAGATATATCTATAGAAGAGTCTACCAGAAATGTAGAAATCTTTGACACTGCCATTGCTATTATGGCCGGACTTATGATAATTCCTGCAGTTTTCGCCTTCTCAGGTGGCGACCCTGAAGCCTTAAAGGCAGGTCCTTCACTTATGTTTATTACAATTCCTAAGATGTTCGAAAGCATGGGACTTAGCATGGTTGTTGGTATTCTTTTCTTCACATTAGTACTATTTGCTGCACTTACAAGCTCAATTGCATTAACAGAAAGTGCTGTTTCAACATTTGAGGACCAATTCGGATGGAACAGAAAGAAGTCAACAATCATTCTTGGTGGAATTATGCTTGTTCTTGGAAGTCTTTCATCATTAGGCTATGGTCCTTTAGGCTGCGTTAAGATTATTGGAATGCAATTCTTAGATTTCTTCGATTTCTTAACTAATTCTGTAATGATGCCAATTGCTGCATTTGCTACATGCTTACTTGTTTCAAAAGTAATTGGACTTAGGAAGATTGAAGAAGAAGTACTTCATGGGGAAGGTACATTCCGCAGAAAGAAGATTTTCAATTTCATGATTAAATATCTCTGCCCATTATTTGCGGCAATAATACTATTAAGTTCAATCGCAAATGCATTTGGATGGATAACAATATAAAATTGAAATTTGTTAAATAATAGAGGATGTTGTGATAGCATCCTCTATTATTTTTTTACTTTTATGATGGATTTAATTGATAATGTGGTTTAAACTGGGCTGTTTCTTTGATGTGTTATCAAAAAGATGCCACATTTCTCTTAAATGTAGCATCTTTCACTCTTATTATTTAATTTTAACTGTTTTACTCAAACCTTTTTTGGTAAGCATCTTTTTGTAAGATTTCTTCTTACTCTTTGGTACGCTTATCTTGGCTTTCTTATTAATCTTCTTAAAAGCAGATTTTCCAATCTTCTTTAAAGTTAACTTCTTTGATTTAATTTTAATCTTTTTAAGTTTTTTGCAGTTGTAGAATGCTTTATTTCCTATCTTACTTATATTATTACCTATTGTAATGCTTGAAAGATTCTTGCACCTCTTAAATGCATTATTACCAATCGAAGTAACCTTGTAAGTAACATTTCCTATCCTAATCTGTGATGGTATTGTTGCTTTCTTAAGCTTCTTATCAATTGGGCAAACATATTCAACCTGCTGATTAATTACAGTTATGCGATAAATAGCGTTAGTTGAAATGTCCTGATAGGTGCTTCCAACTGTATATTCCATATTTCTTTTTGGAATAACTTCAGTTTTTGTTGCGCCACAAGCTGTACAAGTATAAGTTTTCACTCCTTCTTCTGCATAAGTTGGCTCTGTTGTAACTTTGCCTTTATTCCATTTATGACCCTTTGCTTCTGTCTTTACTGTTGTTCTGCTTAACTCTTTATTGCAGACTGTACAATAAACTACTTCGTCATAACTTCCTCCAGCTTCGCATACTGCTTCTGTTGCATTCTCGATTTTCTTCTCGCCTTCTACATGTCCTTTTGCCGGAATAACTGTTTCATCCTTCTTTGAATCACATCTCTTGCAATGAATTGATTTCAATCCTGTTTCTTCACAAGTTGCTTCCTTATCTACTGTGAAATCATTGTTCCAATCATGTCCTAAGGCTTCTACTTTTTCTGTCTTTGTCTTTCCACAGACTGTACATTCAAATGTCTTAACTCCTTCTTCTGTGCATGTTGGTTCTGTGGTTACCTTGCCCTCGTTCCACTTGTGACCTTTTGCTTTTGTCTTTACTGTATTTCTGCTTAGTTCCTTATTGCATACTGTACAGTAAACTACTTCATCATAGTTTCCACCTTCTTCGCATGTGGATTCCGTGACATTTTCAATCTTTACTTCGCCTTTAACATGTCCCTTGGCTGGAATTGTTGTTATTTCTTTTCTTTCGTCACATCTCTTACAATGAATTGACTTTAAGCCTGTTTCTTCACAGGTTGATTCCTTGTCCACTGTAAAGTCTTCATTCCAGTTGTGACCTAAGGCTAATACTTTCTCTGTCTTGGTCTTTCCACATACCATGCATTCGAAAGTTTTCACTCCTTCTTCCGTACATGTTGGCTGGGTGGTTATCTTTCCTTCATTCCATTTATGACCTAACGCTTCTGTCCTTACTGTATTTCTACTTAGTTCCTTATTGCATACTGTACAATAAACTACTTCGTCATAGCTTCCACCTTCTTCACATGTTGCTTCGGTGGCATTTTCAATCTTTACTTCGCCTTTAACGTGACCCTTTGCTTCTGTCTTTACTGTTGTTCTGCTTAACTCTTTATTGCAGACTGTACAGTAAACTACTTCGTCATAGCTTCCACCTTCTTCACATGTTGCTTCCGTGGCATTTTCAATCTTTACTTTGCCTTTAACATGTCCCTTGGCTGAAATTGTTTCTTTTTGTACATCAGCTATTTTTTGGTCATTGTATGTTCCGGTTGCTGTGTGTGTTATGTTTCCATCATCCTCGCATGTTGCTTCCGTTCTGGTTGTTTCCACATCACAGTCCACTTTAATAACATGCTCACTATTATATTCGCATGTGTACACAGCCTTACATGTACTATAATCATCTGACCACTGAAAATCCGGTCCTATGTAATTATGAATACAGATTTTGTTTACTTTAGTTGTTAAATCTGCAATATTGTATTCCTGTTTTGTAGCGTTTGAATCTGTAAGTTCATCTACAACAAGCTGGAACTTGCCTGATACATTCTCATTCTTTATAGCCTTAAAGGTCAATTTAATAACCTGTCCGTCAGCCTTTATATCGTCTGTTGACATAAAAGCAAATTTAACTTTTCCTTTAGTTGAAGTTGAAACATTAGTAAATGAATTTTTCAAAATCCCATCAGAAAATGACGCATCCTGTATTTCAAATATATCTTTGTCATATTCAAGATAAGCTGTCATTGAAGCTATTCCTGAATTGCCTGCCAAATCTATTGTTACATCAAATGTTTTCTGTGAATCTATTGAATCAAGACCATTTACCGTAAACAAATTATCTGACTGCTGCTCTGACGTTGATATTGTTGCTTCATAACTTCCATCAAAAGTGCATTCCTGCAACTGCTCGTTTGTTATTGTTACATCTGATAATGAAATGTTACTAGATGTTGATTTCTCTAAAGGTATAAACTCCATATTCAGAAAATTCATCGTTGTTGTAGAACATTTATTAAAAGCATAGGCTACCTTAACAGTTCCTTCTTCAACCTTATTATATGAAACAATTAAGCCTTCAACATTTTTGTTAGCTGTGACTTTCTGAAATCTTACCTGCTCCTCATTATAATGTAAAATAAAGCTTCCGGACATTACTCCTGCATTGTGACTAAAGCCAAACCTGCACTGTACTGTATCATTAGCATTAGCATCTGTAGTTCCTTCTAGGTTAACCTGATAATTATCACTAAGTGGGTTATTAACATTTATGGTTAATTGTGAATCAATATTAAAGTCTATGTTAGAAAGATTTCTGTCATATGCTTCATTTATATTCGTATTAAATACACACTGTTCACTTCCTACGAAGTCAGCTGTATATGTAATTGCAAACAATTCTTTATCACTTACCGACAAACCATTGCCATTAATTAATGCTATTTTAACTGTACCCTGACTTTCTTTGGCTGATGTTATTGTTGATCCAAACTCACTGCTAAACTTGCATTCTTTATAACTAAGCTTCTCATTGTCATATTTGATTAACATTTGATAACTGCTTAGATTAGTTATTCCTGTTCCATAATAATGTATTGTAAAAACACCATTGCTCTGTTCATAGGATGTCCATATTGTTGGATTGTTATCATCTGCCTTTACTATTGTATTAGCAGGGACTATTGTCCCTGCTAACAATGAAACTACAAGAATGATGCTTACAATAAAATGATAAAATTTATTCTTTATTTTCATCTAAACACCTTCCTTATTTAAACTGCGTTATTTCTCCTGTAGCATATTGTAATATTCTCATAGCATCTACTGCTGTTATCTTTCCGTCTCCGTTAACATCAGCAAGTCCTGTTATTGCATCTGTAGGATTGTCAATTAATGCTAATTTCAAAGTAAGCATAGCATCTACTGCCGTTACTCTTCCATCCATATTAACGTCACCTAATTCATAGCTTGTATCACTTGAATTAACAAGAACTATAATGCCAGCCTTCTGATTACTCTTTTCAAGTGATGCCGAAACAACTGCATATCCATTACCTACGGCTGTAATAGTTCCATCTGAATTAACTGTTGCAACTGCCGTATTACTTGATGTCCACTGAATATTTCTCTTCTGGTTACTTGTTTCGTTTCTAATCTGTGCATCGGCTGTATATGTTTCATCAGCATACATTGTTACAATATTCTGACTTAATTCTACATATGCCTCATCCTTAAATATCTCAATAGGAATCTCACACCTAGCATTGTTATAATATGCTGTTACTGTAGTAGAACCAGTTTTAGTTAATTCAAATACACAAGTTCTACCATTGTCTGTTGACTGAACAAGTTTAACTGAATCGTTATAAGACCAGTTAATAGTTGCTATTGACTCTATTGGCTTAGCCTGTAACTTGATAGTAACAATATTGCCTACAGTTCCTGAATACTTCTTGCTTTCTGAAGTAATCTCCTTTACAGGCATCTCATTAACAGTAACGTATACACATTCACTTACACCGTCACTATTTATGCACATATTAGTTCCGCCACTTTGAATAGCTGTAAATGAACCGTCCTCGTTCTGTTTCAATATGGAAGAATTATAACTATATTCAACATAATCATGATATGTAGCATTAGCCGGTGATACTGTTACCTCAGGTGTAAAGGAATCGCCTATGTCTAATGTAACTCTTGAATTCTTAGCCTTTATACTCTTAACAGGAACATATTCACTCTGTTCAATAAATGATATTCTATCCTGGTCATAGTCAAGATTCTCTACTTCAACACCATTAATCTTAACACTTGTAATTTCCGGTTTAGATTCAGTAGTCGCATTATAATAATAGAAATATCCTAATTTGCCGCCATTAATAGTCTGATTATCAAATTTATATTTATATACGCCTCCTGTACTACTAGAGCTAATATTACTTATTGAACTAATAAAACTCTTATCTGACATTTTAACTTCTAAGCTTTTTATTTTTCCTGAAAAGTTTGTTTTTAAATAAATATATTTTTCTATATTTAATTCTTTTACGACTATATCTTCATCATTGTAAACCCTTACATTAGGATCTGTAACATCGAAAGCTTCTTTGTAACTTGATACCACTACCTGATTCTCTGTAAGCTGAACATCCTTCTTTCCCATATATTCAGGCTTATATGTGAATTTAAGCTCTTTAGCAGATATATATTCTGTATCAACTTCCTTGTCATCAATTACAACTTTATCATTTTCGTTGAAATTAATACCCTTAACTGTTCCTGTCATGCTCTTTCCAACTATACCTGATTCAGCTCTAACTGCCGAGATATACGCCTTAGATTCTACCGGTACTATATTCGGTTCACCGATACTACCACTATAAGCATAATTAGTACCGTCTGTTGCCTCTATATAGTATTGCAGATTTCCAACATTCATATCCTCTGCATCAATGTGCGCTGTGTAATTAATACCTGTTGTGTTGTTCATTGTAACTGACTTATAGTTCTCTTCGCCTTCCATTCTATAGAATAAAGTTACGCCTTGTACTCCAATATTATCCTTAACTGTAGCTGTAATAGTAGCACCTACTCCATTAATTATGGAATTAAGTGGTGTATGTTTAATTACCGGTGGCTTATCATCTACTGCTGTATTAGAAGTAATATTAGAAGGTCTTGACTCAGACATTGCCGTATCTACTACTGTAAAGTAATAATAATACTTCTTTCCTGCCTCGACTTTTTTGTCTTCGTATTCTTTCTCTTCTGATAACAAAATAGATGAATTAATCTTCTTAAAGCTTCCTTTCTCCCCTGTTTCACTTCTATAAATATTAAAGCCTGCCATAGTGTCATATTCATCCTGTGTCCAGTTAAGGTAAATACTTCCAACTCTACCTTCTGACTGCAATGTTAATGCTTCTGCTCCACTGGCAGTAACATCGAATTCAAATCTTCCCCAGTCAGTTCCTGTAGTAAGCCAATGGTCATCTGCTGCAGCAGCATCTTTAACTCTGAAATACTGATGTCCCTGATTAATAAGAACCTTAATAGGCATCTTACCAACCCATTCCCTTGCACTATTCCACTGTCCCTTTAAAGTATAATCTGTATATGGATCATCCGGTCCGTAAGAAACCATTGGATCTGTCTCCTGATCCATATCTCTGTTAAACAAAACATGTACATCATATGTACCATTACCAACAGTATCTACCTTATCACCATTCTTATCTGTAATGTAAATATCTGAAACACAAGGATAAGTTTCCTCTGATGGCTTGTCTAAATATGGGCTTGTAATAATATCCGCATAATTTGTATTTGTATCAAAATCAACTAACTGTTTCTGAATAAGATTTTTATCTGTAGTTCCCCAATAATTATCCGCTGCCATATAAGTTAAATTGCTATTTGATGGAGTTATAATCTTCATCCACTCTGATGTATCAGTACAAATAAGTCGATTTAAAATAGCATTTCCCTTAAATGCTGCATTTTTTAATACACCTGTATTTTCTAAACTTATATTAGGATTGTTTATTACTGAATCTTTTGCTTCTTCCGGAAATTCTACCAATACATACTCTCTTAAATCTCTAGTTCCATAGCACGTCACAGCGCTATTATATATCCTATAAGTTCCTATTTTACTGTCTTTAGAAAAACTATATCTTTCAACGTTACTTGTCTCCTCACCTTTTACATCTAGTATTTTATCATTATCTTCATCATAATAATATCCACCGGCAAGTTCTAAATCCTTACTGCTTCCTTCTCCTAAAATATCATTAAATACTTTGTTTAATATATTTTTTTCATCAGTATCGTTCAAATTAAGCATAGCCAAATTTGCATTATTTTTTTCCAATACTTTTTCCAATGTAAGATAATTATCAAACGCTTTCGTATCATATCCATCTACATAATTTTCTCTATAAAAATAATTATCAAATTTATATGCAACATATTTTTTCCCATTCACATTGTAAATATTACTAACCACACTGCAATCCGGAGTTCTAAAATATTCTCCCGGATTTACAAGTTTCGAAGCGTATCTGCTAGTACCATAGTCTGAATCTACAGTTGCTTCATTTACCAAATACGTACAGTTTATACTTGACTTGACATTTCCAATAAATCCATCACCATAAAAATCACTTGTCAAATAGCAATTATCAAATAAAACTGTATCCATATTTCCAAATACCATAGCTCCCGTATAAAATGGTTTTGATCTAAAATTAGAGATTTTAGATTTTCCTAAATACTCTGCATATATTCTTGCCCCTTTTGTATCAATGCGCAAATTACCATTATTAAAATATCTATCATACACCAAATCCATATTTTGTACGCAATTTAAATGTGAACCACTGCTTATATCTATGGTAGGATTTGTAATATTAACATAGTTCATATCTACTGTTCCTGAATCTGATTTTTTCACATTTACGCAGTACTGTTCAAAATCTTTTCCCGGAAATAAATCTATTGGCTGGCTTTCTGTTCCATTAAAGTGCATATTGCCCTTTACTGATATGCACGCAATGTAGTTATCACCATATGCCGAATACTGATCTGATGCCCAGAACTGTATCTTTGTTCCAGGTTCTACATTTACAGTTACTCCCTTTGGTATAAGAAGTGAATTTTTAATTATGTAGTAATTATCAGCTGTCAAAGTTGTATCTTCAGTTATTTTTCCTGAAAGCACTGTTCCCTTTACTATATGAATAGTGTAGGTTGTGTCATATGACTGTCTATAAACAGTAGTATCATTTTCATCTAATCCATTTTTAGCTTTATAGTTTATATTGAATTGAATGTTTAAATCGTTAGGTGCATTTTCTTTTATTTTTATTCTTATTGGATGTTCTACACCTACTACTGTTTTTGATTCATTATATTTAAATCCGTTGTTCTGTGTTCCAAAACTTCCTATATCATCTATTCCAACTTCTTTGTCTGAAACAAATTCTACATACTGATTGTCTATTCCATTAGTTGTAGCATTAACTGTGATAGTAACATTCTTAGCTGCTCCCCACTGATTACGAAGACCTATTGCCAAGTCTATTGTTTCACCGGGCTGAATTATTCCGTCACCATTGTTGGTCTTTGATATATCCTCTGAATCGAAGGCATATACTTCATACACATTAAGATTAGGCTTAGGCTTATTAGTCAGGGAATCCGTTAATGATAATTTACTATAGTTATAAGTCTTTTTTATACCTTCATTATAGTATGTGATTTTATCTTCTGTAGCTCCCACTAATTGTCCCATTATATATCTTGATGAGTATGTGCTCTTATCCTTTAATGAGCTTCTAAGTATGGCTGCCTCCGCTGATACCATAGGCGCTGCCATAGATGTACCATTCCATGATGCATAACGTCCGTTAGGAAGTGTACTATATACGCTAACACCCGGAGCTACTACTTCATACTCTGCATTGGCATTAGGTTTATAATCCCAGTTAGAGAAACTTGCAAATTTATTATCTTCATCATATGCCATTACACCTATTACATAAGAATATGCTGCAGGATAAATATTTACACCACCTAATGGGCAATCTGCTGTTGGCATACCCTCATTACCTGCTGCTGCTACAAGTACACAGCTTCCGAATGCATCCTGTAGGGCGTTTTCTATTAAGGCTGAATGAGCTGATGAACCAAATGACATATTAATTACATCTGCACCATTCTTATATGCATATTCTATTCCCTTTGCGATATCTGTAGAATTAAATGTTCCATCTGAACCCCCTGCCTTAATTGGCATTATCTTAGATTTGTAGGCTATACCCACTCCGCCTACATTGTTGTTTTCCATGGCAATAATACCTGCCACATGTGTTCCGTGACCATGGTCATCCATAGGTGTTTCATTAGGATCTATTAGGTTAATTCCGTGTACATCATCTACATATCCATTGTTGTCATCATCAGCACCTGTTGTTCCGCTTACCTCTGCGCTGTTAGTCCATACATTATCCTGAAGGTCTTCATGGTTGTAATCCACACCTGTATCAATAACAGCTACTACTGTTCCTTCACCTGCAGTATTTCCATAGTCTTCATTGCCCCATACTGATTCAAGTTTCTGGTCTTTTAAGTACCACTGCTTTTCCATACCTTTGTTGTATTCTGCAGATGGAACTGATTCTTCACTTGTATAATATTTGTACACAGGTTCAGCTATTTCTACTGCATTCTGATTGTTTGTATTATCTACTATGCTCCAAATATCTTTTTCTTCTGTTGTTATTTTGTAAGATACCTGCTTAACTTCTTTTCCATTATCATCCTTTACAGTATCTTCCATAATAACTTCACTGTCTGTGGCTTTGGCATCTTTGTACCACTGTTCTTCCTGAATAAGAGTGGTATTCTTATTTTCTTTTCTGACGACTACAAAACTTCCCTTAGCTAGTTTTACGCTCTTTCTGTAGTCTTCATCTTTAGTTTCATGAATAATTTTCTGATAGTCAATCTTCTTATCAGGGTCCCCTATCTTATTATTTACATCACTTTTCTTGTCAGATACATTAGGCTCTTTAGACTTTTCAGTCTTGGTATCTTTAATGGATACTGTGTCAACCTTTGCCACATCTGACTTGTTATCCTTTGTCTTTGAAACTGTTGTTTCTTTTCCTACTTTACTGCTGCTGTTATCCACAAATGTTGACGTTGCAAAACCGGTTATAATTAGGGCTATTGCAAGCACAACAGCAAGTACTTTCTTCTGCCAATTCTTCATAACAAATCCTCCTTCTTCCGTTGTATTTTAATGTGTTTCATAATTTTGATTCCAGTTAGCCACTGTTATTAGAATCTTTTATAGTTATATTATAATACATTGGAAGGAGGCTTTTTTTCACAAACTGACCCCTATTAAGTTTACTTACACCATTGTTATTTGTACCGTTATATCGCTAGTTTATAATTTGACAAAAAAATAAACGCCCTTTGCTTTGGATGGTAAAGGCGTTTATTTGAACATCTTACAAACAAGGCGGTTAGGTTTAATCTAACTTTTTTGCCCTTTTGTTAAGTATATTGTAACAGATTCTTGAAAAATTTCAAATATTAATTTGCAGTTATTACTATCCCCAAACTTCTTTGGCTATTTCCTTAACAAGTGTAAGCTTGGCCCACTGTTCTTCTTCTGTAAGTTTGTTTCCAATCTCACATGATGCGAACCCACACTGAGGGCTTAAGTAAAGTCTGTCTAATGGAATGTATTTTTCTGCTTCGTGTATTCTATTTATTACTTCCTCTTTATTTTCTAACTTAGGTGACTTGGTTGTAATAAGTCCTAATACTACTTTTTTGTCTCCTGATACTTTTGCAAGCGGTGCAAATCCTCCTGAACGCTCGTCATCGAATTCAAGATAATATGCATCTACATTTTCCTCACCGAACAATATATCTGCTACCGGGTCATATGCTCCGCTATTAGCATATGTTGAATGGAAGTTTCCACGACATACATGTGTGTTAATTACTATGTCCTTAGGTGCATTTGCGATAACCTTATTATTAATATCCTTGTGTGCTTTCTGGATTTCAATTAATCCTTCCTGTGTTGTTCCGTATGCAAAATGTCCTGACTTATCTGCCATCATTCCCCATGTACAGTCATCTAACTGTATGTTTCTGCATCCTGCTTCATACAAATCATTAATAACCTTGCCGTATGCTTTTACAATATCCTCTGCTAATTCCTTATCTGTAGCATAATATTTTAATGTATGTGCTCTGTTAAATGGCATTGTAAACTGTGCCAAAAACTGTGCAGGTGATGGCATAGTCTGCTTTGCAACTGTGTTTTCATCTTCAAACTGTTTTACGAATTTGAAATGTTCTACGAATGGATGCTCTCCTTTTATGCCAACTTTTCCTACCAAATATGTGTCATCAACCATTGCGTCTTCACCGTGGAAGGGTAAACCTGTCTTAGTTGGTGTATGTCCCACTCCGTCGAATCCCCACATAAAATCAAGATGCCATGTTGCACGTCTGAATTCTCCATCTGTGATTACGTGATACCCTAATTCTTTAACTTTTGTAATTAAGTCTGTTATACTTTCATCCTCAACCTTTTTCAGTTTTTCGTACCCTATCTCCCCATCGTCGAACTGCTTTCTTGCTTTCTTAAGTTTCTCCGGTCTTAAGAAGCTTCCTACAAAATCATATCTAAAAGGTGTTTTTATATTGCTCATATTCTTCCTCCGTTAAATCCTATATATTTTTACTGCTTAATTGCCATGGATAGATTCTAGCATAAGAGATTAAAATAATATAATATCTGTTTTTTATGTTTTGTCATAGTTTTAAGCTATGAATAAAATGACTTTTAAGAATTTTGATATGATTTTTTACTTTAATTCATTGGGCAAGCCTTTAATTAAAATACTTATTCAGTGCTTCCAGATATGTTGTTCCCAATCTACTGATTCGTCCTTTTTTATGTGTAATGTATCCGATTCGCATATCGCTTTCATCCGCCAATGGCACAGCAATAATATCCTTTCCATTTAGTTTTTTGTCAATTACACCGCTACACACTGTATATCCGTTCAAACCTATAAGAAGATTAAATAAAGTTGCTCTGTCTCTTACACGAATGTTCTTTTTTCGCTCTGTTGCTGAAAAAATCTCTTCAGAAAAATAAAATGAGTTATGCTCCCCCTGTTCAAATGTCAGATATGGATATTGTTCAAGTTCTTCATTGATAATCACCTGATTCTGTGCCAAAGGATGTTTTCTGCTTATGAAAACATGAGGCCTGGCAACAAATAACTGATGAAATTCCAAATCATATGATTTTAAAATCTTAGTTATAACCTTTTCATTAAAATCATTCAAAAAAAGAATTCCTATCTCACTTCTCATTCTGGCTACATCTTCAATAATCTCATATGTTTGTGTTTCCCTTAAGCTGAAATCATATTCATCCTGACCAAATTTTTTTATTAAATCAACAAAAGCGTTAACCGCAAATGAATAGTGCTGTGTTGAAACGCAAAATTTCTTCTTGCCACCATTGTCGCCCTTGTATTTATCCTCTAAAATAGCAGCCTGCTCTAACACCTGTCTTGCATATCCCAGGAAATCTTCCCCTTCCTTTGAAATGCTGATTCCCTTGTTAGTTCTGTTGAATATTATAATATTCATCTCCTTCTCCAATTCATGTATAGCATTGGTAAGGCTTGGCTGAGAAATGTACAGCTTACTGGCTGCCTCTGTTATAGTTCCTGTTTCTGCTACTGTTATTGCATATTTTAATTGTTGTAATGTCATATTTAATTTCCTCTATTTGCATACAATTATTTGTATGATAACATTTTTTGTAATACATATAAATATGTTTTTTAACTGATTTGTTTTCATAATATGTATCTGTTATAATACTCATCAGTTAAATTATATTAGTCACTTAAGCTTTTCACTAAAAACTTAATATTAAATTAAAAACTTAAACTTTTACAGAAATCTTAAAATATATAAATTTTTACAAAAAATTTAATAATATATTTAAAGTTTAAATTTATACTAAATACTTAAAGGAGGACTTTTTCAATGTCTTTATTAATTACTGTTCTGGTAACTTTTTTTGCTGGTATGGGGGCAGGTCTTGGTACCGGATTTGCCGGTATGAGTGCAGCAGCTGTTATTAGCCCTATGCTTATTACTTTTCTTGATATGGATCCCTATATGGCTGTGGGTATTGCACTTTCTTCAGATGTTCTTGCCAGCGCCATTTCCGCTTATACATATGGAAAAAATAAGAATCTTGATATTAAGAACGGAATCATTATGATGATTAGTGTTCTTGCATTTACAGTTGTTGGAAGCTATGTTTCAAGTCTTGTACCTTCAACTACAATGGGGGGATTTTCAGTTTTTATGACTTTCATTCTTGGAATTAAGTTTATTGTAAGACCTGTTATGACTACTAAAGAAGCTATGGCTGGTGTTTCTGCCAAAAAGCGTGCACTACAGTCAGTTATATGTGGTGTTTTAATTGGATTTATATGTGGCTTCATTGGTGCCGGTGGTGGCATGATGATGTTACTTATTCTTACATCAGTTCTTGGATATGAATTAAAAACTGCCGTTGGAACCAGTGTATTTATTATGGCCTTCACTGCATTTACCGGTGCTGCATCTCATTTTGCCATTGGTGGAATTCCTGATGTAAAGGTTTGGATTCTGTGTATTTTATTCACATTAATCTGGGCAAGAATTGCCGCTGTCTTTGCAAACAAGGCCACTCCGAAAACACTAAATCGTGCAACAGGTATTATACTTGTTGTGCTTGGAATTGTAGTAATGGGATTCTCTTTTTTTAGTTAAATTCTAATATTATTTCATGCCCCCCTATTTATCGGGGGCATACCTTATACTCCTGAAATTTCATTTGGGTAGGATTTTTTTAATTCATAAAAATAACTAATGCCCCAAAACGCAACAAAGCGGCTGCATTAATAACAATGATTATTTTTGCAGCCGCCTTTTTTATATTTAGTTTTTCATACTTTGTATTTCCACTCTCATAAACTATGGTTCTCTCTATTTTATACTATAAACTGTATAAACTATCTTACAATCCGCCTTTGGATTTTTTTCACCCGAATTTAATCCATCCGAATCCAAGTCTGAAATTTTTCCAATCTTAGGTGTTACCTTCATTTTCTTTGTTTCTTTAGTTTTGTCTTTATAGGTTACTGTACAGCTAATCTCAACGTTCTTGTATAACTGTTCATATACTGCTTTTTCATCTTCCAAATTTCCATTAAAAGCATCTAGTTTTGCTATTATAGCCTTTTGTTCCTTTGATAGATATTTAGAATCGTAAGCTATTCCAATGTATGTTTGTGCATCTTTCTGTTTATCATAATCAACCGTAAGCGATGTGTACTGAGATTTAGTGTAATCTTCTTCCTTTGTATTTTTATCATCACAACCTGCTATTGAACCAGGCACATTAAGAAGTTTTGATGTTTTCTTTCCTTCCTTTACAATACTATTTCCTTTAGGATTTGTTATTTGAAAAACCGCATCTTTTATGTCATAAGTAATTTTGTCAATGTTCTTACCCTTACATGTTACCGGAAATTCTATGCTATAACAAACCTGACTATTTTCTTCGCTGCCACACATTGCTCCGTCAAATCCATTTGTGTCATCTATTGATGAATCACCTTTTGTCAATGTTTGTGCGTTTACCCTAATAGAAAAACCAGACTGGCTATTTGTTGTAGCCTGATTATTTCTAAGCTGGCTAATACCAACAACAAGTGCCATACATGCTGCAACAGCAACTGCCGGTTTAATAAAATTAATTTTTCTTCTCATATTATTTTTTCTGAATAACTGCTTCATCTCTTCCTTTTTATTCTGTTCAAGATGAATTTTGTCCAGTGCACTTTTATAATCGCTATTCATATTCAACCTCCATTATCTCTTTTAATTTTTTTCGAGCTCTTGTAAGTTTTGAATTAATTGTGTTTTGTTTTTGTTTTAGGATTTTTGCAATTTCCTTTATTTTATATCCTTCATAATAATACAAATAAAGGATATTTCGCTCATCCTCCTTTAGCAATTGAAGTTCTTCGAGAATTTCTCCTTCTTTTTGTTCAAAAGGAATTTCCATATTCTCAATTGGTACCGTGATCTTCTTTGTTAAAGATTTCTTATAGTCCAGACATTGATTAATAGTTACTCTGATCAGCCAGGATTTAATATGCTCTTCATCTTTAAAAATAACTCTTTTAGTCAATAGTTTTACAAAAACCTCCTGCACAATATCTTCAGCGTCATATTTATTAAACAAATATTGATATGCTATTCTAAAAATCATGTCAGAATAATTTTCTACTATCTCGTTATATCGTTGTTCTGTTTGAATGTTTAGCATCTTAACTCCTTTCATTAACTAACACGATTTAGAATAGTATTTTAGTGCATTTAAGTTTTAATTTTTTTCTTTTTGTATTTTCAAGCTATTTCCCAGGAGTCTTAGCATGATTTCTACCTCATAGAAGTGCTATTCTCATAATAATCTCATTCTACTAATCTATATATTCCTTCTTCATCTGCCATAATTGCTGTTTCATAGAATTTCTTTACAGCTTTTATCATATACTCTGTATCCTTTACCCCTGCAGTTTCATAAGGTGAATGCATTGCAAGCTGTGCAAGTCCTATATCTACCGTGTTAAGTGAAACATGACTGTTTGAAATATTACCAAGTGTTGAGCCACCCGGAATATCTGAACGGTTAACATATGACTGAACTTCTACTCCTGCTTTCTTGCATATTTCTTTAAATATTGATGCCGATATTGCATCTGTTGTGTATTTTTGATTTGCATTATATTTTATAACAATTCCTTTGTTCATATATGGTCGGTTAGTAGGGTCTGCTTTTTCCTTATAATTAGGATGAACTGCATGAGCATTGTCTGCTGAAAGCATAAATGATGATGCGCACGCTCTTATAAAATCCTCACTGTCTTTTCCCATACACATTGAAATTCTTGAAAGTACATCATAAAGAAATGAAGAATCTGCTCCCTGCTTTGTTGTACTTCCTACCTCTTCATTGTCAAAAATAGCACATACATTAACGCTTTTGTTATTTTCCTTATTATCTGTTAAAGCTTTAATACAACTAAATGCACACATTACATCATCCAGTCTTGGAGCTGACATAAATTCATTATCTGCACCCCAAATTTTGCCTACTTCTCTGTTATATAAAAACAAATCTGCACTAACAATAGAATCCGCATCCGTGCCTGCTTCCATTGCAATTATTTTCTCAAACTTATCTTTTGAAGCAATCTCACCAAATAGCGGAATCATATCTTTCTGTGGGTTATATTTAATTCCATTATTAACATCCCTATTCATATGAATTGCAAGATTAGGTATTACACACAAGTCCCTGTCCACATTTACAAGAACAGGTTTAAGACCACTATCCTCTCTTACAATAACACGTCCTGCTACAGACAACGGTCTGTCAAACCAAGGTGCCATAAGCATTCCACCATACTTTTCTACATTTAATGTTACGTAATTATTGTCTTCAACCATTTCAGGATTTTCTTTTATTTTAAATGCTGGCGAATCGCTATGTGCTGCTGCTATTTGAAAATTGTAAAACTCCATATTATCAGGCACTTGAAAAGCAATTATTGATGAATCATTTCTTGTAACATAATACTTTCCACCCTGTTCAATCTTCCATTTATTTCTCTCGTTTAATTTTATAAATCCTGCCTTCTCCAGCATTGTTGAAAAATTCTTAACAACGTGAAAAGCTGTAGGACTTTCCTTAATAAAATCCATTAATTCTTTTGATATATCTATTTGATTATCCAACAACATAATTCCTCCTAAACTGATTTTAAAAACTTCCTATAAAAAATATACCCTACTCCACTTGTTATTGCTTCCGTCACTGGAAATGTTAGCCAGAATACATTTAATCCAAATCAGCTTCATTGTAGTATTACATTTTTTTAATGTCAACGAAAAAAAGGCAACTCCAAAATTAATTTGAAATTGCCTAATTTTATAATATTTAATTAACTTAAATATCTTATATAAATTTTTGAATCTTGCTTATTAACACATCAAGAAAACCTGTTGACTGTAAGAACAGAATCACCATTATTACAGGCATAATATAACGAATCATAACATTGTACAATTTCTTACGTGAAAACTTCTTGCCATTTAGTTCCATTTCTTCTACAATCCATGAAGGCTTGATTATCCAACCAATAAGAATTGCTGACAACAATGAAATAAAAGGCATAAGGAAGCTGTTACTAATGTAATCCATAATATCCAAAAGCTGACCTGTGCTTCCGTTTGGAAGTTTTACTTCCACATAGAAAATACTGTAACCTAAAGCTATAACTGCTGTTGCAATTAAATAAAAAATAGATAAAACGCCTGTTGTTTTCTTTCTCTCTGTATGGAAAAGTTCCATACAGTTAGCAGTAATTGATTCCAGTACTGAAATACATGAAGTTAATGCTGCAAAACCTGCCAATAAGAAGAATAACAAACCTACTATTCTACCTGCCATTCCCATTCTGAAAAATACATTTGGAAGTGACACAAACATAAGTCCCGGACCTGCTGACATTCCATCAAGTCCTGAGAAAACAAATACGGCAGGAATAATCATCATACCGGCTAAGAAAGCCACTCCTGTATCCATAATTTCAATCTGTGATACTGCTTTATTAAGATTAACATCCTTTTTTACATAAGAACCATATGTAATCATAATTCCCATTGAAACGCTTAATGAGAAGAATAACTGACTCATTGCATCCAATGAAACCTGAAGGAATTTCTGAACTGTAATTCCTGACATATCAGGTGTCAAATAAACTTTCAATCCCTGAAGACCTGTTCTAACTGTTCCGTCATCTAATGTTGTCTTTAGAGTTAATGAGAAAATAGCAATTCCAACTACCATAACCAAAAGAACCGGCATGATAAACTTTGAAACTCTCTCTATTCCCTTTTCTACGCCGTTATATACAATAATTGCTGTTAAAAGCATAAATACAATACCGTACCAAACTGATGAAGGTGATGTAATAAAGTTAGTAAAGCAATTGTCTGCAACTGCTTCCTTTCCTGAACCTAAAATATAAATAGCAATATATTTTAAAATCCAACCACCTATTACCGCATAATAAGTCATAATAATAACCGGCACAATAAAAGTAATCACACCTAAAAACTTCCATTTCTTTCTCATTGATTCATATGCATAAATGGCACTTTTTCCTGTTTTTCGTCCAATGGCAATATCTGTTGTTAACAATGTAAAACCGACTGTTAAAACAAGTACCAGATAGATAATAAGGAAAAGTCCGCCTCCATCCTTTGCTGCAAGATATGGGAATCTCCAAAGATTTCCTACACCTACGGCACTTCCTGCTGCAGCAAGAACGAATCCTATCTGCCCGCTAAATCCACTTTTTTGTTTCATAATTTTTCTACCTCTTAAATTTATTATTTTCTACTTTTTTATATTTAAAATATTAAGCCAGTGAAGTTAAATTGTACCATATTTGAGGCCTTTTAACAACATTACATAAAGTTTAATATTTGTTAATTTTTTTAATAAAGCAAAAAAATCCTGACACATTTTCTTTTTTACAGCTTAACCTGTCAGGATATTTTAATAAATTTATTTATTTTTTATTTAATTTTTTTATTTGACATAATATACTCTGTTTTCTTTTCTTGGTGCTGCCTTTGGTTCATCACCTTCAACATAACCTAATGCGCAATGACCGATACCAACATATTCTTCTTCAATGCCTAATGATTTAAGAAGTTCTTTGCCCCATTCTGTTTCAAATTCTTCTTTCTTCCATTGCCTTTAAAACATCACTCATTCTTTATTCCTCCTTTAAATTTGATTCCATATTTCTCATTTTAGCACATGTTTTTCAAGAAAAATTTCAAAATCAACATCTGAATTAGATTTCATATGGTCAGGATTTCTGTTTTTGGAAGTGAAATTTCTCCAAGCTGTAATGTGTATCTAATGCAAAACTGTGGAACTGAAACAACAATAGCTTTTAATTTTTTGTAACTTTTTTATGTTTTGTCTTAATTTTTGTAACTTATCTTTTTATTTTTAATGTTCTTAAATATTCTTTTTGCTCTGATGTAATTCTATAGCTTTCTATCGATTTTTGAATTGCCTTATTGTGTGTCCACACATCAAGTTTTTTCTCTTCAATGAAAGGAATAATGCTGTCATATTGCTTTGCCAAAGCTGTTGCAAAATACCATGCGCGCATCATATTAACGTAATATTCTTCTGACTGAACTGCTGCAACTTTATTAGCATATTCAATTTTAAAATTGTCATCCAAATAGTGTTTCATAAGCATACTAATTCCAAAACGGATTGTGTATGGCTGGTCTGATTTTATGTATTTGTTAATTTTTTCAAGGAAGTCTTCCAAATTCTTCTTTACAATTCGAAGTGACAGCAAATCACACGTAGCCCAGTTGTCTATGTATGGAAGAAACTTCTCCAACTCTATTATTAATTCATCATAATTTTTAATCTGTTCAAGCAACATTCCATGGAGATTATTTTCTTCATAATATTTGTGGGGAAGCACCTTCATAAACTCCTTTGCTTCTTCTGTTTTTCCAAACTGCTTTGCGTAACTTCTAAGTGTCGGAGTTCTGACACCTATAACCTTCTCCTTGTCTATCGTTGGCATTAATTTGGCGTGAAAATCTCTATATTTCAAGTCCTGTAATTCAAAAAGCTGTTTTTGTACTTTAACTGCTATATCTTCTTTCATAATCTGCTCCTAATACTTTTTATCGTACAAATATTATAGCATTGTTTTTTTGTGTGGTATATTATTTTCAATGTTTTGTTTGAAATGTAATGAATATATTTGAAGATTTCTCTTCGCATTTTCTGTAATTCTTAAAAAGAAGCTTCTCTAGGCAGAACAGCCCACACCAAAGTTTTCGCTTTAGCGTGGGCTGTTCCTTTATCATTATTTACGGATAGCCAATTTATTTCTTCACCTTTACAGTCTTGACTGCCGACCATTTTCCATAAACATACTTTCCGTTTACAATTCTGTAAGCTCTAATTTTTACGTATGCTTTTTTCTTTTTAATGTTGGTAATCTTCTTTGTTGTGTATGTTGTTTTTGTTGTCTTTACTGTTACTGCCTGCTGTTTTTTCTTTTTCTTGTTTTTCAATTTTTTGTTGTTTCCATATTTAATCTGGAAGCCTGTAACTCCGGCAGTCTTTGTTAATGTAAGTTTGATTTTCTTACCCTTTGCATTTTTTGCTGTTTTAATTTTTACAGTACCTACAGGTGGATTTTGTGGTGACTTAATAGCATTCTTTAATGCTGTTGCTGCACTGTTTACTGTTGCCTGTGAAGGATTATACTGTGATGCAACTGTTGCTGCCTGACTATATGCAGCATTTACATTAGGATATACTGTCCAATAGCCTTTGTTGCTATTTACATCACCTACTGCTCTAAGTAATTCTGTCTTGTCTGCCAAATTGATTTTTGAAACACCTGTTGCCTGGTAAGTATCAATTCCTACATCAGCACCATAACCAAATAAAGTAAACATTACTCTGATTACATCACCATTCTTTACTGTTACTTTATCTCCTGACTGGTAGATGTTTCTTACTGTTGGGTTTGTGCTGTCCTTGCCGTCTTCTCTGTTAAATGTCTTACCACTATATACTGCACTGTTATTTACAGTAAATACCCAACCTGACATTCTCCAGTAATCACCTTCTCCAAGAGCTGTATCTGAATTACCAAGATTCTTGTTTGTATTTGGTGCACTAATGCCTTTTCCTTCGTGAAGTAATCCATCATCCTGACCAATATATGAATAAGTATATACATCCTGCATATTGGCAATTTCATTAGGTATGTTTGCCACTCTGCTATTGTCTGCACCAAGAATTGATGTTAAATACCAACCACTTGTTGTTGAATAATAATAGTTTAATGTATTATCATTCATATATCTGTCGATTACTGTTTTAACCGTGTCTCCATTGTTAATTGTCACCTGAACAGGTTCAGTATAAAGTCCCTGACCTATTGATAATTTTTCAACAGTAAGTGTAACTTTACCTGTTGAAGCTGCCTTTGTTTCCTTAGGCATTACAACAATTGATGTTGCCATAAGAGCTACACTTAATACTACTGATAATGCTTTTTTCATTTCAAACTTTTCTCCTTACATTTTTGACTAATCCTAACTTTATTTTTCAATAAAATTAGCTTTGTAAATATTTTATTTTAAAACCTATATTTGTATATAGTCATTTATTTAACTTTCCTACATTTTAACTTTCTTAATTTTTGAATAAGCTCCATAAACATTAGTTTCTTCATCTAACTTATAAGCTCGAATTTTAAAACTATATTTATTTCCCTTCTTTAAGCTAATAACAGCTTTTACTGTTTTTGCTTTCTTAACTGTCTTTACGGCTTTGAATTTACCGGAATTAGTTTTCATATATACTACATAACCTGCTGCATCTGAAATCTTCTTCCATTTAAGTGTAACCTTCTTGCCCTTCTTCTTTGCTGACTTAATTTTTACTTTTGCAGGCTTAGTTACTACAGGTTTTGATACATTTACAGTACATGTTGCAACTACCTTACCATCTGCTGAAACTGCGGATATATAAGTTGTTCCGGCTACATCAGCTGTAACATTTCCTGACCGGTCAACTGTAGCAATTGATTCATTAGCTGAAATCCACTTAATGTTTTTATTACTTGCATTTGAAGGATTTACTGTTGCATCTAACTTAAAAGTTCCACCCGTATTAAGATTTATTTCATTACTATTAAGTGTAATGTTTGTAACAGGAGTTTCCACTTCGATGAAAAATTCTGTTTTTAATCCATTATAAGTTGTTGCTGTTATAATTGTACTTCCACTATTCTTTGATATTACAACACCATTTGAATCTACTGTGGCTACTGAATTATTACTGTTTGTCCACTGAACATTCTTATTTGTTGTATCACTTGGAGTAATTTTAACCTGTAACTGACGAGTCTGGTTTAGCCCCATAGTTACTGTTTTATCTCCAACTCTTTCAATACCTCTTGCATCGATTCCATCGACACGAACAGTACATTTAGCTTCAAAACCACCTTCTTCAGTTGTGATAACTATATCTGCATTTCCTTCGGAAACACCTGTTACAACACCATTTGCATCTACTATGGCTACTTTTTCATTTAAACTCTTAAAAGTAACATTAGTATTTGTTGCATTGCTTGGAAGTACAGAATATCTAATCTTTCCACTTCCACCTACAAACAAACCCATATGCTGATAGTCATTTGCCACTTCAATACCTGTCACAGATTCAGGAATTATTACTGCTTCTGATTCTTCACTAACTGAATTGCTGTAAAGATTTGCATCAGCAGCATTTTCATCCACAATTGCTTTTACAGTATAAACGTATTTACCTGAAGTTAAATCTTTATCTTCAAAAGCTGTATCTGTTCCTTCATATATATCATTAACAATACCTGTACTTTTGTTATATCTTGACAAAACATATGAAGAGGCATGAGCTACTTTTTTCCAGTTAACATTGATGATTTTGTCATTTCTAACTGCTGTAACTTTAGACTTATCAAGTTCTTTTGAAACATAAACAACACATATTTTCTTAACATTTGGATTATCCTTTGAAGCAATTGTAATATCTGCTCTTCCTACAGATTTTCCTTCTACAACACCATTCTTTACTTCTGCCACTGCTTCATTTGATGAGCTCCAAACAACGTCTGTCTGGCTTGTGTTAGAAGGTGCAAGGTTGTACTCAAGCTCAACTTTGTTGTCTTCTTCCTTATCTAAATTAAGCTTTTTGCTGGTGTAATTTAAATTAATACTTTCTACAGGAACATTAGTCTGGTCATATACCTGTATCTCATAAATTTCAAAACAGTATGCGCCAAAAGTAATACCCTGTAATCTTAAATGTGATGTTGTTACTGCTTCTTTTAATCGAATATTTCTATATTCTGATGCTATACCACTGGTTACTTCGTACATGTCTGTCCATGTTTCACCGTCATCTGAAGTCTGTAATTTGTAACCCTTCATATAGCCACCACCCCATTTAACTTTTACTGTATCAAAAGTCTGTGGACTGTTCCAACTTAAAGTTATGTTTTCGTTAGCTTTTTCTTCATCAGTTACTGTTGGATCCTGAATGTACTCTGTTCTCCACATAGTGCCTTCATCGCCGTCAATTGCTTTTTCTGCACTGTTTTCACCATCATCACTTGATGATACTGCTGTGGCATTTTCTGCAAGATTAGGCATTTCTTTTTCTTCAACGCTTCCTACTGTAAAAATCTGCCATTCATACATACAATAACCGTATATTTCCATTGTTCTTTCTTCTAATTCGATTTTTACATATCTTGCATTAGTTGGTGCAAAATCATATTTAAATCTTCCTTTTTCTCCTGCTTCTTCTGATGCAACTTCCATCCAATCTGTTTTGTTTTCAGAAACATAAATTTTATATTTCTTTGCTGCTGCATTTTCCCAATATAGTACAACCTTATCAATTTCATAACTTCTTCCTAAATCCATACTCCATGTTTGTGGATCTTCATAAGGATTGTCTTTATTCGAACTTACACATGCTGTCTGGTATCCTCTTTCAAGATTTCCATCTGTTAAAAAGTCTGGTTTATTGTATTCATTAGTATTGAAAGAATTAGAAACATTAACCGTTCTGTCATAAGCTACATTTCTACCTAATGGTTGACCTTCGTAAGCAAACGCAGGAGTGTATAATGTGGCAACCATTGTGGCAACACTTAATAAACACGCTACTAATTTTTTCATTTTGCCTCCTTTTTAAATAATAAAAGGCTATCTTTTTGCAGGATGATACGACATACCTCCTATGCCCACCCCTCAAAAAGACAGCCTTCTAATTAGTTCTCTTTTTTGATGTTTTTAATTAATTATTTACTTGATTTTAAGTTTTTTCTTAAATACCTTAATAGCTTTCTTGTTGCCCTTAAGTTTAGTCTTCTTTGTTTTGATATTCTTCTTAACTTTACTGCCTAAAGCATTTTTCTTTACAGTCTTAAGCTTTTTGCCCTTGAATGTAATCTTTTTAATCTTGTTGTCCTTTGTGAATGCCTTAGCCTTAATAGTCTTAACTGACTTGCCCATTACTACCGTCTTAAGCTTTGTACATTTCTTGAATGCATTCTTTCCAATAGTAGTTACCTTGCTGCCAATTGTAAGCTTTTTAAGTGCCTTACATCCTGCAAAAGCGTTGTTTCCGATTGTTGTTACATTCTTGAAATTAATCTTGTTTAACTTCTTACAATTACTAAATGCAGCCTTACCAATAACCTTAACATTGGCACCAAATGTAACTTTCTTAAGCTTCTTCATTGCCTTAAATGCATTGTCACCTACTTCTGTTACATTTAATCCATATCCCTTAAAGTTAGCTGTGTTTGGAACTGTAACCTTAGTTAATTTGCTCTTCTTAGCTGCTACTACACCGATAAGTTTTGTTCTACCTGATGTAATTGAATCAATTGCTGTTACTCTGTAAATGAAATCACCTACTGTATATTCCATTCCAACGTAAACACCATACTGTGTACGAACCTGATCATCTAATGATGTCTGGTCACCCTTTGGTGTTTCAGGATAACTAGTTTTTGAAGCTGCCTGAATCTTATTCCATTCATCTGTGCAATTCTTGATTTTTTCGTCAAAATACTTATCGTCAGTATCATCTGAACCTAAAGTCTTTGAATTATCAACTTTAGGCTGTTCTTTTACGATAGTCTTATCAGCTATTGCATCATCACTTGGCTGTTTAACATTTTCATTCTTATTAGCCACAATTAAACCAGTACTTGGATCTGTTGGATATGCATCCTTTCCATCTCCTCCGTCCTTTGAATAGTCATAGTTATCAGGTAATGATACTGATGTTTTGTTACGGTAGTATAATAATCTCTGGATAGCATAACCACCCTTTTTGCCTGATACTGTCTGTGAAGTTTCACCTGTTGTAATACCACAACCTGTACCATTAATAATTCTGTTAATACCTACCTTTGGTCCGCTACCGTTGGCGATTTCTACAATACATGCATTTTCAATTAATACATCATCTGCATTAGGAACTTCAATGGCATTATCTAAGAAAATTTCTGCTCCGTTAGTGTTAATGAATACATCGTAAACACCAAGACCTACTGCGTAGTGGTGTTTAACATCATTTGCTACTTTGTATGCTGAATATCCCTTAACTGTATTATTATGCGACATCCATTCTTTCTGATCCTGTGGATCATAACATTTTTCATTCTGTAAGAAGAATGTCTTACCATATTCACCTCTCCAGATAACATCGTATTTCTGGAAATGTTCAATAAATAAACCATAAGCTGTTACGTTATCGCCATTTACAACAAGGCCGTGATCTGCTGTATTTTCATACCAACCTGTGTTATCACCGTGGTCAGCTCTCCAAATCCATGTTTCATCAATAATAGTATTGTTACTGTTAACAACTATACATGAACCTGTTGTTCCAAGGTCGCCTGTTCCACCTACCCTACAGATAACATCCTGTAATACACAAGGGTTATTTGAATGGTCGACATTTGCTCCTTCATATCCTACTTCTAATAATGTGTTTGTATGTTTTCCGGCATCTAAAATTACGCCTGCGATTTCAACACCACCAATATCGTAATTTTCTTCTACCTTTGTATAGTCACTGTTCCACTTCTTACCAGCTACTCTGATAAATGTATCAGTATTCTTATCAGATGAAGTAAATGTAGCCATACCAAGACCAAGAACTATTGTGTTTTCATGTGTTACTTCAATAGCTTTGTCTAATTTGTAAATACCAGGCTGAAGAAGAAGGTTATAACCTTTTCCTAAAGCTGCATTAATTGTGTCTGCTGTATCTACATCAGGGTTAGCAATATAGAAACTGTTTAATCCTAATGATTTACCTTTACCCATATCATTTTCTGACCATGAAACGCCTGTCGTATCTTTTCTTACTGCAGGTACAAATACCTTGTAACTATCTGTATCTTCATCGAAGTATAAGAATGGTTTTTCTCTTGTTGCATCTGTCTTGTCTAATACTGTTGTACAGCCGTTAGTTGCCCAGTTTGAAATACCATTATTCTGTAATAAGCTTCCACCTGCGTTAAAGTAGTTACCACTGTTATCCTTTAATGTTGTTCCATCAACATTCTTGCATCCCTGAACAACCTGGTTCCAGTTAATACCATATATAGAACCATTTCCTGTCTGCTTTGTTGTAAATTCACAGTTTCTGTAGTAATACTGCTGCTGACACCATGAACCTACTGAATCATGGAACTTTGTATCAGAAATATATCCGCCGCTGGCCCAAGCATTGTCTCCCCATGTCCACTGAAGTAATGTCTGTCTTTCTACATTAAGTCTTCTTGCAGGAGCTGCCTGTGATACTGCCCACTTAAATGAATCTTCCCAATAGTTAGGATTTTCTGTTGTCTGTGCAATAGTAAAGTTTTCAACGTCAACCCAGAAGTTACATGTTACGTTACCATTAGCTAAAGCTGCTGGCGTTTTAATATTCTTTAATCTTACATCGTAAGGTGTTTTTCCTAAACCAATAACCTGTGTGTAGTAACCTACATCATACGCATCTGCTGCTGTTTCTGTATAATCACCAGGTTTAAAAGCGAATGCGTAACGGTTCTTACCAAACTGATCATAATGCTGATATCCAAAGATTTCATTTACCTTATCAGAAATTGCATCCTTGTCATCTGCATCGTTAAATACGTATACATTCTTACCAAACTTAGAAATTTCCAATGAATATGGTTCTGATTCTTCTCCATTAACATTACCGTTAACTGCCTGAACTTTATAATAGTTCTTATATTTTGATGTTGTGTTTGGATTTGTATCTGTATAACTTGTTTTTGCTCCGTCTATTGAATCAATTAATTTGTATTCTGCATAACGGCCTTCTGCCCTGTAAATATTATATGACTTAGCATTTGCTGCCTTATTCCATGTAATAGTCTGAGCGCCTGTCTTGTCATTTCTCGTAACATCTGTTATTTCAGCTTTAGCCGGTTTAGTCTGAGATAATGTTGTTGTAAATGCAATTTCACTATCTGCATATGCACTGTATGAACCTGCTTCCTTAGTATTAGTAATTGTTCTAACCTTAAAGAAGTATTGCTTTTCTGATAAAAGATTATTTACAGTCACCTTATTCTTTGTTGTTAAACCTGCTGATTTGTAATTTCCATTTTCTGAAGTTGAATACATAACTTCAAATGCTGAATAAATATGTTCCTTTGGTGTTGTCCATGAAACCTGAACGCTATCACCTGAAACATCAGATAATGTTACTTTTCTTGCTTTCTTTGGTTCATCACCTGTATACATAATGAACTTTTCTTCATTGCCAACCTTGTCTCCTAAGTGATACTTTGAACTTACCGCAAGCTTTGTATGTTCTGTTCCTTCTTCGTCTTTGTACTTTCCTAATGTAAATATTTTTTCATCTGCACTGCTACCAAAAGAAACTGTTCCATCATCATTGTGCTGGATTCTTACTGATTCCCATCCTGTTGGTGCGTAATCATTTGCTACTGTTCTAGCGTCCTGATAAATAACATCAGCAGCATTTGCTGCCCAAACAGTATTTCTTGACTTAGTAGCGAAGTTAACTACTTCGTTAGCCTTGTCATCAATTCCATTATTTTTGTATGTTCCATAATATGTAGTGAATTTCCCATCGTCACTTACATTGTTAATAGATGTAAATTTCTTATCTACCAAGATTGGATCATTCTTTACACCACTAACAGTAATTATGTTTCCGTTTGCTACATTAACAAAGAAAACTTCTGCGTGGATTGTTGCCTCTTCGGCACCATCAATTGCATCTGTGCTTGTTGCTGCTGATGCTGCCATTACAGTCATGTTAAATGTCTGTGATGTAAATAACATTGCAACTGCCAAAACAATTGACAATAAAGATTTATACATCTTTTTCATCTTCATTTTTCTTCCTCCTAAATAAATTCAAACAATAAAAACACTCTTCTCTTTTTTGTGTAAGGTTGACATTAAAACGTTTTTATTTTCTTATATTTTAGCACTTATTGATATATTTTTTCAAATTCGAAAATGTTTTTAAGCACTCTACACAAATAGTCTCTTTGTTTTTTTTGCACTTTGCATATATATTTTATTGTTTTTTTTATTGTTTTTCTTGTTTTTTATTAATTGGCATTTTTTGTCGCAAAAACGTTTTTATTGTTTTTTGTTTAAAAACGTCTTTTCTTTTTACTAATAATCCTGTTTTATTTTACTAATAATGGTATTTTCTTTCACTAAACTCTCTCTTTTTCGCCACTTTTAAGCAAAAAAGAACAGCCGGATTTAATTCAAAAATCAATCTGACTGTTCCTTTTTTATAAATTTAATCTAATGCTAATATTCCATTTGTGGCAATTACTTCTTAAATTTAACTTTTCGGTTAGACCACTTACCATAATAAACTTCTCCATTTACTACTTTGTAAGCCCTGACCCTGATAAAGTACTTCTTGTTAGCCTTTAATTTCTTAATTGTAAATTTGGCTTTCTTATAGTTCTTTACCTTTGCTTTTTTAAATTTCTTTGATGTTGATATCATTACCTGATATCCTTTTACACCCTTTGCTGTTTTTAATGTAACTTTTAATTTCTTAGCACTTCTCTTCTTAGTTGCCTTTTTAATTTTAACCTTTGGTACCTTTACGGTTTGTGCAGTTTTTGTAGTTACAATTTCTGTTGTGGAAACTGTAGGTGTTTCCTTTGTTGTTTCAGTTTTAGTTGTCGTTCCTGTTTCTGACGGAGCAATTGTTGTAGGTGTCTGTGTTGTTGGTGCTACTGTTGTAGCCTTTTCTGTTGGTGCCTGTGTTGTTGGCACTACTGTCGTAGCTTTTTCTGTTGGTGCTACTGTTGTTGGTGCCTGTGTTGTTGGCACTGCTGTTGTAGCTTTTTCTGTTGGTGCTACTGTTGTTGGTTTTTCTGTTGGTGCCACTGTTGTAACTTTTACAGGTTCCTCATACAAGTATACATCATAAATTGAGTTGTCCGCTAGTGTTACTTTAAATAAATTTTGTCCTTCTTTTACAGAATCAACAGGGAATCCTACTCCGGCTCCTTCTATCTTTGCTTCTTCTGCTGTTGTTGAAGAAACTGCCACTGGAAATGTTGTATAAATAACTGATGCTCCATCTGCATTTTTTTGAATATTAACAATATTAACTTTGTCTGATTCACAATATGCTTTATATTTATTTACAAGCTTTCCTCCTTCTGCTCCATCTTCAAGATATTTAACACCTGACCAATCAACATCTATTACTTTATGTGTTGTTGGAGTTTCTGTTACTTTTTCTGTCGTAGTCGCTGCATCTGTTGGCTTTTCTGTTGTAGCACTATCTGCTTCCTGAACAGATGATATACTAATGTTATCAATAACTGTTCCTGCAGGCATACCACTCATTTCCATTACTGCAGTATTCTTTGAATCTGCTGTAATCTGAAGAGTTTTAGTATTGATTCCGGCATTTACATTGTATTGTACTGTTCCTAAATCTACGCTGTCATTTTCACCTTCATTCTTCCAATGCATATTTCCGGCATTAGTTGAATTAAACTTTAATGTTACATTATATTTTTTACCTTGCACTAAATTCATCGGATACTTAAGTTGTGTTCCCCATGTACCCGCATTTCCACTTGTACTATTCAATTTAATACTTAAATCAGACAATTTGCTTCCTTTATAACTCATTGCTCCATTGTCCCAGCTTCCTGCATATAATGTACAATCTCCCACTGTTGTTACAGCCTTATCAGGAACTGATTTGTAACCATCTGTATCCGGCTGACTACTTCCACCATCAGGATTTAACTCTCCACTTCCTGAATATGCCCTAACATAATCTACTTCCATTGTTGCTGACTGAAATGAATCATTTGGTGCTGTGTTTCCCGTATAACCTGTTGCATTACTTCCCAATGCCAGATTTAATAAAAAATAATGATTTTTTCTAAATGCATAAGCATTGTCATCATTAAGATATGCTGTCAAATAAATATTATTATCTACATACCACTTAATTGTATTTTCATCCCAAATCACACCATATGTATGCCAACCATTAATACCATTGTTGTTATCACTATAATAATAATATGCAGGAACACTATAACTTCCCCAAAATATATGATTATATGGTGTATTATAAGAACTTCCACCTGCATTCCAGTGAATTGTTCCCTCAACATAGTTTCTTGAATTAGCATGTTCCATAATATCTAATTCCCCACACCATGGCCATGCTGTTCCATCATCTCCCATCATCCAAAATGCCGGCCAGACACCATCCTGGTTTCCACCATTTACCTTAATACGTGCTTCCATTTTTCCATATTTAAAGCTTTTTTTACCTGCTGTTTTTAAACGTGCAGATGTAAATCTACAATTACTGTAGTTTTCTCTTTTTGCAACTATTTTTAATGTTCCATCTGATACATATGAATTGTCTGTACGGTCTGTATAATACTGAAGTTCATTGTTTCCCCAGCCACTGCCACCTGTTTCACGTGTCCATACGTCTGTATTAAGAGAATCACCATCAAATTCATCACTCCACACAAGTTTCCATGATGATTCTGCTTTTACCTGGTTAACACAAGGTATACATGGTATTAATCCTAAAACCATAGTTGTTGTCAAAATAATTGACAAAATTTTCTTACGCATTTTTTTCCTCCTTTAAAATTTATTAATATAGCCGGACAATCTGTTACAACTGCCCGACTATTCATTTTTTATCTTTAGCTTTTTTATTATTTAGCTATTTTTTTACTTTCTTCTTACCACTCCATAAACCATATACTTTCTTTCCACCAACTATTTTATAACCGCGTACTTGAACGTAGAGTTTTTTAGCTTTTTTCAATTTACGTGCATAAACCTTTACATTAGTTTTGCTAACAAACTTTGTAATTGTTTTCTTTTTTGTAAATTTCTTAGTTGAAGAAACTCTTATCTGATATCCTGTTACACCAGATATTTTCTTAAATGAAACTTTAATCTTTGCAGATTTGTGTTTTCTCTTAGCAACTTTAATTTTTGCTTTATTAATCATAACTTTCTGATCTGCTGATGTTTCTTTTTTTGTATTATCAACACTTGTTTCCTTATTTCCTATAGTCACTGGATTTGTTGATATATCAGTTCCTTTTGTTGTTGGCACAACTGTTGTAGCTTTTTCTGTTGGTGCCACTGTTGTAGCTTTTTCTGTTGGCGCCTGTGTTGTAACTGGTGCTACTGTTGTAGCCTTTTCTGTTGGTGCCTGTGTTGTAACTGGTACTACTGTTGTGGTCTTTTCTGTTGGCGCCTGTGTTGTAACCGGTGCTACTGTTGTAGTTTTTTCTGTTGGTGCTACTGTTGTAGCTTTTTCTGTCGGTGCCACTGTTGTTGTTTTTTCTGTTGGTGCCACTGTTGTAGCTTTTTCTGTCGGTGTTACTGTTGTAGTTTTTTCTGTTGGTGCTACTGTTGTAACCGGTGCCACTGTTGTTGGCTTTGAACCTGTGCCATCTTTAAATGTATATGTTATCTGTGTAGCAGCTGACATTTTTCCGTTTTTAACAGATCTTACTGATACTGTATAGTCGCCATTTCCATTTGCAAAAACATCTGCTGTCAAATTAATTGAACTATTTACCGAGCTTCCTGCAAATACTCCATCCACATATACATTATAGTTTTCAATATCAGTTGATGGTGCCTGCCATGCAAAATAATATGGAAGATCTTTGTTTCCTGCATATGTTAATCCAATTGGTGCAGGTATTGTATCATCTTCATCTATCTTTGTAGTAGGAGCAACTGTTGTTGGAGCAACTGTTGTTGGTGCTTGTGTTGTTGGCACAACTGTTGTAGCTTTTTCTGTTGGTGCCTGTGTTGTAACTGGTGCTACTGTTGTGGTCTTTTCTGTTGGCGCCTGTGTTATAACCGGTGCTACTGTTGTTGGTTCATTATTTTTAAATTTTGCAAGAAATTCTGCATTTTCATTAACAAATGTATTCTTATTCTGTGATGAATCCCAGTTAATTGACCATGACATAATTCCCCTTATTCCCGGATAATTATTATCAAGCTCTGTGAACGCACTTTGAAGTACTTCATTTGTTACCTGACCACTACCTGCTGCACTCTGTGATGAAGGTACTCCGATTACTACCTGATCAGGTCTAAGTGGTGCAAAATATGTTGACTCATCAGTTGAATTTGTATAATAAGCTCCAACATGGAATCCCTTAAGAAGCATTTCGCACATTGCTACTATTCCTTCTTTTGTTCCCATATTATATGATGTTCCATCAAGTCCTGTAATAGGTGATGAATTGTATAACTGAACATGCACATAAGATGTTTTGTCTCTAAGTGCATTAATCATTGGAAGATAAACTCCCGCTCTTGCGTCACAATACTGGTTAATTCCACCATAGAATGAATAACCTAACTGTACATAAAATGTTTCAGGTGCCCATGAAAGTATGAAATCATTTCCATAGCTATCACAAATTGTACGAATGGCTTTAATCATATTTACAACTTTAGGTGATGTTGGATTATTTATATCTTTATCATTTCCACTTTCAAACTGTACTGAAGACTGTTCAAGGTCAATATCAATTCCATCAAATCCATATTCATTTATAATTGACTTTATATCACTTACAAACTGATTTACAGCATCGTCTGATGTTAATGAGAAATATCCTTCATAACCACCAATTGACAACACAATCTTCTTTCCCTGTGCCTGTAATGACTTTACATCTTTCTTAAAGTCATCCTTTGTGTAATCACTTGTAAGACCTGATATATCAAACTTCATCTTTCCGTCAGTACTTCCTGCCTTTTCAGGTTCTGCAAATGAAATATTAATAACATCCCAGTTTTTGTCCACATCTCTAAGCTTAATAAATGGATTTCCGTCATTATTCCATGTATGGTAGTAGCCAATCATTAATCTTGATGAAAGACCTGTTGTTACTGTTCCCGGATTTGTTGTCTGTTCTGGTGCTTTTGTTGTTGTAGCTGTTGTCTGAACAGGCGTCTTTGTAGTAGCGTCCTGAGTCAATCCCTGGACTGTTACTTCTATTGTCTGCCCTTCTGTTTCATATCCATTCAAATTAGCTGTTACTCTAATAGTATGTTTTCCGTTAGTTGTAAAAGTATATGTTGTTGATGTTGCCACAGTATATGATTCAATATACTGCCCATCTATGTATACTTTGTATGTCTGTCCACTAGCAATCTGTTCCTGTGTCTGACCCCATACATATGTAACTTTTCCGGCTTTCTGTTCCTGAATTGTTAAACTGATTACTTCTGTTGGTTTTAATTCAGGCTGACCTGCTGCAGTTGTTTCGTTCTTTGTTGTAGGTGCTACTGTTGGTGCTTCTGTAACTGGTGTTTTAGTTGTTGGAGCAACTGTAGTAGCTTGCTTTGTTGTTGGTTGCTCATGTTTCTCTAATGAATCCATAAGAGATGACATTGATTTTGCCCATGTATAATTATTTGTAGCATCCCAGTTTATTGACCAAGTCATAACACCTCTTAATGTTGGGTATGCTTTTGGTGCTGTAAAGTTTCCTGATGATGTTCCATTAACAAGAGCTTTTACTGCTGTTGAAATTATGTCTGTTGACACATATCCACTTGATGCAGCTTTAGATGTTGATGGTAATCCCAGTGCAACCTGATCAGCTCTAAGTCCGTTTTCTAACAATAATGTTGAAAGGGATGTTAAGAAATCTGCTGTTCCAACCTGTGCATTAAATCCATTGTATCCATTCATTGCCCCTGAATTATAGAACTGTGGATAACAAATTGTAAGAATATCTCTAATCTTATATGCTAATCTGTAATATGCAGATGTAGCCATTGTTCCGTTAGGATTTGTATCCTGGAAATAATATGTTTCAGGTGCCATTGTAATAATAAAATCTTCACCAAAATGATTACGTACAGTTCTAAGTGCTTCTGCTATATAATCTGTTCCTGATACTGCACCTCCTTCAAAGTCAATATCTACACCTTCAAATCCATATTCTTCAATTATTGAAATAAGGCTTGTTGCAAACTGATTTGCAGCTTCCTCATTTGTTATATAAGTAGTTCCTTCTGCTCCACCTACAGAAATAATTACATGCTGACCTTTTGCCTTAGCATTTTTAATATCCTGAATAAATTGTGCTTTAGTATAACCACCTAGCGCATTAGACAAATCCTTATCAAGTTCAAATGTAACTTTGCCCGGTGTTGTTGATGAGTTAGCAAAAGATACACAAATCATATCGTAATAATCCGGTACATCTGAAATCTTTAATGCTGTTGAGCCATTAAGGAAATTATGCCAATAACCTGTTACCATATGTTCCGGTAATTTAGAATTAACTGTATAGTTATTTTCTGTTGTTTCCTGCTCACTTCCATTATTTTTAGTTGTCTGAACTTCTCCTGCAACCAAATCAGTTCTTAATTTCCACAATGTTGCCGCATCTGTTGGTGACCATCCTAAATTAGATGTATGAGCGTATGTACATTCGTAAACATTGCCCTTGTGTTGAACAAGATCTCCCAATCTATATACAACACTATTTGGAGACCATTCAGGGTACTTTCCAGTTGCCTGTTTTGTTGTATCATTTTTTTTTTTGTTGTAACAGAAGCTGTTGTTACTTGCTGTCCCTTTGTTGTATTTTGTTCTTTTGCTGTTGTCTGTGTCTGACTATTTGTTGTTTCCTGAGATTTTGTTGTAACATCCTCAGATGGTTCTACATAATCTCCATTTTTATAAACAACTTTTGTTGACAAAATTTCGCCTGCTGAAACAGCTTTTTGTCTTAATGTTATTCCTTTTATATTTTGAGCATTAGCTGTTCCTTTTCCTGATTTAAGTGTAAATGTTAATGAAGCTCCCGGCTCTAATGTTTTTGAACTCCACTCAGGTGGCGTAACAACAGTTTTTCCATTTTCTGTTGTAATTGTACCTCCTGCACTCCACTCTCCTGATAAAGTTTCGCCGTTTTGTGTTTCAATTGATATTGAAGGATAACTTAATGTTTTTCCGAAATATTCTGCCCAAGGCATTACTGAAATATCTTTTGAACCACTTGCTTTTGTTACTGATGAGTTAGTATTTTTTAGTGTAATTGTATAAGAATCACCTGATGTTGTAACTGTTGTTTCAACTCCATCATTAGCAGGAACAACTATCTTCTGATTAGGAATTGCTGCTGAACCATACAATGATTCTTTCATTGTCTTAGTCATTGTGCTGGATGCATCTAAAGAAGCCATCCATGAAATAAGACCACCTAAATGTTTCTGTTTTACATATTTGCCTTTTTCTGCTACCGATTCTTCAGTATCACAAGTAAAGAACATTCCTGAAGATTCACTATAGTAATAGTTAGCCTTTGCAACATCATCCCAATATTTAGTCAAATTATATTTGCTTACTAATGAATCAATATCTGAATATGCATATGTTACACCATTTTCGCCTGTTGCATCTGCATATAATCCTGGATTTTTAGAATCTCTTCCTGTGTCTTTCTTTACTTCTTTCCATCCTCTTGTATAAGGTGCAACACCAACTACGATTTTTGAATAATCAATGTTGTCCCCATATTTATTTTCTAAATATTTAATACATGAATCTACAGAAAGTCCTGCATCCCCTTCACCATATGCCGGATTTGTGTATAATGCTGTCTGATGAGCAGTAAATCCTTCCCATGCACCATTAAGGTCATATGTCATCATGTTTGCAAAATCTACGATTTTTAATACTTTTTCGTATTCAATTGCTTCCATCATTTTAGGTGATGCTGACATTGCTACTGATAATTCATAGTGTTTATTATCTTTTGTACCATAGCTGTCAAGCGCATCTCTTATGGCCTGAAGTAATAATGTAAAGTTCTGTGTATCAGCGGCTGAACCTTTACATCCCTTATCAATTGCCACGCCGTTTCCTTCAGGATCAGGATCCCTGTCTGCTGTAGGATATTCCCAATCAATATCTACAAAATCATATCCATAATAATGAACAAATTTTGCAACATTATTGGCAAAATTCTTTCTGGTTGTTTCAGATGCGGCAATCTTTGGAAAATCACCTGATCTTGTCCAACCACCAACAGAAACACCTATTTTCATATTAGGATATTTCTGTCTTAAAAGTACCATTGCTCCTAATACACCTGCATATTTATTGTCTGTTCCAACTGAAAATCCAACATTTGGATTCTCATAATCAGCCCATGTATCAGTAGTAATCAAATCACCATTTGCATCTGCATCCATAAACGCAAAATTTAAGTGTGTGATTAAGCTACCATCAATCTTGTCAGGTGTAAAATTCTTTTGTCCTGAATAAATTGACCAGTCACCATAATACATAACATTACGATATGGTGGCTGCTCTGCATCTGCAGCTTTGACTTCCTTTGTTGAAAGTTCTATAGCTGCACAATATCCACCCATCAAATTAGCGACCATTGCAAGTGCCATTGTGAAACTAAGAATCTTTCCTGAAAGTCCTTTCCTTAAAGTTCTTTTCCTTCCTTTCATTTTTCCCTCCATTTTCTCTAGTCTTTTAGACCTTTTTATAAAAACTGAACCTTTTATTATAGAAAGTAGAATTATGGATGCTTATTCCACTTCTATATTTTCAATAAAATTTTCTAAAACTTTTTATTAGTTGAAGTATTTACTTTTGAAACACTTCAATTATTTTTTTAGAAATATTTATTGTTTTTTTTAATAAAAACGTTTTAAATTCTTTGTAAAAAATATAAGCTTATTTCAGCTTTTAGGTTCATTTTTTATTAATTTTTTGTTCTGCCCTTTCATTTCTGCCTATTATAACACGTTTTTTGGTAAAAGTAACCAACTTTATTGTAATAAAAATATTTTTATTTGTGTTTTTTATATAAAACAATATTTTTATTATGTTTTTATATTTTTTCAACTATTTTTTATTTTATTTTCCGATTTCTGTAATGCTGATTCCAGTTACATATCATATAATGTTTTTCTTTGCTGACACGTAATCGTTGCTCAAATAGCAATTATATATTGCTCAAAAAAATTCGGAAATATCATCTACATCTTTATATCGGAAATGAAGAGACTCTTTCAATATACTAAATCATCAGATTGCAAAAAGGACTGCCGGAAATGATTTACTCTCAGTATTAACTGTGTCATTTTCCGGCAGTCCTTTTTCATTTTGTTGTTATTATTTCTTCAAGCTTTCTCTAAATATCTGCTCTATTTCTTCTTTATCAAGTTTCTTGTAGCCACCTGTCATTATGAATATTCCTTTTTTATCATCTTCCCCTGAAAAATACTGTTCACAAATATGATTAAAGATGTCATAAATTCCTGAAACCATCTGGTAATGTGGAAGTATCATTGTATATCTTGGATTCAAAATAGAAAATCTAGGCATTATTTTTTCATCTGTAAAAACATGTACACATTATGCTTTCTTGCAATTTCAACACCTTCATATAATTTTTCAACTTTTTCCTGCATAATTTTTATATTACTTATGATATATAATTATTTAAACTACTTTCCCATGTATCTCCCAATATACTCATACAATTCAATATTAGTCTCCGCGTTTTTCTCCTCCGCCTCTATATATTCAGGAAAAGGAAGTCCAATCTGGCATTCGCCACATATGTCAACGCCTATTATTTTCTTATCTTTCAAAAAGAATTTCAACAGATGTTCAAGCATACCAAGGCTCATATGCCCTTGACTCCAGTTAGTTTCAATATAATGTTTGTCCAAAATATCTTTGTCTATGGAAATATAAAAAGGTACATCAGTTTCAATCAAATCAAGTTTTTCTCTTCCACTATTGTTCCGTAATTCTTCTGTTGAAAATGTTATAAGCTTACTCTGATTTTTCACATTTATCTGCTGTATATCCGCATCACTTGCCCCAACAAGAATCAATTGTTCAAGATTTTCGTTTTGCTCAATAACCTGTGCCGCCCAATCGCCACAACTTGTCATTCCTTCAACCATAGGCTTTTGCATATCTGTGTGATGGTCATACAAAACAAGCGAAAACTTTTTATTTATTTTGTCCGTCATAATTTTTGTTATGTAATGATAATTACCTGAATCAATAAAATGAACGCCGTTTATGCTAAAATTCTCTATTCGTTTCTGAATCTCCGCCTCCCCTTCTTTGGTGCAATACAAGTCGGTTTCTAAAATATCTGAGCAGTCAATTCTAACAATATTCTCCGTCTGCTCTATATTTTCATCAATATAAATATGTGTAAAATCTAAAATAAAATTTTCACTTCTTGTCATTTTATCATCCTCTATAAATTTTCATTTATTATTTTCATAAAAGTTTTTGCTGCCTTACTTAACATTGCGTGTTTTTTCCAAACCAACGCTAACTCTGTTGTCAATCACCTGATATGTTGGCTCCTCTCCTAAGTTTTATTTTTTTATATATCTTTGATTTTTGCTATTTGGTTTGTCTGGAATTGTCATACAAACCAAGTTTAATTCAAGTGCATGTTTTAAATAATTTCTTCTAAAACCTTCTCTAAACTTCAATTCTAACTTTTCCATAAGTTGATTACTTGTATACGCAACATCATATTCCATTACATCCAAAAGTTTTCAACACAATCAGACAATTGTTCACTGTCTTCATTTATTTGTGTTGCTATCTCTTCTAACACGCTATCAATCTGTTTTAACATAAACTCAATAAAAAATGTTGAATTTCCATTAACATGGCATTTTGATATTGCATTATAATATTCATCCTGATATTTCATTTGTAATTGTAAATAGTGGTTGATATTTTTCCATAAAATTCTCTCCTAACTTTCCATACTATCTTACGCACTAACTTCCGTACTATCTTGCGTATCATCTTGCGTATCATCTTCCGTATTATCTTGCGTATCATCTTCCGTATTATCTTGCGTACTTTTTTCCATAATTATACCATAATTTTTCTGATTAACAGCAAAAAACTTGCATTAAACAATGCAAGTTTTTTAGATTATTTATTATTATATTTCCTTTCCTACTTCAAATGCCTTGCCAACTGGTCCCCCCGGTTTCATATAAAAATTAGGGTGTCAAGACACAAAAATGTCATATACAATCGCCAAAAAATGTAATAAAATATAACTATATAAATTACCCGATAATTTATGAATTTTATACATCGGAAAAGTCTTTTTCCCTTAACAATATTTTATTTATGGAAGGAACGATGAATATATGAAAAAAACATCTTTAAAATTACTGCTATTTAGCTTTTGTATGAGTTTTATTATGATAATTCCTACAAATGTAAATGCAGAAGAAATCATTCCGGTCAATATATCTGTAAAGTATGGCCAGACAGAAGCCCGAAGAATCTTAGATATGATTAATGAACTGAGAACCAGTCCTACTGACGCATGGGCTTGGGATAAAACTGATACCAAACAAGTTGCATATCCCGGTTTAAAAGAACTTGTCTATGACTATGATTTAGAGCGACTTGCAATGAAACGTGCAGCAGAAATTGCACTATCCTACGACCACACCCGCCCAAATGGTCAAAATCCTTTTACTATTTATACTGAAGAAAATATAACCAGACGGGATGCAGGTGAGAATATTGCAGTAGCAAGTCCTAATGTTTATTCTAAGGCAGAAGCAGTAAATAACGGATGGTGTGAAGATAACGAACCTTATGCCGGTCAGGGGCACCGTAGAAATATGTTAGATTATAAATTTACCTGCGTTGGAGTTGGTCATGTTACTTACAACGGCTATGACTACTGGGTGGAAGAATTTGCCTCCAGACCTTCCATTAATACAACAGAAACACCGGCAAATGACAGTGAACAAACTGTTACTGTTTCAGTAACTAAAAGTTGGATTACAAATTATAAGACATCTTTTGACCAAGATTCATATGTTCTTAGATTAGGAGAAACAGTAACTCCAAATATTACACCTATAATTTCTCTTATAAATCAACTTGGATCAGTCGGAACCGTGTTAGATACTCCAACCGTTTCCATTAATGACCCTTCTATTGCCACCTATAGTGATGGAAAGATTATAGGTCTTAAAGAAGGTACCACCACGTTAACCACATCACTGTACGGATTGCCATCAACAACTTCGGCAACAATAATTGTACATGACTGTGATAATCATTGGGATGGTGGAGTAATTACAAAAGTTCCAACCTGTATAGTGGAAGGCGAAAGAACTTATACCTGCGCTATTTGTAATAATACAAAAATTGAAAAAATTGGCATAGACGCAACAAAGCACCTCCACTCTGAAATTCGAAATCAAAAGAAAGCTTCCTGCAAAGAGGAAGGATATACCGGTGATAAATATTGTCCTGACTGCGGAACTAAACTTTCATCAGGCAATACTATTGCAAAAACAGAAAATCATAGTTGGAATAAGGGAGTAATCACTAAAAATCCTACATGTGCAGAGGAAGGCATAAAGACCTATACTTGTAGCATTTGTAGTAAGACAAAAACAGAAAACATTGCAAAAACAACAAAACATCTTCATACCGAAATTCGTAATAAAAAGGCTGCTACCTGTGGCGAAACCGGTTATACCGGCGATACATATTGTACTGATTGTGGCACTAAAATTTCATCCGGTAAGACCATTGCAAAATTAACTACTCATACTTGGGATGAAGGAAAGGTCACAACAGAACCTACTTGTACAGCGAAAGGTGTTCGAACATTTACTTGTAGTATATGTGCCAAAACCAAAACTGCGAGCATTGCAGCAACAGGACATCAGCATACTGAAATCCGCAAGAAAAAAGACGCAACCTGCGGCGAAGATGGTTATACAGGAAATACATATTGCACTGATTGTAAGAAAACAATTTCATATGGTCAGACCATCAAAAAAACCGGTAACCATACTTGGGATGACGGAAAAGTAACAAAAGAGCCTACATGTACAGCAAACGGCGTAACAACTTTTACCTGCATTGTATGTAAAAAAACAAAAACAAGAAGCATAAAAGCAACAGGACATAGTTACGGAGAATATGTAGTTGTAAAAGAACCTACAACCACAGAAAAAGGATTAAAATCCAAGACTTGCAGTGCTTGTGGAAAAGTATATTCTGTAACACTTGCAAAAATTTCGTCTTCTAAGACAACTACAAAAACTCCAACGACTTCGTCTCAGAATGCACGGACACGCAAAATTACTACTAAAAAGATTAAGTTAAACCGTAAGAAACTGACTTTGAAAAAAGGCAAAACTTTTAAATTTAAAGTTACTCTAACACCGAGAAATAGTCGTGACAGAATCACTTACGTAACCTCAAACAAAAAAGTTGTCAAAGTCTACAGAAACGGTAGAATCAAAGCCTTGAAAAAAGGAAAGGCTAAGATTACAGTAATTTCAGGTACGAAAAAATTTGTCTGCAAAGTAACAGTAAAATAAAAGGCTTTATAATAAAAGCAAATTAAAAAGTCAATTATTTTTTAAGACTTTGATAATCTAATGATATATTTAATAAAATATAATTTTTCAATATATCATTACTAAAAAATCCTTTATGATATACAAGGCTTGCAAACCTGTATACATAAAGGATTTTTTGTACCATTACAATCAAATATCTTTTTACCCGAAATCTCTTAATATGTTTTACCAAAAACGGTGACATTGTTTCAGGCACGCCTGTTACCTTTACTTTTTCTTTCATAACCATATGCTCCTCTAGATTTTTCTCACAATCCCCTACCACAAAATTAGCATTCGGAATATTTTTCTTCTTCGCCTGTTCTATCATTGCAGGTGTTAAATCAAGACCTGTGTAATGTCGGTTTGGATATTTTTCTGATAACAATGAAATCATTGGAGCCGGTCCACATCCTGCATATTTTATATCACCACTCCATTACAGTGGTCCACTTCATGTTGTATAATCTGGGCTGTATAACCACTGAACTTGCCGTGTTTCGGCTCAAAATTTTCATTCAAATAATCCACTTCTATTTCTTCGTATCTTATGCAATTACGAACTCCATCCAATGAAAGACAGCCCTCTTCTGTAGTGTACTCTCCTGATTTTTTAGTAATCACAGGATTAACCATTGCAAACTGAAACGGTCCTGCTGCCACAACAATAATGGATTTATTTACTCCAATCATATTGGCCGCCATACCTACACAAATTTCTCTGTTTTCTCTTAATGTATCCATTAAATCAGTTACAACCTGTTTGTCCGCCTTTGTAGCAGGCTGCGCTTTTCTCGCAAAAATCTGTTTTCCTTTTACTATTTTCTTTACCATAATCTGTCTCCATATGATTCTATTAATATATTGATTAGTACATCAAAACACCAAAAGTCTGATTACATCCTGATTATTTTACTCATCATTGCAAAATTTTTAAGTTTTTAATAAGATATATTTGACTGTATAAACTCCTCAATAATATCCAAAATTCTTTCTGTAAAAAACTCACTTCCGCCGTGGTCCGCACCTTCAAGCATATATAACTTCACATTTTTATTGTATTTCTTTAATAGCTTGTATACAACGACGCTAATTTTAGGGTTGACTGTGCGATCCTTTGTTCCATGGAACATAAGTATTGGAGGCAATGGTGTGTCCTCATTTATATTACACTCAACTGACATTTTTCTACACAAATCAGGATTGTTACGCAAATCAACGCCACCCATTTCCATTCCTTCCGGACTATCAGGCTGATGATGATTCAATGTACTAGGCATTCCGTCTTCAAACATTATGCTTAATGCACCATACATTGAAATAATTCCCTTAACATTTGCATCTGCTTCAGGATAAATGTTTTCATTAGAATCTTCCTTGATAAGCTGTGAAAAAAATGCAGAATGTCCTCCTGAAGAATCCCCTGCAACAAACATCTTGGTTGCATCTGCCTTGTATTCACTGGCATGAATTTTCATAAATCTTATGGCATTTCTTGTGTCTATCGCCTGTGCTGGAAAAGGTGCAATGCCTGAATGACGATACTCAACAACTGCTATTACATAACCTTTTTCAGCTAATCTTGAAAGCACACCAAGTTTGGAATTAATATTCTGCTTCAACCATGCTGAACCCTGAACATAAACTATACAAGGATATGTTTCATCACTATCTGTTGTATTTCTTGTTCTGGGAACAATAATTTGCAAATGCAATGTTATTCCATCTACGTGTGCATATTCAACATTAGAAAATATGTATGCACCCTTCTCGTCCCCTGTAGTTGGTATTCTTTCCACTCCATCAATTGGCTCATCAAAAGATGGATATTCTTCATATGACCACTCTTTTACCTCCATAAATAACATCTCCATTTCTTATAGTTATCAGACTTTTCTACTGCTTTAAATCCTGTCTTATATTCATTAGGGCATAACCTAGTTGGTTATTTCCTTCTCAATCCACGTCATTATCACATCCACCAAATATTCCTGTTGTATCCGGCTTAGCTCTCTTCCAGGTTGTATTTTGTGCCACTTTCTAATGCACTCTCTGCAACATGTTGCCGTTGCGTGCTGTGCCACAAAAACCGGATGTCCTTTCATTGGTGTCTGTTTTCCGTCATTTGGAATAACCGCCGGTGCTTCTCTTTTTGCAATAAACTCTCTGGCATGTTCTCTTATAGTATCCAAACCTTTTTCATTTATATAATCAATATCCTTCTGTTTCAAATGAAAACTGCTACGAAACTTTGACCTTCCAAGTCCCAGAAATAATTGATTATACCACTCTTCCTTTGTCATCCTCTCTGACATCTTTTTTGCTTTTTCCTTCTTTGTATTTCATCAACTTAATAACTCTTTGTCTATTATATCTCTGAATCATTACAAATATCAAATCAAACATTGCAGCCAAAATCGATGTAATAACGAAAACAGGATATTCACCAAACCAAACTCCTGCCACAATCGGCACAAAGCTTAGCACTACAATCATTTCATGTACCAACTCTGCCTGACACATAGCCTGTACAATTTCATGCAAACTATGAATTTTAGTGTCAAACAAACTTGAGTCATATGTAGGCATTCTGTTCTTCCATTTCTTCACATTTAATTTCTTATATATTCTATTTTCAAAATTGCTGACCTGATACCAACTCTTCGTATAATCCGCTCTGTTCCTCATAACCTGATTAAAAATCAAACCTACAAGCAATCTCATAATAAAATGATATGAAGTTGTCCCTAATGTAATTGCAAAAGTTAGGATTATATCAATTGAAGTCGCATTATATAATGCAACTGTTAGTATTGTTAATGTTGCAATTATCAACGTTGTTCTATGAATTATTTTAGGCATAACTATTTCGTCCTTCTTATTTTAATCTCTCCTCGTATTATATGGATAATCCTTGTCATAAGCTTATGACTTTTTGCTCCATAGAAATTACTTACTCCCTGACTATTTAGAAATCTGCTTTAAAACTTTTTGACTCGCATCTGCATCCTCCATTTGCCTATTTCTTCCTTTATTTTTTTCATAAGCAATTTTTTCTATTCCGCTTATACTATCCTGATAAAATATTTCCTCTAATATAGCACATTTCAACATATATCGTTTTTATTATAATTGTTGTATTACACTGAAAACTTCCTCTGTGAATACCATGATTTGTTGTTGCTCTTGTTTAAAAATAAATCTTTTCTCACTTTTCTTACCTCCGTTTGAGAATTTTTTATATTTATTAAAGCTTTTTACAGCTATTAATATCGGTTTGTTTTTACTTATTTTATTAGTTTTGGCTAACCTTGTATTAAAAAAGTTTTATTTTTTTAATATATTTAATACTCTATGGGAAACTACTCCTATAATCCCACCTGTAATTACTCCTGCTATAAGAAGCATTGGAACATAGTAGTAAATGCCGTTGTTTTTTACTACAAATGCTGCAACGGCTATCTGTGCCATATTGTGACATACTGCCCCTATAATACTAACTCCCATAATTCCAAAAAAATCTGTTTTTTTAATTATCATCATTGCAATAAGACTTACTATGGCACCGGCAAGGCTATAGGCAATTGACATTAAACTGCCAAACATAAATCCTACAAGAACTATTCTTACCAATGATATTAGCCATACGTCCCCCATATCTAAGCTATACAATGCAATGACTATCACAAGGTTAGCCAGTCCCAGCTTTACACCAGGGATTCCTATATTAATTGGTATTAAAACCTCTACATAACTAAAAATTATTGCAAGAGCAACAAGCATTGCTATATTTGCTATTTTCTTTGTACTCATCTTTTCTCTCTTCTCTTTTGAAATTGCTACAAACTCCTATTTTGCAATAACATCTGCCTCATTACCTTTTGTATTGTCTGATACTGCAATTTCCACAACAATCTTGTGTGGCAGACATACAATATTTTGTCTGGTCTTTGTTATTTTTCCCTGCTTAACACAATATTTATCAGGACAATCTGCTTCTTTCATTTCCACACAATTATCGTGAATCCAAACTATATTTTTACCTTTATCAGTTTTTATCTCTATTTCCTGATTCTTTGTCAATGAATAAGTTCCATATACATTTCCGTCTACGGTTATTTTTACTATTTCACCGTTATCTGACTGCATCTGATTCATTATAATATACATGACAATGGCAATTACAATAATAACTGCTGTCAAAATTAAATCTTTCTTTTTCGTCAATTTCAAGTTATTCATTATGATTTTCCTTTTTTATTTTTTCTACCGGATAGTCCGTAGAATAATCACTATAAATTCCTTCTGTTACATATTGCTTGTTGTCGTTAGTTAACAGTATTGCGTCAAACTTATCGCTATTGGCCCTCCAATATTCCTTAGCCTTGTCAATACCCATAATAAATAATGATGTTGATAATCCGTCTGCCAAAGTTCCATCAGAGCTAATAATTGTAACTGATTTAAGTCCTGAATCTGCCGGATACCCTGTAGCCGGATCAATTATGTGGTGATATGTTTTTCCGTCTTTTTCAAAATAACGCTCATAGCCACCTGAAGTAATAACTGCCTTGCCTGCAATTTCAAGAACTCCTATATAGCTTTCATCACTATCTGGATTCTGCACTGCAACTTTCCACTTGCTTCCGTCAGGCTTGGCTCCAAGCGCCTGAACATTTCCACCAAGACTAACCAGACCGCTTTTAATTCCGTTATTCTTAAAAACTTTCATAACTTCCGATGAAGTATATCCTTTAGCAATTCCGCCAAAATCAATTTTCATTTTTTTATCTAGTTTTGCCACTCTTGTTTTTGAATCATATTTGATTTTTGATTCATTGATATTTTTTAATGTACTTTCCAGTTCTTTTTTATTAGGAACTTTATAATTCTTTGTATCAAAACCCCATAACTGCATAATTGGATATATTGCAGGATTAAAAACACCGCCTGTACTTTCAGATATTTCCAAAGAACGCTCCATTATGTTTCCAACATCTTCCGACAACTTAAGCTCTTTCTCACTGTTTAATTTGCTAACTTCACTGTCGCTGTTTCCTGTAGAAAGCATTCCGTCTAATTCATTTATTCTGGCAGAGGCCTTTGCTACTGCTTCTTTTGCATCGTTACCATATGCTGTTATTTCCATATATGTGTCCATTGCAAAAAGTTCGCTTGTGTACTTCTGCTCATTATTCTGTGTTGTCTTTTGAGTTTTTACCATGTTACCATTTCCACATCCACATAGCAAAATCGCACATGTTAATAAAATAATTATTTTTTTCATCTATAGCACCTTTGTATATATTTTCATTTTATAATTATGTATAACTTACTCAAGTTAATTCTTCTAACCTTGAATGGTCTAGCATAGGATATTTCTGTTGTCAACAATCCAAATTTTGGAGTTTTAAAATAACATACACTATTAATTGCCTTTACGGATTCTACGAAATATTTCGTATTGTCTTTTTAATTCTTCCTCTTCATTAATCGGATATCCTTTTGCCTCCAAAATTCTTTCTATTGCCTGACTTGGATCCATTGTATGATAAGCAAAAAATAATTTCCGTAATTCTTTTGGTTTTATAATTTTATAAACCTGAGATGATGATTTTTCATATGTGTATGAAAAATAGCGGTAAATATACCCTATCCAGTACATTTCATTAGGAGAATACTTTACCGAACCATACTTTGACTCTCCATACTGTTCAACTATTCTTTCAAAAATATCTTTTGGTTGAATATTAGTCTGCAAAATATCTCCACTGTCTAAACTTTTTGCAATTATACTTTGCATAAACCTTCTTATAAATATTTCTGAACTTGTAGACGTCGTTTCAATTGACATTTCAAATACTTGTCCTTGCATTTCACATAATATTAAACCATCTTTGTCAAATTTTCTCATATAATAACTGCTCCTTACAATCCTTTTTATTTCAGAATTTCATCTATATAACGACCTTTTCCTCTATATTTAATTCTGGCTAATTTGACTTTATCATCTCCAAGCTTAGCATCCGAATTTCTCATTTTCTTATAGTATTCCTTTTCTTTTTCCGAAATATAACAACGTTCCAACATTTTAAGGCTTTTGATAGCTTTGTCACTTTTAAATACATACTGATAACCTAAATTGGTAGCCGCCAGACAGTGCTTACACTGCTCATCAGTTATTTCTCCCATAATAAATGAGTTAATAATCTGGAACATTCTATTATCCACAATGGGAGCTATGATATAATCACAGTCACAGGATTTTTCTATTAGCTTTTTTATTATGGGATGATTTTCATATTCCTCTAAAACGCCACGATAATAAGCTATAGTCATCATCCATTCCTGATTCACATTATATTTTTTCCCTTTTAAACCTTCTTCCTTAAAATCAAAAATATACACACTTGACTTTTCAAAACCTGAAATAAATGATATCGCCTGTTCGTATCTCTCACCTGTATAAAAGCCCTGTCCCAAATCATTATTCGTTCTGCTTTTATGTATATCCAACTTTCCTTCTATCCTGCTCTTCGCTCCATGAAATAAAAGCTTATGATTCTTATCCATATGTTCTATATAGAACATTTCTTTAAGTCTATTAAGTTTAATATTATTCTTAAAAGCAAATTCATACACATACTCTAGCAATTTATCAGATGGAGTAGTTTTACCCATCTCATTACGCGAAATAGTAATCTGTTCAACACCAATTTTTTCGGCAATCTGAGATTGTGTTAACCCCAATATCACCCTTATTGATTTCAAATCTTCTTTAAAATTATATTCCATATTTTGTCACCTCAACTTATTTATATAATATTACTTAAATAAGTTTGTTGTCAACTTGTTTATATCATATTACTTAAACAAGTTTTAAATATGGACTTTAGTCTGTTCAAAACAATCACGCAACGTGTGAGTGTTTT
>OGYK01000197.1_pt1 | contig 50938 bp, 38 predicted proteins | sample 1576501 | NCBI WGS metagenome assembly OGYK01 (sample SAMEA3541530, study PRJEB24748) | human gut metagenome | biome: human gut; feature: human-associated habitat; material: faeces | place: China | collected 2012
TGTAAATATAATTATTCAAATTTTTAGCGGTGTCCAGAAAACTGGGTACATATCAAAGCTTCAAGGGCTTTTTGCAGTGGTCTATTATACCATACCAAGAACCACCGGGGAACTACAACTTGCAGTACAGTGTAACATCGAACCGGAGCATTATACCATACCAAGAACCACCGGGGAACTACAACCAAGGGTTTAGCAAAAACAACGTAAACCAAATTATACCATACCAAGAACCACCGGGGAACTACAACTTACCTGCGCTTTCTTTCATTTGCCAGGTAATTATACCATACCAAGAACCACCGGGGAACTACAACTTTTAGCATTAAAGGGCGAGCACGTAATAGATTATACCATACCAAGAACCACCGGGGAACTACAACCTCGCAGCACATACAGGCTTTAAGCGCGAGATTATACCATACCAAGAACCACCGGGGAACTACAACGGTGCAACCGTCGCAGAGTTGCGCGGAAAAATTATACCATACCAAGAACCACCGGGGAACTACAACTAATGAGGCCGATTGGTTGTATCGCCGTACATTATACCATACCAAGAACCACCGGGGAACTACAACGCATGATAACGCTGGGCGTTAAGGCCATATGATTATACCATACCAAGAACCACCGGGGAACTACAACAGGTGGTACTGCCGATGTTCTTTCTTCTAAATTATACCATACCAAGAACCACCGGGGAACTACAACAGCTGGCAATGCTGCTATTAAAACTTCTATATTATACCATACCAAGAACCACCGGGGAACTACAACGAAATTGCCAAAGGCTTAATCGCAACAGGCATTATACCATACCAAGAACCACCGGGGAACTACAACCGTTAGAAGAAGTGCGTGGCCGTTGCCCTCGATTATACCATACCAAGAACCTCTTGGGAACCATCCATCCCCCTTACAAGCACCTTCACCACACAGCTATTGACTTTTCCAATTTCTTAAAGTAGACTTAATATATGCATAACTGCAAGCGTTGGATATCTTTCAATTCAAGGAAAAGCTCTGCCTCTCTGCAGACAATAAAATAAGCAGTTCCCTGCAAATACCGCCGTATTTGCAGAAGCTTAGGCATGGCCTTTACGGTGCATTCTAAGAGCAGTACATACTGACGATTTTTTAAATCGCCAGAGTACTGCTCTTTTTTGTTTTTCAACGTCCTTGCAACTGCTTATATATTTTTTACTGCATCTGTGCTAAAATGAAAGGAGAAAACACTATGCAAGACCTGGTTAAAAAATTTGAAAATCTGACGATTCAAAGCGATTTCATCTTCAAAAAGGTTATGTCGCGCAAGCGCATCTGTATCCATCTTTTGGAGGAATTGCTGCAGATTAAGATTGCCGACATCAACTATCTGGAAGCAGAAAAATCCCTTGAGCCGGACTACACCAGCCGTGGTATCCGCCTTGATATCATCGTTGAGGATGACAACAACACGCATTATAATCTGGAAATGCAGGTCAAAAACAATAGAAATCCCCACACCAAAGCCTTCGTCCTGCCCAAGCGCTCACGTTATTATCAGGCGCTGCTTGATATTGATTTGCTGCAGCAGGGACAGGAATATGACCAGTTGCCGCCAACCTATGTAATTTTTATCTGTGTCTTTGATTTTTTTGACGAAGGCAATTATGTCTACACCTTTAAAAAGCGCTGTTTGGAAAATTTGGAGCTGGAGCTTCCGGATGAAGCAACCACCATGCTGTTGAACACCAAGGGTACGCACGGCGATATTTCCAAGGATATCAAAAGCTTTTATGATTATGTCAATAACCACATTGTAACTACCGATTTCACCAAGCAGATTGACGATGAAATCAGCTATCTGAAGCTTGATACGAAAGTGAGGCGAGAATTTATGCTTATGGAAGCACGTTTGTTAGACGAAAGACGTGAAGGCATTGTTGAGCTTACAAATTTAACTCTCGCTGATGTAGAAAAACTAAACAAAGAATCTTAAAAATCCACCCAAACGCTTTTATGTTTTACCCTCACATGACATAAAAGCGTTTTTCTTATGCGCTCCTTCCACCCAAAATCTTAAAAAACATCACCGTCTCTCCTCCGCAATATTTTACAATCTTTTTGCTTGTAGCACACAAATATGCTGTGCTATAATATACACCGCAATTTTATAGAATGAAAGTCAGGTGCTTTATATATATGGAAAACAAAATAACTACCCGCGAATGGCTGCCGTTAATCGGCATGACCATTTCCGCCTTTATTTTTAACACTTCGGAATTTATGCCCATAGGCCTTTTGTCCGATATCGCCGCAGACTTCCGCATGACGGAAGCGCAGGCCGGCATGCTGATTACCATTTATGCCTACGTCGTAATGCTCATGAGCCTGCCGCTGATGATTGCCGCTTCCCGCTATCCGCTGCGCAAGCTTTTGCTGGCAACCATTAGCCTGTTCGCCGTATCGCATGTAGCCTCTGCCTTCGCCACCGGCTTTTGGACACTGCTGCTTTCGCGTATAGGCGTAGCCTTCGCCCACTCCATTTTCTGGTCAGTCGCCTCGCCTATCGCCGTGCGTCTGGTCAAAGGTCCCTTTAAAGCACTGGCTATGAGCATGATTGTCACCGGTACGGCCATCGCCATCATCGTCGGCCTGCCATTAGGACGTATCATCGGCCTTTACGTAGGCTGGCGCATGGCCTTTATGTGCATCGCCGTTTTGGCCTTCATCGTATTGGCCTATATGTTCTTTGTTTTCCCCAAGCTGGAAAAAAGCGAACCGTTTACGCTTTCGCAGTTGCCGGTAATGCTGAAAAATCCTGTGCTCATCGGCCTCTATATGATGTCCTTTTTGCTCCCCACCGGCTATTACACCGCCTACAGCTATATCGAGCCTTACCTGAAGCAGATTGCGCTGATGGATGATGCCTGGATAACCATCACCTTGGTTATTTTCGGTGCTGCCGGACTTTTGGGCAGCGCAGCCTTTTCCAAATGGTACGATAAATGCCGCTATCACTTCTTCCGCATCACCGTACTTGGCGTTGCAGTTGTTTTGCTGCTGCTCTACCCCGTAAGCATCAATCATTATCTGCTGGTGCTGCTCTGCGCAATCTGGGGCATTTTCGTTACCGCCTTCAACGTTGTAGGCCAGGCAGAGCTTTTGCGCACAACTACTATGAGCACCTCCGCTGTAGCTATGTCGATTTACTCCGGCATTTATAATCTTGGTATCGGCAGCGGCAGCTATCTGGGCGGACTTATCTGCACACATGCGTCCATCGCTTATATCGGTCTCGGCGGCGGCGCAATCGTGCTGCTTTCCTTTATTTACTGTGCCTTTTTCCTGATTCCTGCTATGCGTCGCCAGCAAGTAGAGGCTGAAAAATAAATTTAACCGCCGAAAAGCGTATAATAAACTGTATATTAAATTTCCTCACTTGCTATATTTCCTGTTTTTATTTATAATTAAGAGATACGTAAGATTACAAAGAAGGAGATTTTCTATCAATATGTCTGCAAGTACAACCAAAACCAAGAATCAACCATCCCGTAAACCTGTATTGCTGGATTACTTAAAAGCCTTCACTAAGGATAAATTAATTTTTGCAGCGCGTCAGCTCTGCATCACCTACAGCAAGCTCAAAAAGGACGAGCTGGCAGAAAAAATCTGCACAGAAATGCAAAAGCCGGAAATTGCAGCAAAACGTTTTGCTATTATGCCGGACGAAAATATTCAGGCCTTCGAAGCAGCCTTGGAGAAAAAATGCTTCCATCCTACCTACAGCGAATATGCATTGCTGTTGCCCTTTATTTCTATGGGCTACATTGTTTCCTATCCCGATGACTGCTTCGAAGCAGTAAAGGAAGCACGCACCGTCTACAAAAAAATCAACACCGCAGATTTCCAGGCTCACCGCCAACAGCTGGCATGGCTTTTGGACTGCATCACCGCAATGTCCAGCCTGCACCTTATCCTGCCAGTAGAATTTTTCTGCGAAATGTATAATCAAAAAGCAGGCTTTGAGCTTACTCCGGAAACTCTGCCGCAGCTGCTGGCCGAGGTTCCGAGCAACTTTAACCCCTGCGCAATTAAAGATGGCCGCATCCTGCTCAAGAAAAATGACAGCGATGATTTCTACACCAGACTGGAGCAAGGTAGAAAGCCCTTCGGCCTGTACCTGCCTACCGTAAAGGAAATCACCATGCTTTCCCACTACGGTTATATGCAATCTACTACCGCATATCAGGATCTGCATGACTTCTTCACTCAAGAGCTGAATGTTGCGGCACTGGATGCACATTACTGGTGCCAGTACATCTATGAATTTGAAAACTCCAACACCGACGGCAATACCTCTGAGCTGATTCAGAAGCTGCAGGCTAATATTCCCGCTTGGAACAATTACAGCCATCTCGGCAGACTTTCCGTACTGCTGCAGAACGCCCGCAACAGTGCAACCCGTATGTTCTGCCTCGGTGGCCACACTCCTAACGAAACTATCAAGCTGCTGCGTGACGCACAGCAGGCAGCTCAGCAAAATACCCGTGTAGGTGCCAAAGCGAAAAAGGTTTATCCTAACGATCCCTGTCCCTGCGGCAGCGGCAAAAAGTATAAAAAATGCTGCGGTAAAAAGCACTGAGCAGCAGGCTATGCTTTAGTGTAAGAAGGAATTGCAATGAAGAAATTTTTAGTCGTTGATTTTGAATTTACTACCTACGAGCGCCCTGTCGGCCGTCCGCGCGGCTTCTTTTCCGAGATTATCGAAATCGGCGCAGTGAAGCTGGACGGCGAACCGCTCACCGACTGCGGACGCATCCAGAGCTTTGTCAAACCGCATTTTTATCCTAAGCAAGCCAAGGATTCTATGGATTTTTGCATGATTACCGCTAAGGATATGCAGCAGGCCATTGAATATCCTGCCATGGTGCAGGAGCTGGCAGCGCTGTATGAAAGCGGCGAAACCTACTTTGTAGCTTGGGGAACCGAGGATTACAAGGTACTGCAGACAGGCTGTGAGCGTCATAAAATCGAAAACCCCGTAAAATACGAGGACTATCTTGATTTGGCGCTGGCCTACCGCCTGTGGAAGGGTGATGATTACACCACCGGTCTGAAAAAGGCCACCGAAGAGCAGGAGGTCAACACCGCAGGACTGTGGCACACCGCCTTTGACGATGCCAACAACACCGGCAAGCTGCTGATTGAAATGTTTAACCGTGGCTGGAAGCTGGAGGATTTCTTCGCTGCCCGCGAGGCTTACGAAGCAGAGCGCGCTGCCCGTCAGGCAGAACGTGCCAAGCACCATAACGGTTACAGAAGATGGTAAAATTTTAAAGCGCATAAAAAAAGCTATCACCGGGCTTTGCCCGCTGATAGCTTTTTTGCTTTTTATGCTGTTTATCTTTTAGTAACGACTGAAAATCTCCTGCACCTCGCTACGCTCCTGCGTCCTCAAAAGTGCCAACTGCAGCAAAAGGCGTGCCTTTTGCTGATTAAGGTTATCCGCATACAAAAAGCCTTGCTCCTGCCAACGCTCCAGGCCTGCGGCAACAATACCGCTGCCTGTGCGGCTGGAACGCACTACTACAACGCCACGGCCAACAGCCTCCGCCAGCGCCGCTTCCACAGCCTCATGAATGCTGCCCATACCGCTGCCGGCGTAGATAAGGCCACGCGCGCCTGCTGCCAATGCCGCATCCACAAATACGCGATCCTCACCGATATGCGTGTAGATGATATCTACACGCGGCAAAGCAGTAACACCAGTTACGTCAAATTCGCTCTGCAGTGTGTGCGGACGCACGCTGCGATAATAGTAATGTACCTCACCGCCAACTATAAAGCCTAAAGGACCACCGTTCGTTGCCTTGAAGGTTGCCACATTCGCCGTGTTCGTCTTGGTCACGTCACGCCCGCTGTAGATTTCATCGTTCATCATCACCAGCACGCCCTGTCCGGCGCTTGCAACATCTACAGCAACCTTAACAGCGTTGATGATATTCAAAGGTCCGTCGGCACTGACTGCGGTGGCAGGACGCATTGCGCCCACGAGTACCACCGGCTTATCGCTCTTCACCGTCAGGTTCAGGAAGAAGGCCGTTTCTTCCATAGTATCGGTACCATGGGTAATAACAACGCCGTCGACATCATCCTGCGCCAGCAACTCGTTGCAGCGCTGCGCCAGACGCAGCAGCAACGCATCGGTAATACTGCTGCTGTCGATATTGCACAGCTGCTCGCCGCTGATATGCGCCAACTCGCCCAGTTCAGGCACACCTGCCAGCAAATCGGCAACGCTGTAGGCACCGGCAGTATAGCCTGTCATCTGGGTGCCGGAGGCAGCCTTGCCGGCAATAGTGCCGCCGGTTGCCAAAATTACAATGTTCTTCAACTCAGTTTTTTCCATCAGCCTGACCTCCATCAGTCCTTCTTTCAGCTTCGCAGCCAATGCTTATTTTACCAGGCCCGTTTCCTGCAGATAATCGGATACCATGTCTGCCGCTTCGGCAGTAATCTTAATACATTTAGTTCTGTATTCCGGTGTGCCGAAGCTCAGACGGTTCAGCGCTCTGCAGCAGGAAGTGCCGAAATGCTTGGTAAAGCGCTCATGAAACTCATGCGTATATTTATAGACCTCTGTCTGATGCTTTTCAGACGGATCCAATCTGCCAACGATAGAACTGATAACCAGGCAGGAACCGCTCAGCGCACCGCACACGCAGCCACTGCGGCCGATACCGCCGCCCATGCCGGACACCATGCGGATTGCCACATCCGGCAGGCCCAACTCTAAGCCGTCATTGCACGCCTTAACTACGGATTCCACGCAGTTATTGCCATCGTTATGATATTGTTCTGCTAAATCATAAATTTTCTTCATATTCTATGCCTCCAAAAAATAACCTAATCCTGTTTATTTTAGCAAGCATAGAACAAAATAGCAAGAAAAATGCTGTGACCAGCAAGCCACAGCATTGTATATCAAAGTCCGAACATAGTCTTAGCCAACTTAGTTCCGCTCTCTGTTTTAAAAATCCGCTCCACAGCTTTGGCAATATTCTCCTTCGGCGTACCATCCTCATAAAAGTTTACTATAAAATCAGCTTCCACAAGCAGCTGATAATCAAGACCGTCAATGATATTATACGTATGGTGATGACCGACAAGATAGCAGATGCGTTCAATTTTTTCAGGGGCATACCCAACCTTTTGCAAAAGCTCGCGTGCTACCGACGGTCCCTCCTGCTCCTGAATTTTACCAGTGCAATGACCGGCGCCGTACTTGGCTTCACCCGGCTTAATACCGCAGTCATGCACAAGACCTGCCGCCTCAACAAGCTCTGTCAGCTCTGCATCTGCACCCTCGCTCTCAGCCAGCTGCTTTACCAGGCTGGCAACCTTAATAAAATGCTGACAGCGGCGTGCATCTCCTGCAAAAAAAGCTATCATCTCATTATATAAAGCAACGTTTTTATTCATAGCATTCACTCCAATCCGACTAAAATACGATTCAATCTTATTTTGGCCCAAACAATGCTGTTTTGCAAGTTTTTTCGCCATAATAAGATTATAAAAGCATTCTTCCCAAACACACAGAAAAGCGCTCTTAGCCTGCATTACGCAAGACATCGAGCGCCTTCCTGTTTTATTAGGGAGTTTGATTAGGGAGAAGCAAATTATTTTTCCTCAATAGGATAATCCTGCAGAGCATCATAGCCTGTTTCACCGGTACGAATCTTAACAACATCCTCAACATCATAGATGAAGATTTTGCCATCGCCGTATTTGCCGGTATACAGAACCTGCTTAGCAACATTGACTACTGCTGCAACAGGAATTGCAGAAACAATCATTTCAACCTTTACCTTTGGCAGCAGGTGTGCAGCAACCTCAGCACCACGATACATTTCCGTGGAGCCCTTCTGGATGCCGTAGCCCAAAACCTTGGTAACAGTCATGCCGGTAATTCCCAGCTTATCCAAAGCATTTTTCAATGCTTCGAAACGATTTTGCGAGGTGATAATAACAACCTTGCTCATCTTTACTGCACCTGCTGGCTTAGCTGCAGTTTCCTTGACCGGAGTAACATAAGTAGTAGTAACAGAGGTCTGTGCCTCCAACGGAGTTTGCATAAAGTCGGCATAGCTGCTGAGCAGGCCATGCTCTTCCATATCCAGGCCTTTGATTTCTTCGGATTCCTTAACACGCAGACCGAAGAGCTTATCAAGAACTTTAAAGATAATCGTCATCGTAATCGCAACATAGATTGCTACAACTACAACGCCGAGGATTTGTTTTACCAGGAAATCAGTACCGCCGCCATAGAAGAGGCCGCCGTCAAGAGCGAAGAGACCGGTTGCGAGAGTACCGAAGGCTCCGCAGACACCATGAACAGAAATTGCACCGACAGGATCATCAATCTTCAGCTTCTGGTCGAAGAATTCAACAGCAGCAACTACCAGCACACCGGCAATCAGGCCGATGATTAAAGCGCCGGCCGGACTTACCATATCGCAGCCGGCGGTAATTGCTACCAGACCTGCAAGCACGCCGTTCAGTGTCATGGAAACATCAGGCTTGCCGTAGCGAATCCAGGTGTAAATCATAGTTGCGGTAGCAGCAGCTGCTGCAGCCATGTTAGTGGTAATGAAGATAGCACCCATGGAAACCAAGGCGTCATCACCGGTTGCGCAGACGGTGGAAGCACCGTTGAAGCCAAACCAACCGAACCAGAGAAGGAAAACGCCCAAGGCACCAAGCGGAATGCTGTGACCGGGAATAGCGTTTACCGTACCGTCGGCATTGTATTTGCCGATACGCGCGCCAATCATCTTGGCACCGACGAGAGAAGCAACGCCGCCTACCATATGAACGGCAGTTGAACCGGCGAAATCATGGAAGCCCATCTGTGCGAGCCAGCCGCCGCCCCAAATCCAGTGACCGCTAATCGGGTAAATAATAGCGCTGATTAATACGCTGTAAATGCAATAAACCAGGAAGTTGGTACGTTCTGCCATAGCACCGGAAACAATGGTTGCTGCGGTAGCACAGAACATCGTCTGGAAGATAAAGTACGCAGTGCTTGGATAGCTGGCACCGTAATCACCTTTTACAAAGAAGTCCGGCGTGCCGATGAAGCCGCCGATATCGGTACCAAACATAAGGCCAAAGCCCAGAACCCAAAAAACGATGGAGCCGAGGCACATATCCATGACGTTTTTCATAACAATGTTGCCGGCATTTTTTGCTCTGGTAAAGCCTGTTTCAACCATTGCGAAGCCCGGCTGCATAGAAAATACCAGGAAGGCACCTATCAGCACCCATATAGTATCGGCAGATACATATTTGTCCATTTGTAAACACCCCTCAAATTATAATATTTTTTAACGTGTCATTGAGCAGCGCTCACATGGCATTAGCTAAAGAAAAAGGGGCGTACCCGATTTTTCGGATACACCCCATTGTGTATGAGTTATATATATTATTTTATCTTAACACACCTTACTCAAGGCTGTCGAGAAGGCAACTGCAGCTTACTCATTTACACCAAACAACAACTCACCATAAGTCGGATAGTCGAGATACTTACCACCGGTCAAAGCTTCGGCAGCATCAACCGCACTTCTCAGCTTGCCCATTTCTTCAAGAACAGTATCGTGATAGTACAGAGCCTGTTTCTCGCTATCGCCGATTTCTGCTGCTTCCTTCAAGCCATCTTCCAGCTTCAGGGAGGATGCATACATTTCTCCGCCCAGCTTGCTCAGCTTATCGGCAAGTGCGCCTTCAAAGCCTGCGCTGACACCGGCAGCCTTTTTATCAAGTACTGCTTTGGTCAAATCTCCGGTATAAGCGGTAACTGCCGGGAGGATATCCTTATGGAACATATCCAGCATGGTTGCTGCTTCGATAGAAATCGTGGTGCTGTAGTTCTCCAGCAGAATTTCTACACGGGATTCAACTTCGGCTTTAGTGAAGATGTTATGTTTTTCGAACAGCTCGATGTTCTTTGCATGTCCCAGATACGGCAGAGCCTCCGGAGTAGATTTGAGGTTCAGCAGGCCACGTTTAGCTGCTTCCTCAACCCATGCATCAGTATAACCGTTACCGTTGAAGACAATGCGTTTATGAGCTTTATAGGTTTCTTTAACCAAATCATATACTGCTGCTTCCAGATCAGGAGCATCTGCCAGCTTATCGGCAAATTGGTCCAGCTCTTCGGCAACGATGGTGTTCAGTACGATGTTAGGACCGGCGATGGAGAACATGCTGCCCAGCATACGGAATTCAAATTTATTGCCGGTGAAGGCGAAGGGAGAGGTTCTGTTTCTGTCGGTGTTATCCTTAACCAGAGCAGGAATCGTATCGTCGCTTACCTTGATGTAACTTTCCGGGTTGCCGTTGTAAACCTTGTCTGCTGCAATAGCTTCGAGAACTGCAGTCAGCTCAGTGCCAAGGAACATGGATACGATAGCCGGAGGAGCTTCATTTGCACCCAGACGATGGTCATTGCCGGCGCTGGCAACAGATACACGCAGCAGATCCTGATATTCATCAACAGCCTTGATAATTGCTGCCAGGAAGGTCAGGAAGCGCAGGTTTTTGTACGGCTCCTTGCCGGAATCCAGCAGGTTAAGACCTTCTTCCGTAGATAAGGACCAGTTGTTATGCTTACCGCTGCCGTTTACACCATCAAAAGGTTTTTCATGCAGCAGGCAAACAAGACCATGGCGCAAAGCAACACGTTTCATGAACTCCATCATCAGCTGGTTATGGTCAGATGCTACGTTGGTAGTTGTGAAGATAGGTGCCAGCTCGTGCTGTGCCGGAGCAACCTCGTTATGCTCGGTTTTAGCAAGTACGCCCAGTTTCCACAGTTCCTCGTCTAAATCCTTCATGAAGGAAAGAACTCTTTGCTTGATAATACCGAAGTAGTGGTCGTCCAGCTCCTGGCCACGCGGAGATTTCGCACCGAAAAGGGTACGGCCGGTGTAAACCAGGTCTTTACGTTTTTCCCACATTTTTTTATCTACGAGGAAATATTCCTGTTCCGGGCCAACAGTACTGTTGACGCGGATTGTATCAATGCCGAACAGCTTCAGCAGCTTGCAGGCTGCTTTGCTGGCTGCATTCATGGAACGCAGCAGCGGAGTCTTTTTATCCAGCACTTCGCCGGTGTAGGAGCAGAAGGCTGTAGGAATGCACAGGCAGTTATCTTTGATAAATGCATAGGAGGTCGGGTCCCATGCTGTATAGCCGCGGGCTTCGAAGGTTGCACGCAAGCCGCCGGACGGGAAGCTGGAAGCATCAGGCTCGCCCTGAATCAGCTCTTTGCCGGAGAAGTCCATGATTACACGGCCTTCAGCAGTAGGAGAAATGAAGCTTTCATGCTTTTCAGCGGTGATGCCGGTCATCGGTTGGAACCAATGGGTGAAATGAGTGCAGCCATGCTCCAGAGCCCAGTCCTTCATAGCATTGGCGATGATATTAGCAATTTCCAGATTCAGCGGAGTGCCTGCCAGCACTGCTGCCTTATATGCCTTATAGGTTGCAGTCGGCAGACGGTCCTTCATAACACTTTCGTTAAAAACTAAGCTGCCAAACAGTTTCGGTACATCATTCATTGTAAAACCTCCCTAATTTCTCTCTGAGAATTTCCTTGGGTTTACGAAGTGTAAATCCCTCATTTGAAATACAGTTTTTTGTGCTTTACAGATTTTCTTCTCTCTGGCTCTGTAAATAAGAAAGCACCGTCAGCTGCGCCTTGCGCTGCTACGGTGCTTCGTTGCACTTATCATGGGTAAGATATAAATTATAATTCTCACCGCTGATATAACAGAAAAAGCAACCACGAAGTTTGGACCTTTCGACCCAACAACCACGTTGTTGCTTTATGCGCTTATTATAATACTAGGTTTTCAATTTGTAAAGGGGGTAAGAGGAAAACATTTTAATTTTTTTCTGCGTATACTAAAAAAGTATGCTTTTTTTGACTACAACAGCGGGATTTTTATCAGATATAACTGATAAAAATCTAAAATCACGAAAAGTTTCAGTTATATCTGATATAAATTCGATTTTCGTCTTGAATTTAAGATATAACTGATATATTATATAGATAGTGAGGTGATTTACATGATCAAAAGAGAATCTTACATGAAAAAAATCCGCCCATTCATTAACAGTGATTTAGTAAAAGTACTTACAGGTATCCGACGTTGCGGTAAATCTGTTATGTTAGATCTTATAAAACAAGAGCTGTTACAACAAGGAGTTACTCCCCAACAGCTTATTTCCTATAATTTTGAAAATATGAGCTTTGCCAGGCTTTGCAATGCCCAGGCTCTTCATGATGAAATAATAAGCCAAACCAAAGCTTTAACAGGAAAAATTTATCTTTTCTTTGATGAAATCCAAGAGGTAAAAGATTGGGAAAAATGTATTAATTCCTTACGTATAGAGCTTAATTGTGATATTTATATCACCGGTTCCAATGCCAAGCTCCTATCCGGTGAATTAGCCACTTATTTAGCAGGACGCTATGTAGAATTTGTTATTTATCCTTTTTCATTTTCTGAATTTATTGAGCTATATAATACTATACAGCCTAATACAAGTGAAGCAGACTGCTTCAAGAAATACCTGCACTTCGGAGGAATGCCATATTTGGCAGCCCTGCAATATAACGAAGCTGCCTGCAAGCAATATTTACAGGATGTATATACATCAGTAGAACTGAAAGATATTGTACGCCGCAACAATATACGTGATGTTGACATGCTTGAACGCATACTTACCTACATAACTGCAAATATCGGTACCATTTTTTCTGCAAATGTCCTTTCTAAATATTTGAAAAGCGAAGGACGCAGTATGGCAACAGAAACCATTATCAACTACGTTAAAGCCTGCACCGATGCTTTTCTGTTTTATCAGGTAAAACGTCAGGATATACAAGGTAAAAAGCTGCTTGCTATCAACGAAAAATATTATGTCGCTGACCATGGCATCCGCGAAGCAGTCTTCGGCGGCAACATGAAGGATATCAATCTCATTTTGGAAAATATCGTTTATCTGGAGCTTTTACGCCGTGGTTATAAGGTGAGCATCGGCAAGGTAGATACCAAAGAAATTGATTTTATCTGTGAAAAACAGGATAAAAAAATTTATATTCAAGTTACGTACTTATTGGCTGCAGAAGAAACTATTCAACGTGAGTTCGGTGTTTACAATGAAATTACCGATAATTATCCGAAATATGTGCTTTCACTCGACGAATTCGATATGAGCCGTAATGGTATTATCCATAAAAATATCAGAGATTTTTTGACAGATGCATCTATATAACTGTTTAGAAAAATACCAAATTTAACATTATTAAAACCGTTACGTATACTCTTCAGCAGGATTTTTGCGTTCTGTAAAGAATTGTACAGTATAGAGATGCAATACAAACCGCAATATAACTAATTGCCAAGGAGGAACCCTTATGGAATTAACCGCTGTTGCGCAGCTTCGCCGCATGGTGCTGGAGCATTTATCCCGCTACACCTGGAATAACGAGTTGCCTGACCACGTCTACGATATTCTGCAGGAGGTACGCGAGGACACTCCGCGCTACCGCTGCTGTGTTTATAAAGAAAGAGCCGTACTGAAAAACCGTATTGATATGGCGCTGGGCCAGGAGTGCTCCAGCAATATCATCGAGGCTGCCAAGCTGACGCTGAACGAGCCTGAGCGCACCGATTTGCCGATTATCGACGTGCTCCCCGCAGCCTGCGACCAATGCCCGATTGATGCTTATTACGTTACAGATATGTGCCGCCACTGCATCACCCATAAATGCATGAATAACTGCCCGAAAAAGGCTATCAGCATTATTCAGGACCGCGCCTTTATCGATAAAACGAAATGTATCGAATGCGGTCGCTGCAAGCAGATGTGCCCCTACGGTGCGATTATCGAAATCCATCGTCCCTGCGTGCGTGCCTGCGCCATCGGTGCCATCAGCATCGGTGAAAACCGTAAGGCTGTCATTGACCACGAAAAATGTGTTTCCTGCGGTGCCTGCCGCAATGCCTGCCCCTTCGGCGCCATTGACGAGCGCAGCAATATTATCCGCGTTATCCGCGAAATCCAGCAGGGCAAGCAGGTTATCGCCCTTGTGGCACCTTCTATCGTAGGCCAATACGGTTTGAAGATTACCATGGCACAAATTTACGAGGCACTGCAAAAAGCAGGCTTCGCTGAAGTTGTAGAGGTTGGCATCGGCGCCGATATCACCAGCGTTAAGGAAGCAGAGGAATATCTGGAGAAGGTTCCTGCTAAGCAGGGCTTTATGACCAGCTCCTGCTGTCCTGCCTTTGTTAAGTTGATTAAAACACAGGTACCGGAGGCAGCGGACAAGATTTCCGACACTCCCTCCCCCATGCTTACCTGCGCCGAATTAATCAAGCAAAAATATCCCTATGCCGTTACCGTGTTCATCGGTCCCTGCATCGCCAAAAAGGTGGAAGCACGCGAGCACCGCGAAACCATCAACTATGTGCTGACCTTTGAAGAGATCATGTGCATGCTGGAGGGCAAGGATATCAAATTTGCGGAAATGAGCGGTGATACTGCTTATGAACGCGATGCCTCCAAGCTTGGCCTGAGCTTCCCGCTAACGGCCGGCGTAAGCGCTGCCGTGCAGGATACGGTTGCCGCTATGGGCGGTGAGGTGCATAACGCACAATACTGCTCCGGTCTGGACAAATGCCGCGACACAGTCAAGGCTGCTGCCGCAGGCAAGCTCGACTGCAGCTATATCGAAGGCATGGCCTGCTCCAACGGCTGTATCGACGGTCCTGCTGCCGTAGGCGACTTCCACATCACTAAGGTTGCCCTGACAAAATATGCTGCTGCGGCGCCAAATAAGCAGGCTGCCGAAGACAAGCACACAAAATAAAAACTTAAAGCCTATCCCTTCTGTCATACCGGCAGAGGGGATAGTTTGTTCATAGCAGGATTTTAGTCTGTTAAAATCATAGAGTGCGTTTTACTGCGCACTAAAAGAACGGAGATTCCTAAGCAAATGCAAAACACTCACTACATCGGTCACATTGCTGCCCTCATTACTATTGCTACCTGGGGCACGACCTTTATTTCTACCAAGGTTTTACTTACCGGCTTTCAGCCGCTGGAAATTCTTTTTTTCCGCTTTATTATGGCCTTTTTCGCCCTTTGGCTGGCCTATCCTAAAATGCTGAAAACAGATAAAAAGCAGGAGCCTGTTTTTATGGCAGCAGGCCTCTGCGGCATCTGCCTCTACTACCTTTTGGAAAACATTGCCCTGACCTACACACAGGCCTCCAACGTTAGCGTAATCGGCAGCACAGCGCCTTTCTTTACCGCGCTGCTGGCGCATTATTTTATGCATTCTGCCGGCAGCTTAAGCAAACAGTTCATCATCGGCTTTTTTATCGTGATGAGCGGCATCACCTGCATCAGCTTCAACGGTGCAGCCATGCAGCTCAATCCGCTGGGTGATTTGCTGGCGATTTCGGCTGCCGTCGTGTGGGCGTTTTATGCTCTGCTGACGAAAAAAATCAGCAGCTACGGCTATCCTGTTATCCTCGCCACTCGCAGAACCTTTTTCTACGGCATTCTCTTTATGCTCCCGGCGCTGGGCTTTCTGGATTTTGAGCTGAACCTGGCGCGCTTCGCCAATACTACCTATCTTTTCAACATTGTCTTTCTGGGACTGGGCGCTTCCGCCCTCTGCTTTGTCACCTGGAATCTGGCAGTAAAGGAGTTGGGCGCAGTAAATGCCAGCGTTTATATTTATATGGTTCCCGTCATCACCGTCATTACCTCGGCGATTGTCCTGCAGGAAAAAATCACGCTGCTGGTAGCACTCGGTACCATTCTGACGATGACTGGTCTGTTTATCTCAGAATACCGCCCGAAGAAAAAATACAGTAAGTAGGCATTTCTTACTGCAAAAGGCGTTCTCCCACTGCGAGAGAACGCCTTTACTGTAAGCAACTTATTAAATTCATTCCACCTCAATAGCTTCAACCTGTTCAACGGAAAGCGAAGTAGCCTTAGCAATATCCTCTACAGATAATCCCATACTTAAAAGACGCTTTGCAGTTGCAGTCTTCTCTTCTGCCTTACCTTCGGCGAGACCCTGAGCCTTACCCTCAGCCAGACCTTCGGCATGTGCTTCGTCACGCAGGTCTTTCATACGCATTTCGTAAGTCATATAGGCATCCCTCACTTTCTTGTCATTTTTAATTTCTACAATCGTGTCAGCAACCTCACGTGTAAAATTACTGTTAATAGTATTGCTGTTGATGTAGTCAAACAGACTTTGGATATCCGGTGACACATCGCCTTTGGTTCCCAAGGTATTGAGAAACATAATAACTGCTTCATCTGCCAATTCAATATTCATGTTTTCCAGACAACGCTTCTTAAAGGTATAAATACGCTGAGAATCCTGAAAAAAATCAAACAGACAGAAGAAGATTATATAAGTAGGCGAAAGTTCGTCATAATCCTGACCTTTTTGCAGCATATCCGTATCAAGCATAGCCTGATAGTAGCGAGTACGCTTAGGCAACAGAAATTTTCCTGTAGCACGATTAACAGGATTCTTTACCTGCATTTCCAAATTGTAATGAGTATTGGCAGCATCTGCAATTCTAACATCCAAACGAATACCATGGCTGTCAGGATAAACATCAATAGTCTGCTCTGCTTCAAGATAGGTAATATCTGCAATTTGGGTGTGTAAAAGCTCTTCCAGAATATGCTTGCAGATGCGTTTTCTGAGCATAACGTGCTTGAAAAGAAAATCATTAGACAGAGTCAGCTTATCGAGATTAGAGATTTGCTTTTGCATATGTTTCCTCCTTTGATTATAGCATAATTTGCAGTAAAAATATATAAGCCGGCACTTGCGACTGACATAAGGAAAAGGCGCCTGCCGAAAGCTCGACAGGCGCCACTGGTCCGCACGACCAGGCATAAGCTCCGCAAAAATGCGGCTACCTATGCAACTAAGATAATTATAACACAGAAGCGTTTCAAAAACAATAGTTCGTTAAATAAAAAGTGTTATTACATTCAAGGCATGTTTCATTACAACAAAAGGCGTTCTCCCCTGCGAGAGAACGCCTTTACTGTTTACTGAGCTTTATTCACTTGTCACTGCCGACAATTTATTTTGCCAGCTTGTTGCCGTAATGGTCGCGCTCGCCTTTAGTATCGTTTACGCGTACACGTTCAATCTTATCGCGATCGCCGTCTTCACCGCTGATGCGGTCTACACGGATGCGGCCCAATTCAGGCTCAAATTCTTTGATGATCTTTTCTTCCAGAGCTGCGCCGTTTTCGATTGCACGATAGAGCATTGCAGCAAATTCATAACGAGTCATCAGACGGTCACCGCCGAAGTTGCCGTCAGGATAGCCTTCGATGTAGCCGTTGCCTGCCAGCTTAGCGATGTATTCATATGCCCAGTGGTTAGCCGGAACATCCGGGAAGAGCTTGGTCTTGGTTTCATCCAGCATACCGAATGCTTTTTCCATCTTAGCCATCTTGCGCCCATTACTGCCAGCTGACCGCGCAGGTCGATAACCTCACGAGCCAAAGCGGTGCGGCTGTTGCTTACATGGTTGGTACGGTCCAGAGCGAAGGATACGCCTGCGTTAACCATGTTTTCACCGTTGCCTACGGTACCGCCAACACTGAACATTACCTTTTCGTCAGGACGATAGTATGCGCCGATTGCAGCAGCGTTTTCACCGCCGTAGTTGCCGTAGCCTGCGGAGAAGGTCAGTTTGTCGTCCGGATCAAAGTCCATCGGATGCAGAGCTGCCAGAGCAGCTGCGCCTGCGCCAACCTTGTTTACACGGCTGCCCAGTTGGTTGATACGGTTGGTGTTGCTTACAACTTGATTTTCAACACCATCAATGCGATTGTTAATATCAGCTTTTGCTTGATGCAGCTGACCGCCATTGATTGCATCTTTGGAATCTTTTTCAACCTTACCGTCTGCTACGTTGGTAATATTCTTATTAGCAGCGTTAATGCCATCCTTCGTAACAGAAGGACCATCTTTAATCTCCAAGCCTTTATCGCTAATAGTGGTATCGCCAGCGGTTACGCTGTCAACACTAATTTTATTGCTCAAAGCAACCTTGTATTCCTTGCCACCGTCCGCATTGGTACCTTCGTCTACAGTAATGTTGTTGTCACCTGCGGTAACAGTGGTGTGCTTCTTAGCAAGCTCTTCAACATTAGTTACACGATCACCAAGGTTCTTGATATCGGTCTTGTTTTGAGCGATGTCTGTAGCATTTTGTTTGATATCTTTTTCGTTTTGGGTTACGCGGTTATCCAATTTATTAATTTTATCAGCATTTTGTTTGATAGCTTCTTCATTGGCAGTTACGCGTTTATCCAATGCTGCAACATTCTCATTGGTCTGATTCAGCTGGCTGCCGTTAATAGCGTCAGTAGAGGTTTTGCTGATTTCGCCTGCTGCTACGCCGCTGATCTTGCCGTTCTGATCAATGGTTACCTTATCGTTAACCTTAACATTGCTGCCATCCAGAACGATGGAGGAAGCGCCGTTGGAGATCTTGTTGCCGGCTACGTCGATATCTGCCAGTTTTGCACCCTTATCAGCATATACGCGATCCTGGGTTGCAATGTAGCCGGTGGTTTCGATAGTACCATTAGTACCACTGATGTTTACATATTTGCCGGTCAGGTCGCCAAGGATGATATCCTTGTTCATGTTAACCTTGTAGAACTTTTGACCGTCAACATCGGTTTCTTCAACGCTGATGTTGTTGCCGCCTACTACTTTGCTGTGCTTGCTTGCTTCAGTTGCTACAGCATGCAGCTGGCTGCCGTTTACAGCATCGGTGGAATCAGCGGTTACTGCGCCTGCTGCTACACCGGAAATCTTGCCGTCTGCAGCAACAGTTACTTTGCCCAGCTTAGCGCCTTTAGTAGTGATTTGGCTGTAGTTGCCACTTGCATCGCCTACGAACAGCTCGCCGTCACGCAGTGCAGAATGACCGGTATATACGCCGTTCTGCAGTACTACGTTGCCGATTTCGCCTGCAGTTGCGGTTACTTTGCCGTCTTTATCTACGGAGAAGTTGTTGTTTGCACCATAGAATGCGCCGTTGCTGTTTACGAAGAACGGCATAATACCGTTTTCATTTGCAGTACCTACGGACAGATTGTATTTTGCGTTCAGTGCATTGGTCTGGATGGAGTTTATACCGGCCATGTTGCCTTTTTAATCGATGGTTACCTGACCAAGTTTAGCGGATTTCGGAGTGATTTGGCTGTAGTTACCGTCTGCATCGCCTACGAACAGTTCTGCGTCACGCAGTGCGGAATGACCGGTATATACGCCGTTTTGCAGTACTACGTTGCCGATTTCGCCTGCGGTTGCGGTTACTTTACCGTCTTTATCTACTACGAAGCTGCCGTTTGCACCATAGAATGCGCCGTTGCTGTTTACAAAGAACGGTACGGTGCCGTTTTCGTTTGCAGTACCTACGGACAGGTTGTATTTTGCGTTCAGCGCGTTGGTTTGAACGAAATTAGTTTGAACAGAGTTTACATCAATGTCTTTGTTCAGCTCAACCTTTACATCTTTGCCATTATTGCTTACGCTGATGTTCTTGTCGCCGCTAAAGTAAACAGTTTCGCCGGGTGCTACTTTAGATGCTGCATCGCCGTTTGTGGAAAGGTTCCAGCCTTGGTTTGCGTTATCTGCTACTTTGCTGATTTCCTTCAATTGCTCTTCAGTTGCAGCCTTACCTTTGCCGTTAGCAAATCCATCATAAGCAGTAGTTTGATTGCTAAGTCCGCTTACAGTTGCACTAGCGCCATCCATAACTACATTTCCTGCTGCTACACTGCTGCTTGCCCAGATAGTTCCTTTGCTGCCACTGATGTCCACAAATGCGTCATTATCACCGGAAAGGAAAATATCGTTATTCAGAGCAACTTTGTATTCCTTGCCACCGTCAGAATTATCTTTTTGGGTTACAGTAATGTTGTAACCTGCGGCAACAGTACTGTGTTTGAGTGCTTCTGCTGGCGGATCAGCAGCCATCGCCGGAGCCATGCTTGCGCAGGTCATAACACCTGTTGCAATCAGCATTGCCAGCAGCTTTTTGGTAGAGCAGCTTTTACTGCCATGATTTTTTGCAATTTCGGAAACAACAACATATGCGTTGCGCGCCTCACTCCAAATTACTTTGAATACTTTGTTCATCAATAATTCCTCCCACATAAATAATATTATTTACATACGGTACGCGACACCTGCCGCGTGTGGAAACAAGTTAAACAACTATTGTATTAATTGTCCTGAGCCGATATTGCTGTTTTCTGCCATCCGCTGTCCTGTAGCAGCACCGGGCAACAAACCTTCGCAAAACAGCTTCAAGTACACTTGAGGCTGTTTTTACTTCGGCTAACAATTATAATACATTTTTAATTATAGCACTTCCATTTGCTTTAAGCAATATGCGAACAGGTACTAATAGTTTAACTATATTATTTTTCAAAAAAGCCTTGTAAACCGCATGTTTACTAAGGTTGACGTGTTTTTGCAGGCCTTTTTTGCAAAAGATTTTCGAAAAATTTTATTTTTATTTTAAAATTAGCTTTAACAAACTATCAACCGATATTAGCGTTATTATACAAGATATTATGTAACATATTGAACACAATTCTTCAAGACTTATACTTACACCTTCTCTCACAATCTCAGCACCGTTTTTACAAGAGATTTTTGCAACATGTTGCACTTTTCTCTTCTAAATTCGCCTTGCAGCGCCAAACTATCCGCCAAAACGCAAAAGCCCCCGGAGCAGGGCAAGCCTGCTTCGAGGGCAATCAAACTGAAATGCCGAAACGAACTGCTTTATTTTTCTAAGCTATCACAATCCAGTAAAAAATCATATATGTTCACGGTAAGAATTCCGTATTCATCATAATAGGCCGGGACAATATCCTTGGTAATGATAATTTTTTTGAAGGTATCATCAATATTTTTCAAGGGACGCACCTCCTGCGCACGTTTCATTTCATCCGGCAAGGAATATGCAGACTGTATATAGTACCTTACTGAGCCCATATTGCAGACAAAATCAACCTCCAGCTGTTTTCTTACTACATTACCGCTTTCATTTCTCACGGCAATAGGCACTACACCCACATCAACGCTGTACCCACGCATGCAAAGCTCATTGTAGATTACATTTTCCATAGAATGAGTTTGTTCAAACTGCCGGAAGTTAATGCGCGCATTACGCAACCCCAGATCAGAAAAATAATATTTTTTCGGAGTATCAATATAGGCCTTGCCCTTTACATCATAACGCGAAGCTGCTTCAATTAAAAAAGAATCTTCCAGGCAATCCAGATACTTTTTAATAGTTGTAGAAGTAATTTTTGATTTTTTGACACTTTTAAAGGTATTTTTCAGCTTTTCATAATTAGTTAAAGAGCCAATGGCCGAAGCCAGTATATTGAGTAAATCCTCCATTTCTCCCTTATTACGGATACGGTTGCGCTTATAAATATCACTCAAATAAATTTCACTCAACAAATTCTGCAAAGTGGCAGCCTTTTCGGCAGTCCCATCACGCAGCACAACTACCGGAATTCCTCCGTAAAGCATATATTCTGCCAACCCCATATACTTATCACCGGGATAAACACTCATAAATTCGGCAAAGCTAAGCGGATACATATGCATCTCATCGCCGCGTCCGGCAAATTCCGTAATAATATCCTTGGAAAGAAATTTAGCATTACTGCCGGTAACATATACATCCATATTCGCCTTGCGCAAATACCCGTTAAGCACTGCTTCAAAACAGTCCATCTGCTGTACCTCATCGAGCAGCAGATAATACATACCCTCATCAGCAAGCCGGCTGTTAACATAGGCCATAAACTTTTCAGGATTTACGCCGCGTTTTTCCTTTTCCATTTTGATAAGGCTTTCACCTATTTTTTGCAAATCATCTGCAGAATCAAAAGCAAAACGGATAATATGCGCATCATCTATACCGCATGAAAGCAGATGCTGATAAAATATGTTGTTCAGCAGATAGGATTTACCGCATCTGCGAATACCTGTAATAATTTTAATCAACCCGTTATGCTTGCGTTTTATCAGCTTGTCCAAATAAAAATCTCTGCGTATTTCCATTAGCTCACCTTCTTTAGAAGAGATTTTTGCAACATGTTGCATTTTTCTCTTCTATTATAGCCTTTTTTCTCCCCGTATTCAATCTCAACACTGTTTCTACAAGAGATTTTTGCAACATGCTGCATTTTTCTCTTCTAAACTTGCCTTTTCATTCCTAACATTCACCCTCAACACCGTTTCTGCAAGAAATTTTTGCAACATGTTGCACTTTTCTCTTCTAAACTTGCCTCACAGCGCCAAACTCGCCGCCCAAACCGCAAAAGCCCCCGAAGCAGGACAAGCCTGCTTCGAGGGCAATCAGGTTAAATTTTATTTTGCTTTCGGTCCCAAGCCGTATTTCTTCAGATAACGGTACAAGGTTACACGGCTGACATCAAGCATTGTTGCCAGCTTACTGATATTGCCGCCGGCAGATTTCCAGGCAGCAATAAAGGCTTCCTTGTCGTACTTCCAAGAGCGCTCCAAGGTTTTGTCACCGGGCAGCTTGATGTTTTCTGCTTCGATGATGCTGCCGGGAGTGTGGAAGAAGGCCTGCTCGATAACACCCTGCAGCTGCTTGATGTTGCCCGGCCAGCTGCAGGACAGTAGCAGGGAAACAGCCTCCGGAGACAGGCGTTTTTGCGGCAGGTTGTGCTGTGCGGACATTTCCACCAGAATATGCGAAGCGATAACCTCGATATCCTTCACGCGCTCGCGCAGAGGCGGCACGCGCATGGTGGTATCCAGCACCAGCTCATACAGATTGCGGGAGAAAAGTCCCTTATCTGCCAAGCGCTTAAGGTTAGAATCGCAGGCAGCAATTACGCGCACGTCGAACATACGCGGCTTGCCGCCCTTTTCCGTTGCAGGCAGACCGTGCGTCAGTGCATCAGCCAGCTTGTCGCCCATTTCGAGCGGCAGCTTTTCTACCTCGTCGAGGAACAGCGTACCGCCGATAGCAAGCTCCAGCTTGCCTGCGGACTGCTGTCCGTCCTCATTGGTTCCGAAGAATTCGGCCTCCAGCTCTGCCATAGATGCGTTGTGACATTTTACCGCAATCAGCGGAGCGGCAGCGCGGGGGCTGGCCTGATGAATGCCGTGTGCCAAACGCTGCTTGCCGGTACCGGGCTCGCCCTGCAGCAAGATGTTGTGGTCGGTGCGGGCAACACGGCTTGCCTTATGCTGCAGCGCCAAAAATTCACTGGTTTCGCCAACCATGCTGTACAGGCTGTAACGGCTGCTGTAACCGGTTGCATGGGCGATGGTTGTTTTCAAATCCTCAATGGACATGGAAAGCACCAAAGCACTTTCTACCTCGCTGCCAACCTTAATAGGCATAACGGTGGTAATATCCTCAAAGGTTCTGTCTTGGGTAATCCAAGTGATTTCACGACGCTGTGTTGCTACGCCATGCAACGCTTTTTTGATAGGAATATGCTCGTAGTTCAGGAAAACGTCCTCCAGGCGCTCGTGTCCTTCCAGACGCTTGCGGCCGTTTTCGTTGCAGTATTTCACGCTGCCGTCCTTGCCCAGCCAGTAAACGGTTACCGGCAGCTGTTCCATCATAATACGGTTGATGCTCCAGGCCTCCAGCATGTTCAGGTGCTGTTCGATGGAATATTTCATCGTCATCAGCAGGCTCAAAAGCAAATCATAGGGCAAATCGTTCTGATCCAAGGAAAAGAAGGAAACAATATAGCGGATTTTGCCGTTTACGCAGATAGGCGCACTGCAGGCATCGCCGGAATGGCTGTCCTTAATCCACATTTCCGGACCGAACATCAAAAAGGGCACGTTATGCTCGCGCGCAATGCTGATGCTGGAGGTACCAACATCTTCCTCCAGAACGCGCATACCCTGAATATCCTCGATAATGCGTTGAAAGAACGGCATAGCGTAGTTTTTGATTACATAGCCGTTTTCATCAATCAACAGCATACTCAGATTATGGATATTGAAATGCTGCTTGCTTTGCTCATACAGACCGTCAACATATTTTACGATGAACTCATGTGTCTTTTGGTGTGCGATAATCTCTTCGTGGCTCAGCTTATTGATTTTGGGCATAGTTTCGTGCGGCAGATGCATAGCACGGCAACGCTGCCAGCTGTCGGCAACCCACGGATGCACGTTGGGGTCAACAATACCCTCTTCCATAAACTTTCTGTAATAAGAAGCCAGCTTGTCCTTATTTCTTCTCTCACGAATCATGTTTTATACCCTCCCCCGCTATCCGGCAGTCGGCTGCCGTCAGCAGAACTTTTATTTATAAACCTCGCCGTTCGTAATCAACACCCGGCGTGCTCCATAATAGCGTTGTTTCCAGTAATCGTCCTTCAACGACGAAAGCATTACACCCTTGGACGAGGATGCGCTCCAAAATTGTCCGTCACCGGCATAAATACCCACATGCGACGCGCCCGCGGCGTAGGTGGTAAAGAATACCAAATCGCCGGGCCGCAGCTGCTTCTGCGTTACAAAAATCCCCTGTAACGCCTGCTCGTCTGCCAGTCGCGGCAGCTTGGCCTTGCAGTCCTTAAACACATACTGCACGTAACCGGAGCAGTCAAAGCCCTTGGTCGTGGTTCCGCCGAACACATAGGGAACACCCTTGTATTTGGCAGCACGGCTGACGATTTCCTTGCCCTTAACCTTGGGGATGCCCTCCTTGGCAAAGGCCTCCCAGGTCAGCTTCTGATAGGTTGCATCATTCAGCTCGCCATCCGCCTTCAGCTTGTGCTGCTTCTGGAAGCTTTTCAGCGCAGTGCTGGTAGCCTCCGTCATGCGTCCGCTGGGGCGCTCGTCACTGAAGCCCAGCACCTGCAGCTTTTGCTGTGCCACCTTCAGGCGCCAGTTGCTTTGCTGCACCTGCACCTTGGACTGCTTTTCCTTCGTTTTTTTAGACTTTTTCTTTGCGGTTTTCTTCGCCTTTTTCTCAGGCTTCGCCTGCTTGGGCGCCTTCACTTCGGCAGCAGGCTTGGCTGCGGTATCGGCTTTGACGGCAGCAGGCTCCGGCACCGCCCTCACAGGCTGCGCATCGCTTACGGCCGGCGGCGTTGCCACCGGTGCCTTATGCGGTTTGTTGCTGACAATAGGCGCTGCAGCCTGTGCCTGCCAAGGCAGGCTGCAGGCCAGCATAATTACGGTCAGCACGGAAGCCAGCTTCTTTTTCATCTTCATCATCCCCGCTCAAATGCAAAATTAAAAATTAATTGTAGTTATATACGTCCCAGCTTTTCAGCTTGCTCAGCTGAGCAATACTGTAATCTATATCGCGCAGCAGACGCTGCTTGTCATGCGGCAGTGTTGCTGCCAACTGAACGTAGTTCGATACATGGTTGCTGCGGAAGATGCAGTGCCTGTCCGCAGGTAAATCTATATTTTCTATTATCAGCTTCAGCTCGCGCATCAGGTCCGCCGGAGAAAGCGGATTGAATTTGCCTGCCTCGTACTGGTCCAGCAGCTCGCTGCCGCGGTACAGCATCAGGCAGAGCGCGCTCAAATGCGTCGGCTTGATAATATTAATCGCCTTAGCAGTTGCCAGTGCGTGGCGTTCGCTGCCCTCCGCACCTGCCAGGCCCAGAATAATCATCATAGAAAGCTTCATGCCGCTGGCGACAACTCTGCGTCCCGCTTCTACCGCCTGTTCACCGTCAACACCCTTGTTGACAGCCTTCAGCGTAGCGTCGTCGCCTGTTTCCATGCCATAATACAAAAGCTTCAGGCCTGCTTCCTTCAGCTGGCGCAGCTCCTCCTCGCTCTTGCGCAGGATATCCTTTGGCGCAGCATAGCTGGCAACGCGCTGCAGATGCGGAAACTGCTCGCGCAGTACCTGCAGAATTTTCAACAGCTTGGCCGTAGGCAGCACCAAAGCATCGCCGTCCGCCAAAAAGACGCGGCGCACCTTGTTCTTACCGTAATGGGCCGCCAGTGCTATCTGACGGGAAATTTCTTCATCCTTTAAAATCTGAAAGGGAACACCTCTGTACATGTTGCAGTAGGTGCATTTATTATGTGCGCAGCCGCGCGTAACGCGCAAAATAAAGCTGCGTGCCTCACTGGGAGGTCTGAAGACTGGTGTTTCATATGAATCAAAAAACATTTCTACTATTCTACCTCATTTTGCTTTGATTGATTTGGCGCCAGTTTGAGATCTCAGAGATTTTGTAAAGTATAGTACACTTTAATATTATTATACTAGATTTTTCGCCATTTGTAACGTCCAACTGAAAACTTTTTGTTACTTTTTTTACAGAGATTTTGTGAAACATTGTCAGAGTGTAAAACAAGTGTGATTTTCCGCGCCTACAGGAAACGACAAGGGCACTCTGGCAGGCAAAAAATGACGTAACAACAGCAAAACGCTTATATACACATAAAAAATGTACGCCTGCAGGTCAAAATCTCCGCTTTGCCGCAGGCGCACCAAGGAGGCTGACACAAGTCAGCCTCCGATGCTTCATATTATTTTTTCGGTAAGCATAACGCTTTACAGCATCAGCTTATCATTTGCGTTTTCTGCGCAGGAAGAAGAAGGCAGCACTACCGATGATAATAACGCCGCCGATAATCGTCAGCCAGCCAAAGCCGTCATCGTCATCCTCATTTTCTTCCTCATCCTCGGCAGCAGGCAGCTCCGCAGTGCCCACAGCCACCGGCCATTGGCTCTTCATCTCGCCGTGGACTGCCGTGACGGTAACCACGCCGTCAGCCTTGCCGATCAGCTTGCCATCTTCGATAACGGCAATTTTTTCATCGCTCACGCTCCACTCCGGTGTCACGCCGTCAGCCTCGCCCACAACGTAGGCCTCCAGCTTCAGCGCCTCGTCTATTCCCAAGTGCGCCGGCAGATTCGGAGCCTCCAGCTTCGGCTCATAGGCGGTAATCTGCGTCATAAAGGCCTTTTCGCCCTTTTCCAGCAGCAGTTTGCCGCTAATCGTCGCAGTTCCCGGCTTCACAGCCAAAAGCTGCACATCGCCGTCCACCTTCACTATATCACTGTTGGAAGAACGCAAATCAGTTACATTATAGCCTACGCAGCCCGGCAGCGAAGCAACTATGCGTGTACGCTCGCCCACCTTCAGGCTGGCCTCCTCCGGAGCCACCGTCACCAACGGGCTAAGCTCGGAAGCTGCGGTTGCAGGCAGGTCGGGGGCATCCTCGTCACCCTCCAGCTCGCCGCTTTCAATTGCAGGGCCTTCCAGCTCCTCTTCCTCTACAAGCGGTGCTCTTTTGGCAGCCAGCATATTGATCGGGTCACCGTAAATAAGGCTTACCTCATCCTCTTTATCGTTGCGGTACACAGCGCTCAAATCGGCAGCTACCAAAAATTTGGCAATAACCTCGCCCTCATCATCCAGCGCCGTCAGCTGGTAGAACCAGCCGTCCACAGGCTCCTCCGCATAGAGCAGCTTATAATCATCAACATCCTCCGGCAAGCCCGTCTGCTTTTCCGGCAGGCCGGCAAGTAGCGCGGCGGCAGCAGCCTCGGATACATCAAAGCTGTCCTCGTTAAATCTGTATTCACCCTGAACATCAAGCGGCAGCGGTCCGTCCTGATAGGCGGTAATGCTTTTGTCCTTCAGTACAAAGCGCAGCTCCACCGTATCATTATTTTGGTAATCCACCTCGGCAATACCGTCGCCATCTTCATTAATTTCAAAAACGCCGGCAGTAACGAAATCCTCCGCACTGTCCTCTTCCTCGCTGCCACGCATAACCTTCAGCTCATAAAGGTATTTATCATCGCCCAAGGGCTTGATATTCAGCACGCCGTTATTATACTGACTGCTTTCTGTCCACACATAGCAGCCTGCCGTATTCTTCCAGTCATTTTTGGAGGCGGCGCCTGCCAGCAGCGTCAGGCTGCACAGCAGCAGGGCAAGCATAGCAGCTACGATAATACGCATCATTTTTTCTTTCATTATGCTCCCCTCCTCAAATGCTCAGACGGAACTTGGCAGTCTTGGGATTAACGCCGTCCATCCAATACTTCACGGTGTATACGCCCTTAGCACATTTTTTGCCGCTGTTGCCGCTCGCCCAGCCGTTCCAGCTGAAAGCAAAATCCTGATTGGCGTTTTTCGCCTTATATTTCGTGCTGTAGACCAGCTTGTTGTTTTTATTGAAAATCTGGGCATAGCAGGTCTTGCCCGTGGAATTATTCTTTTTGAAATACAGGCGCTGATAAACATCACCATTGCCCTTACGGATAATCTTGGACGCACGGAACTGCATTTTGCTCTGCGGCTTGTAGCTGATGTTGACAGTCTTTTTTACCGCACCGCCTTTACCGAAGCTGCTGGTCGTTACCAAGCGATATCTGCCCGGCTTCAGGTTCTTCATATCGTAGCTGTAGGGTACAAAGCGGAAATATTTATCACCGTCATAGTACCATTTTTTCAGCTCGCGCTGCTTCCAGCGCACAACAACCTTATTATCCTTGTTGAGCAGCACTGCCTTATCCTTCATAGGCCCCTTGCCCTCTACATAGCGCTGCACGTTCAGCTTAGTGCCGTTTACCTTAATAGTTGTTTTGTACTGCGTCGCCGCCCACGCCAATGCCGTAAAAGCCACGAGCATCGCCAGGCACGCCCCGAGCACTGCCTTCAGCCGTTTCATTTTTCCGCCTCCTAACCGCCGGATATAAAAAGACCCGGCATATACTTCTTCATTTACAGTATATACCGGGTCAATATTAACTATAAGTAACCTTTAGTTAAGAGTTGGGGAAAAAGCGCTCCAGCTGATGTCTTTTATTTTTGGCCGCCGCATCAATCTGCAGCTTGGCAAAAATTTTATTGAGATATTGCTTAATCGTCCCCTCCGACAGCGACAATCTTTGCGCAATCTCCCTGTTCGTATGGCGTGCCGCCGCCAGCTGCGCTATCTGCAGCTCCTGCTCCGTCAGCTCCTGCAGGCCTGCTTCGGCAAAGCGTGCGGACAAAATCTGCCCCCGGCCTGCCTCCAGCCGCTGCCCCAGGTGCAGCGCCGCTGCCGCCGCTGCTGAAAATTCACCTTGCAGCTCCTGCTCCAGATAAGGACGCAGCAGCGCTATGTTCTGTGCCAACGGCAGCACAAGCTTATCCGCCTCAGCCATTGCCAGCGCCTGCTTCAGCGAAGCGCGGCAGCTCGTTACATCGCCTCTGCCGGCAAAGGCCGCCGCCCTTTGCACCTGCAAATACAGCAGGCACAAAAAATTACTGTAGGGACGGCATTCCTGCTCCCAGTCGGACCAGCGCACCAAAAGCTCCGTATACTGCCCTTGTGCCAGCAGGCACTGGGCACTGATATAGTTGCGGCAGGGACGCGCAGGATAAAGCACCGAAGGCTGCTGTCCGTTTCCGTCCGTCAGCCAGCTTGGGATATATTCCGGCTTGCCCAGCAATGCATAGTAAAAGCCGGCGCACATATCGGCAGTATTCAGCAGCATGCTCTGCTTCCAGGGCTGCAGCTGCCACTGATGGCAGCTGTAGGCCTCCGCCTTACTGCTGTAAACGCCGCGGAAAAGATCGCGCTGCATTTCCATGAAGTCGCAGCAGATGGTAATACACTCCTGCCCATGCTTTTCCGCCTGATAATACGCCTTTTGCAAAGGCATATCCATTTCGTCCACGCGTCCCTGCAGCAAAAGTGCTTCCGCCTCCGTCAGCTCGGCGGCACCGGCACCGTGCCAGCCGCTCAGCAGATAGTACGGTGGCATACACTCCTGCATATCCTCCACCGTCTGCCGCAGACTGCAGCCCGTGCGTAAATACAGCCCCAGAACACTGGGCGCGCCGAAGGTCCAGATGCCCTGCTTGCTGAGCGTCTGCGGAGCACCGCTCAGCAGCTTGTAGGCACGCCTGTGATGCTCGCTCATACCGGTAATGCTGTTGAAGGCCAAAAAGCTCAGAATAACCTCCAGCTCGCCGTAATAATTATCGCGCTCGCGCTGGCTGAGCGCAGTATTGCGCTCCAACGCCGTTACATACCATTCCTTGACCTGCAGCATTTCCGTCACCATATTCAGCGAAAACATGCGGCGCATAATAATCAGCACCGCCTGCGGATACTGCCACAAGATTTCCGGCGGACATTCGCGCAGCCAGTCGAAAAGATGCTGCCTGTGCTGCGGGCGCATCGACCAGTCGCACAGCTGTTGCACTGCAGCCAGCAGACCGTCAAAATCACAGCCGCGGTACAGCCAGTCCAGCGCTTCCTCGTACTCCCTCTGCTGCGCGTACCATTGTCCCAGGCGACGGAAGTACATTTGCTTCTCAGCCTCCGGCAGCAGGCCGAAGGCATGGCGCGTTGCCTGCTTCAGCATATGGTGACAGCGCAGTCTGCCGTTGCCCAGCCTGATAATAAAGGCATTGCATTCCAGCAGTCTGCTTACAGACTCTCTGCAGCTTGCGCCATAGGCATAGGCCACCTGCTCCGGCGTAAATTCCTCCGGCTGCCCCATAAGCAGCAATAGGCGCTGCTGCTCCGACGGCAGCGGCCGCAGCAGTACATTGGCTATCATCTCATAAACGCTGCCTGTATCAAGGCAAAAGCGCTGATACCTGTCGTAGTTCAAAAGGTTAAGATAGGTAACGGAAAACCAGCCCTCGCAGGCCTCATGCAAAGCATCCAGCTGCTGTGCCGTAAGCTGCAGGCCGCATCTGCTGCTGTATTCCGCCAGCTCGTCACGCTGCAGCGCCAGATCATGCTTATCAAGGCAAAAGACCTTACGTCCAAGCTCCAGCAAACGGCTGCCGTCAAAAATCTGCCCTCTGCTTACAAGTAGCAGGTGCAAATCAGCAAAGCCTGCCTTGCTCAGAGCAAAGAGAAAATCAATCGCCTCGCTGCTTTCCAACAGATGCAAATCATCTATAAACCAATAGACAGGCTCCTGCGGCAGCAGCTGACGGAACAGCTCCAGTACTAGCGTTTTGGCATTGGCATCGGCAGGCAAAGACTGCTGCAGCAGCGCAGCGCCCAGCTCCGTACCCTGCCAGCTGTGGCACACTCCCTGCCAGAAGGCCTCGGCACCGGCGCCGTAAATGCTTTGGCGCAGCACCTTTTTGCCGCAGCGCTCCTGCTCCTGCAAAAAGTACTGCACTGCCAGTGTTTTGCCATAGCCCATGGGCGCAACAACCAGCGTTGTTCCCGCTGTCTGCAGCTCTGCCAAAAGCTCTTTTATTCTCTTGGAATAATATAAATTATTGAGCCTTTTCATAGTGTTTTTACTTAATTACGTTCTGCGGTGCTCCCGCCAGCCATTTTTCGATGTTGGCAAAAACGATATCGGCACGTGCAGCCAGTGCTTCGGCGCTGGCGAAGGCCACGTGCGGTGTCAGCACGGTGTTCTTCGCATGGCACAGAGGATGCTCCGGCGCAATCGGCGGCTCGCCCTCAAACACATCAATGCCTGCGCCCGCCAAGCTTCCTTCGTTCAGCGCCTGTGCCAGCGCCTCGCTGTCCACAACAGGACCGCGCGCAGTATTCAGCAGTACGGCAGTCGGCTTCATCTTCGCAATAGCCTCAGCGTTAATCAGTCCGCGGGTTGCGTCCGTCAGCGGCACATGCAGGCTGACAAAATCGCTGGCAGCCAAAAGCTCATCCAGACTTACATAGCGTACACCGTCAGCCTGCAGCTCTGCCTTCGGAGTACGGCTGTAGGCCAGCACCTTGCAGCCGAAGGCAGCGGCAATCCTCGCCACTCTGCTGCCAATCGCACCGGTGCCGACTACGCCGAAGGTCTTGCCAAAAAGCTCAAAGCCTACCAGGCCATCCTTCGTTCCTGCCTGACGGCAGCGTGCATCACAGGGAACGATGTTGCGGATAACGCTGATAGCCAAACCGAAGGTCAGCTCTGCTACCGCATTGGTGGAATAGCCTGCGGCATTGCACACTAAAATTCCGCGCTCACGGCAGGCAGCCAGCGCAATATGGTCTACGCCGGTAAAGGCCACGGAAAGCATTTTCAAATTAGGGCAGGTGTTGATAATCTCCGCACTCAGCGGCTGGTTGGCCAGCATGATAATATCGGCCTGCTGCACACGCGCCAGCAGCTTCGTCTGGTCTGTTTCCTTTGCGGTATAATAAACGAAATCATGGCCTGCAGCCTGCAACGGCGCTGCCAATCTTTCAATCTGCTCCGGTTTTACGCCTAACGGCTCCATAACTACTATTTTCATCAAGGCACCTCCGAAAAAGTCTGTAAAATTTTTGCTTATCACTTACATATTACTACCGCAGGAATTGATTAGCAAGGAAGAAATTTCCAGGACTATATTCTGTTTTGCCGGAATTTGTATCCGCAAATACAAAAAAGCCGTTCTTCTTTCGAAGAACGGCATATTTTCGTTGGTGATCCACCCGAGACTCGAACTCGGGACACCCTGATTAAAAGTCAGGTGCTCTACCAACTGAGCTAGTGAATCATTTGTCGCCATAAATTAGCAACATTAATAGTATACAGACTAACACAAGGAAAGTCAAGTACTTTTTAAAATATTTTTGCTGTTTTTTCAGCAGCCTAAGCTTACAGCAGCTCTTTCAGAACGATGGTCTGCTCACGGTTAGGACCAACGGAGATAATACCCAGCTCAACACCGGATACCTCGCTGATTTTAGCCAGATATTTCTTAGCGTTTTCCGGCAGCTCGTCATAGTTGCGGATGCCGCTGATATCTGTCATCCAGCCGTCGAACTCTTCGAAAATCGGCTCAACCTTAGCCAGAACGTTCAGGCTTGCAGGAATGCGTTTGAGAATCTCATCGCCAATCTTGTAGCCAACGCACATTTTAATCTTCGGCATTTGGTCGAGGATATCCAGACGGGTAATTGCCAGATAATCAAGGCTGTTCAGGCGTGCGCTATAACGCAGCATGAAAGCATCCAGCCAGCCGCAGCGACGCGGACGACCGGTTACGGTGCCGTATTCATGGCCGGTTTCACGGATTTGGTTGCCGGGGCCGTCGGTATCCAGCAGCTCGGTGATGAAGGGACCTTCACCAACGCGGGTGGTATAAGCCTTAACTACGCCGACAACATGGTCGATGAAGCGGGGACCTACGCCACTGCCGGTGCAGGCATTACCTGCAGTCGGGTTGGAGCTGGTAACATACGGATAGGTACCATGGTCGATATCGAGGAAGGTAGCCTGTGCGCCTTCAAACAGAACGTTTTTGCCGGCGCTGAACAGCTCATCCATAACAACACCGGTATCGGCAACGTACGGACGCAGCTCTTCTGCATAAGCCAGATATTCCTTCAGTACGGTATCATAGTCAAACGGTTCTGCACCATAAATTTTGGTGATAATAGCATTTTTTGCTTCCAGATTAACCTTCAGCTTATCAGCAAAGGTTTCGGGCTCCATCAGATCGCAGATACGGATGCCTACGCGAGCAACCTTATCCATGTAGCAGGGGCCGATGCCGCCTTTGGTGGTGCCGATTTTGTGATTGCCCAGTGCTTCCTCCTGCAGCTCATCAAGACGTTGATGATACGGCAGAACAACGTGTGCACGGTCAGAGATAACCAGATTGCTGCAATCAATGCCCTTTTCCTTCATGCCGGCGATTTCTGCCAGCACAACGCCGGGATTGATTACAACGCCGTTGCCCAGAACGTTAGTCTTATCATTAAACAGTACGCCGGAGGGCAGCAGACGCAGCTTATAATTAATGTTGTTAACTACAACGGTATGGCCTGCATTGGAACCGCCGCTGTAACGAACTACAGCGTCAGCCTTTTGCGCCAAATAGTCAACAATTTTACCTTTACCCTCATCGCCCCATTGGGCACCTAAAACTACAACAGATGACATTAGCAGTCACTCCTTATCAAAATTATAAACCAAATCTAGCAAAAATCTCGTCAACGTGGCGCAGCATCGGTTTCGGATCGAAGCAATGCTCAACCTCTTCGTCGGTCAGATATTTCTTGATATCCGGGTCAGCTTCAACGTTGGTCTTGAAGTCAGCGCCTTGCAGCCAACGTGCCATAGCGTTGCGTTGTACCCATTTGTAAGCGTCCTCACGCAGTACACCTTTGGTAACCAGAGCAATCAGCAGGTTTTGGCTGAAAATCAGACCGCCGGTTTTGTTCATGTTGGCAATCATTGCATCAGGATATACCAGCAGCTTGTCGATGATGTTGGAGAACTTACGCAGCATATGGTCCAGAGCAATAGTTGCGTCCGGCAGAATAACGCGTTCTACAGAAGAATGGGAGATATCGCGTTCATGCCACAGGGTTACATCCTCCAGAGCTGCTACTGCATAGCCGCGCAGCAGGCGAGCCATACCGGAAACTTTTTCGCAGGTGATAGGATTACGTTTATGCGGCATAGCGGAAGAACCCTTTTGGCCGGGTGCAAAATATTCTTCAGCTTCACGGATATCGGTACGCTGCAGGTTACGGATTTCGGTTGCCATCTTATCCAGAGAGGAACCGATGATTGCCAGAGTAGTCATGAAATGTGCATGACGGTCACGTTGGATAACCTGGGTTGCCAGGCGTACCGGAGTGAGCTCCAGCTTTTCGCAGACATATTTTTCTACAAACGGATCGATGTTGGAGTAAGTGCCTACAGCACCGGACAGCTTGCCGACTGCCATCATTTCACGCGCTTGTTTCAGACGTTCAATGTCACGCTCGATTTCAGCGGACCACAGCAGGAATTTCATACCGAAGGTCATCGGTTCTGCGTGGATGCCGTGAGTACGGCCGATCATAACGGTATATTTGAATTCAGCGGCACGACGGCGCAGAATTTCATGGAAGTTTACCAGATGACGCATAATCAGGTCTGCGGATTGTACGGTCATGTAGCACAGTGCAGTATCCTTTACGTCGCTGGATGTCAGGCCTTTGTGAATGTATTTGGACGCATCGCCTACATACTCAGCCACATTAGTCAGGAAAGCAATAACATCATGGTTGGTAACTGCTTCAATTTCCTTAATGCGGTCCAGACGGAAGTCAGCCTTCGTCTGAATATCCTTCAGCGCTTCGTCAGGCACAATGCCCAGTTTGTTCATAGCCTCGCAAGCCAGAATTTCTACCTTCAGCATGGTACGGAATTCATTTTCGAGTGTCCAGATATTACCCATTTCAGGATGAGTATAACGATCAATCATTTTTGTATGCCTCCCAAGACAATTTTATTCATGAAAAAACATCTGAAAGCCACAGATATTACCTTCAGATTCTTCACTACACTTTGTTGCATAAATATCATATCATTTTCCGCGTCTTATCGCAAGCTTTATGAACATTTTTTGTTGATTTTAGGTAAAATATTCGGTTTTTCTTCGCAGCTTCCTTGTAAGCTTTTTTACACTTATCAGAAAAAATCTTTTGCCAAGAGAATAATTTTCACGCTTTTAACCCCCATCAGGCAATGCTCCATGCAATACTCAAAAAGTCCCGAGATGTTAAAATCCCGGGACTTTTATTATATCGCTGTATTCTATTCTCAGCTTTCGCGCTTTGTAAAACCGACAAACTTGGTGAACTGCTTTTGGAAGAACAGATTAACGGTATCTACCGGACCGTTACGATGCTTAGCAATAATCAGCTCGGTATGCTTGTTTTCCGTTTCCGGATTGTAGTAATCCTCGCGGTACAGGAATGCTACGATATCCGCATCCTGCTCCAGAGAACCGGATTCACGCAGGTCACTGAGCATGGGGCGTTTAACCTGACGCGATTCAACGCTACGACTCAGCTGTGACAGTGCCAGCACCGGCACATCCAGCTCACGCGCCAATGCCTTCAGCGAGCGGGAAATTTCCGAAACCTCCTGCTGACGGTCGCCGGAATTATTACGCTTGCCGCTGCCCTGCATCAGCTGCAGGTAATCGACAACAATCAAATCCAAGCCATGCTCTGCCTTCAGGCGGCGCGCACGGCTGCGCATATCCATCGCCGTAATGCCCGCCGTATCATCAATATAGATTTTCGCACGGCTCATCGTATCGCAGGCATCCCAAAGGTGCGTCCAGTCCTCGTCATGCATCTCGCCTACGCGCAGACGCTGGCTGTCGATGCCCGCTTCGGCGCAAAGCATACGATTAACCAGCTGCTCCTTACTCATTTCCAGGCTGAAGAAGGCTACACTGCGCGGTTCACCGCCGATGACTTTGTGCGCACGCAGCGCTACGTTCTGCACAATATTCAGCGCCAGCGCAGTTTTACCCATAGAAGGACGCGCTGCCAGAATAATAAAATCGGAAGGATGCAGACCGCTCGTCAGCTTGTCCAGATCCGCAAAGCCTGCCGGCAGACCTGTAAGACCGCCCTTGTTCTGCAGCAGACTTTCGATGCTCTGCACGCTGTCCATCAATACATCGTTAATCGCTGTAAAATCCGTCTTTTTCTTGCGGTTGGAAATTTCCAGAATGCGGCTTTCCGCTGTATCCAGCAGCGTACCGACATCCTCATTGGCCTCATAGCCCATGGCCGCAATTTCGGTAGAAACGCGCACAAGCTGACGCAGAACCGATTTTTCGGCAACAATATCCGCATGATATTTAACGTTGGCCGCCGTCAGCACCACATTCGCCAGACTGGTGATGTAGGCAATGCCGCCGATGTCCTCCAGCTTATTGTCACGCTTGAGGATTTCCGTAACAGTAACCATATCTACTGCTTCATTTTTATTATAAAGCTCCAGCATCGCACTAAAGATAACGCGATGCGCTTCGCGGTAAAAATCATCCGCCGACAGCACTTCGGTCGCCTTGGCAATAGCTTCTTTATCAATCAGCATTGCGCCAAGCACAGCCTGCTCCGCTTCTATATTTTGCGGTGGCACTCTTTCTTCAATCACTCACTTCTACCTCCCCTTAACGATTCACTGCTAAATTCTATTACTCATTATACCTTAAAGGAGCCTTTTTTACTATAAACAGCCTTAATTATTTTCTTAGCCTGAAGCCTTTGTAAACAAAAAACAACCTTCCTCAAGCAGTCCGCACCGCTAAATCAGAAGGTTGTTTTCATATTTTGTCTTAAGATTTTGATGCGTTCTGCCTGCGGCTAAGGCTGCAGCGCCACCTCGGCGAACTCCGTTCTTTCAAGCTCCAGCCCTATCTGCTGATTGAGGTTCTCGGTCAGCCACGCCTCGGCCTCCACCTTTTGCTCAGCACGCATTTTCAGGATAACCTTAGCGCGCAGGTCATATTGTACATCGGCAATTTCAAACAGCTGCTGCTGATAAAGCACGTTCAAAATGCGGCCGACATTATTGACATCATACAAAAAGCTGTAATAGCCCAACAAAATCTTTTGCGCAAGTCCCGCTTCCTTCACCGCGCCTGCCACGCTGCCGCTGTAAGCGCGCACTAATCCGCCTGCGCCCAGCTTTATGCCGCCGAAGTAACGTGTCACTACAGCCGCCGTTTCCGTCAGTCCGTTTTTGCGCAGCACCTCCAGCATAGGAATGCCGGCAGTACCGCTAGGCTCGCCGTCGTCACTGGAGCGCTGTGCCAGATCATCAACGATGTAGGCGGAGCAGTTATGCGTTGCATCCCAAAACTCCTTTTTTACAGCCTTAATAAATTCCTGCGCCTCTTCCTCGCTGTGAACCTTTTTCAGCGAGCAGATAAAACGTGATTTTTCAATCACAATTTCTTTGCGGTAATCTCTGCTTATAGTATACAAGTAGCGTACCTCCGTCCGTATTTTTCGCAATTTATATTAACATTATAACACAATTCTGCTGTTTTTAAAATTTTTTACAGTTTTTTACAGCTAACTCTTTATTTCCTTTCCTGTCTTTGTTATAATAGTGGACACTTACAGATAAAGAAGAGAGTCTTATGGCTACTCTTCCAAAAAATTATTTTTTATTAAGGGAAAGAGGTAATTTCATAATGAAACAATTTTGTGCTTTAATCGGCAAATTCTTTGGCATCATCGCCATCGTTTTTCTGGTTCTCGGCCTCACAATGCCGCAGAACTTTTTGTGGGTATTAGGTAAGGTGCACGGCATCAGCGTCCTGAGCTGTATGCTCGGCATCGTAATGTTCGGCATGGGCACCACGCTGAACCTGAAGGATTTCGCACTTGTTCTTAAACGCCCGCTCGATATTCTCATCGGCTGCTGCGCTCAGTATTTCGTAATGCCATTCCTGGCATACCTGCTGTCCGTTGCCTTTAATCTGGACCCGGCACTGACCACCGGCGTTGTACTGGTAGGCACCTGCCCCGGCGGCACCTCCTCCAACGTAATCACCTTTATGTCCAAGGGCGACGTTGCACTTTCCGTAACCATGACCAGTGTTTCCACTGTGCTTTCTCCGATTCTGACTCCGTTCATCACCTACATGATTATCGGTGAAAAGATTAACTTCGATCCTGTAGGCATGTTCTGGAGCATCGTTCAAATCGTTATTCTGCCTATCTGCTTAGGTCTGGCTGTTAAATCCTTCCTGCCCAAACTCGCCGAAGCAGCAACCGACTATCTGCCGGCTGTATCCTCAATTGCAATTTCTCTGATTATCGCAGGTGTTATCGGCGCCAGCCGTGACCTGATTCTGAAAGCTCCCGGCCTGATTCTGCTGGTAGTTATTCTGCATAACTGCTGCGGTTACGCTCTCGGCTTTGCCATCGCCCGCTTCACCGGCCTCAGCTGGAAAAAGGCTGTTGCCCTGTCCATCGAGGTTGGTATGCAAAACTCCGGTCTGGCAACCGGCCTGGCAAAAGCACATTTCGCTGCTCTGCCTGCCGCAACCGTTCCCGGCGCTGTTTTCTCCGCATGGCACAATATTTCCGGTGCTCTGCTGGCATGGGCTTATCAGAACTACCTGAATCCGAAATTTGACCCGGATTACGCTAAGGAAGAAGCTGCAGAAGCAGAACCTGCCAAGGCTTAAATTAAATTTGACCTGAAAATTATTAATCCCCTTGAGCTTGAAAGCCCAAGGGGATTTTTGTCTGCCAATAATCAACCGAAATTGAAGTTACATATTCACGTACTGCTGAATATACTCAAAAAGCATATCCGCACCTCTTTCGCCCATGAACGGCAAATGCTTGGCAATAGTCCTGTGACTGAAGCATGGGTGGCTCACGCAGATTTTAAGGTTTGTCGCATCAGTCTTGGCAATAGTATCCTCATCAGCCATAACAAGACAATGACGAATATCCTTCAGCAGCTGCAGATATTCCTTCTCCTCTTTAAAGTACTCTATGCCTGCTTCTGCTGCAGCGCCCGTTATTTTATGCATACACACGCTATGAGCAATATTAAATCTGAGCTCCTTGAAAAAGTCACCCAAGCCTTTGACTGTATCATAATCGCCCTTTAAAAATACTGTACCCGGAGTTCTGCTCAGCAGCGGAGAATTTAAAAGCATTTTCAGTCTGCGGTTCTTTTCCGCTAAACGCTGCAGCATAGCTTCCTTAACCGGCTGGCCTATAACCGCTGCAACGCTATTTAAAAACTCTGTCGTCTGACTATAGCCGTAAGGCGGCAGATAAACATAAGGCGTACCGGTAACGCTTTGCAGATATTCCGCACACGGAAGCGCTTCGGCAGCTAAAATAATATTCAGCTCGGCGCTGCCAAGCTCGGCAATCGCCTCCGTAGTCGTATTCATTGCAAAGCAATGCAGCAGCTCATAGCCAAAGGCTTCACGCAACAGACTTTCTATTTCGCAAATATCGGATTCTGCTCTGTAATGCAACGGCGAAGCACCTAAAATATTATACCGCTTGCTTTGCTTGACAGGAGCAGGCTGTACAAACAGCTCGGCCAGCTGCAGGTATATTTTTCGCAAGCCTGCGCTGTAATCAGCGCCCAAACCGGAGGAATTTACAGGAATCAGCCTGCTTTGAACCTTGCTCTGCAGGCTGTCGCAAATTCCCACGATATCCGTACCGATGATAGAGGTTACAGAAGAAGTCAGCACAAAAATAGCCTTAGGCGAATATAACACATCCAGCTCAAAAATACCTCTTTCCAGATTCTCGGTGCTGCCCATAACGATATCACTGTCATCTACACCGGTGGTAAAAAGTCTGTTGGGGTAATCCTGCCCCAGCTTATTGAAAAAATTCATGCTGAAATGTGTTGTTCCTTCGGGACCATACTCCAGCACAACAGCATCCTCAATATTCAGCAGCGTGCTGATTATTGCCATCCTGTCAGACGGCACCGGAAAATTTCTTATCAAAGCCATATTCACTTCTCCTCTATTTGAGTCTGCGTAAAATCCAGTAAACGCTTCAGCAAGCCGAAACAGCCTGCAAAGCCCAGTACATCCTGTCCCGGCATACTGTCTATACCGAAAATCCCTTTTCTTTCCAGGCTGTCGGTAAAGCTTCTGCCTATATACAGCTGAGGCTTTAATTTATCATAGATAAATTCCATCGCTGCCAGATTGGCACTCTTGCAGATATAAGGATCCGCATATTGCAGCAGCTCTTTTTTTGCTTCCTTGTTTTTCAGAGTGCTCATCTGTATCATCAGCGGCTTCAATCCCAAAGCTGCCAGATAAGTATTCAGCTCCCAGCAATTATACGGACTGTTGCCGTAGATATAGCCAATACCCTGCAGCTTATCCTGCACTTGCTGCTGCAAAGCAAGACATTTCTCCCAAGCCTCCGTAACAGCAGGAGGCAATTCCACAGCCAAGGCCACAACAAGCTCCTTATAGGCCTGCAATATATTTTGCGGATTACACATCGGCGGAAAGTAAACATAAGGCACAGCCAGCCTTGCCTGCATCTGCTTCGCCAGCTCCAGCCCCAGCTCATCAACAACAATATTCAGCTTCGCTCTGCCTGCAAGCGCCAAATCCTGCAGACTGCATTTGCCAGGAAGCTGCAGTCCTAACTGTACGCCGGCCTGCTCCAGCAGCTGCAGCAAAGCAGAATTTTTTTGCAAAGGAGCGCCATTGCCAAGAATATTGACAACATTTTCCGTCGGCATTTTCCGCATCAGTTTTACAGTGGCAGTCAATGTTCTTTCAATACCCGGCAGATGGTCCCTGCACTGAAAATGCTCTGTACGCACAAGCAGAACCGGAATATGGTACTTTTCCTCCAGCTCATCAACGAGCGCATCGTAATCATCACCGATGATTTCCAGAACGCAGGTTGTTACCAAAACTATACATTTAGGCACACCTGTCTCAAAGGTTTCAGCAACGGCCTTTTTCGTTTTCTTAATTGTACCGAAGGTCACATCATAATCATCTATTACTACGGAAACACAGCTTTCCTTAAGACTGCCGAATATTTTCATATTCGCCAACAGCTTGGAATAATAGGTGCATTCATCTGTACCGATGATAACCGTAACAACCTCCGGCATCTGTCTTACGGTCATCAGAACACCCATCAGCGGGCAATGAGTCCCCGGAAAGGATGTCGCCATCAAAGGCTTGATATCCCTCTGCTCATTCACTTCGCTCAAGCGCCTGATATTATGCAAAATATCATCGCTATAGTTTTTCTTTTGCAACATATTTCTTCTCCTCAAAAAACAAGGGGCAGCAGATAAAACCGCCACCCCCATAAAATGTTATTTAATATCACGTAAAGACCTTGGTTTCTATTTGCCGTAAACTGCTTCATGCAGAAGCTCTACACTGTCAGCGGCATGTTGCGACAGGCAGTTTACATAGCCTTGCGGAATTACAATCGCCTGCTTTTTCTTTACAGCAGTTACTGTAGCCAGAGCAGGATCGGAATACAATTCTTCTAGCTGTGCATTACCCGATTTATAAGCACCGCCCTGAGACCAGGTGCCGATAATTATGTAGTCGGGATTTGCCTGTACTACTTCTTCTTTACTCAAAATACGGCTCGTTCCCGGCTTATCCGCAATTGTATGACGTGCTGCTTCATAGCAATCCTCTACACCGGCAGCAGTCATGATATCGTTAAAAATAATTCCCTTGCCGCCGATAGCACCAAAGCGCAGAAAGAGCAATCCTTTTTTCCTGTCCTCAGGCTGCATTTTTTTAACCTTAGCTTCAACCGCGCTGATTTTTTTCTGCATCTCGGCAATCAGCTTTTCAGCCTGCTCCGGCTCGCCTACAGCACCGCCGATAGCCTTAATCGTCTTGGGAATATTGCTCAGTCTGGATGCGGCGGGATAAACAAAAACCTTAATTCCCACATCCTCCAAGCTGGAAATCTGCTCCGGCTTACTGCTGTCCGGCAGCAGCACCAGATCAGGCTTCAAGGCGAGAATCGCCTCCGGATTGCTTTCCGCAATTTTGGTAACATCCTTAGCCTCCTTGGCACCCATGGCCAAATCCTCATCATGCACCCATTTGGACAGACCTGCTATGCGCTTATGGTCAACAAGGCCTAAAAGCACCTCATCACCATAAACATACAAACTGATTATTTTTTGAGGCTTAGACTCAAAGGACAGCTTCTTGCCGCGTACATCCTGCACAACATAGCTTTGCTTTTTAGCAGCATCATTCTGCTTGTCTACAGTACCGGCACAGCCGGAGCAATAAACAACAGCCAGCAAAGCAAGGATAAGGAAAATTAATCTACGCATAATCAGCCAAGCCTTTCATCAGAAGCTGTGCTCGTAAGACAGCATCCAGTTGCGTTCCTCCAGCATAGCACCGGTGCCGCTGGAAGAACCGGTTCTGATATCATCACGGTCCAGCAGATTATACACAGCAAATCTTAAAGCATCATTTTTGGTAATCTGCTGTTTTACGTTCAAAGTAAGGTCTAACATCGGTTTAACGCCGTTAATTCTTTCTGCCATATAGTTAGCATAAATGTTGGCATTGGTCTTGCCTAAGTTATAACCTACTCCTGCATGCAGACCTAATTTAAAGTCAACTCTCTGCCAATCGCCCTTAGCAAGCTTTTGCTCGGGATTACCATAGGAAACGCCTACATTGTAGCTGAACTTTTCCGAAGCAGCTTTTTCGTAGCTTACCTCAACGCCGGTATTTCTGTACTTGTTGGCATTCAGGAACATGCTCTTGCCGCTGCCGTTATAATTGCGTTGGCTGTAGATACGGTCATTAATATCCATATGGTACAGGTTTACCTTGAAGAGTTCATCGGCAGCCAGTTTCTTTTTCCAGCCGAATTCATAGTTCCAGCCATTTTCTGCCTTCAAATCAGGGTTCATCAGCTGAGTAGAAGTACCCCATTGCTCGTTGACATGCGGTGCACGCATAGAGCGGTTCACATTCAGGTAAATATTATCATCGGTACCTAAGGAATGCATTACCTGGAATTGCGGACAGAACTTGCTGCCGGATTTCTCAACATAGGCTTCACGTGCACCAAGGAAAATTTTGGTTTTATCAGATACCTCGGTTTCCGTCATAAAGAATACTGCGGCGCTGTCGCGTTTTGCAGCCTCTATATTGTTACTGTTTTTGGTATTTTCATTTTCATAGTTGGCACCAACAGTCAGCATCGTATTGCCCAATTTGAATTTATCCTGCAAATCGGCACCATAGTTATGACCCTTTTGATGTGTAGATGTATTGAATTTCCAATCTCTGTTTCTGAAGAAGACAGTAGCCTGTAAATCATCATTTACATATCTGAGCTGGCCGAAGTTATATTTGATGTCACTGTGGAAGCCGGGCTTGTAAACACCATCAACGGATTTGGAGCAGTCGGACACCTTTTTGCTGTACATATATTGCAAGGACAGGTTATCGCTGATAGCATATTGCAGATTCAGGCTGTCCTTTTCCAGCTTGTCGCCGGTATAATAGTTGCTTGCGCCGGAGTTTTTATAGACAAAGCCTCTGTCCTTAGACTGCTGTCTGGAATAGCTTAATTGCAGCTTATCGGTAGCTACATTAACAGCACCTTTAAATTTGTTTTTATCGCCAAAGCCAATCAATACTTTATTCTTGGCTGCCTTTTTATTAGTAATAATATTGATAACACCGGCACTTGCATTAGAACCGTAAAGAACAGTAGCGCCGCCCTTAACAACCTCAATGCGGTCTATAATATCAGAGGAAATGGATTCCAAGTCATAGTTACCGTCCTGATTCAAGGGAATTCCGTTTACTAAGATAGCAACATTATCCTTAGCAATGCCTCTGAAGCCGATGTAAGTATTACCGGTCGGAGAAGCGGTTAAGGTAAAGCCGGGAATATTTTTTACTACCTCCATAACGTTATTGGCACCCAGCTTTTCAATCTTCTGCTGATCATAAATTTCTGTTGCAGCAGGAATATCTACATCTCTTTTCTCATAACGGGCGGCGGTAACCATCATGGGATCCAATACATACTCATTTAATGCTTCATGTGCCATTACCGGCGCAGCAAACAGCATGCAACCCAAAGCTACAGCACTGTTTACCATTTTCTTACTCATTGAACTCATCACTCATCCACTCCTTGAAAATTTTAATAACATAGCGTAAAATAATTATATTGGCTTTTGATAACTTTTCCCATGTTATCAGTATTATCTTACAATATACAACGCTTATATAGTCAAGAGGTTTTTATGGAGAATTCACGTTATTTCACCCCCGGCGAGCTGGCAAAGCTGCTCGGCGTTTCTAAACAGCTGCTGTTATATTATGATAAAAACGATATTTTTTCACCGGAATTCGTCGATGAAAACGGCTACAGATTTTACGTTTTATCGCAGTATTTTACTCTGCAAATTATTATCTCATTAAGAAAACTTGATGTTTCTTTGAAAGAGATTAAAGCATATTTGAAAAGCAAGGATATAAACCTGCTTAAAGAAATATATCGCAACAAGCAGCAGGAATATAAAAAGCAGATTGAGGAGCTGCTGTATTTAGAAAAAACTATGCAGCAGAAAATCGCCTTTTTAAACGATATTCAGAATCTGCCTCTTAACCAGATTCTGCTGGAACTTCAAGAGGAAGAACATCTTTATTTTAGTGAGGATATAAGTTTCCAAACACCTATTAAACATCGAATGAATATTTTGGCTAAGCATATGCTGCCAGTATTTTCTCATCCGTCCTTTCAGGAATATCTGATGGGCTTTCATTATGACAGCAATGAATTCTTCTACGAAGATCTTATAACGCAATACAACGTATTTATTAGCGCAAATAGCAAATTACATTATAATAATCCAATAAAGAAAACGAAAGAAAAAGGCTTATATCTGTGCGTTTACTGCAATGCTCATTATGGAGTAATTGATTCAAAAATAAAAGAACGCATATTAAAATTCATCAAACAAAATAATTTAAGCTTTCATGGAGGCATCTATCTTTTCCCGCTGCGCAACTTCTGGTCTACCTCTAAGCCAAAGGAAGAGCTGGTTAAGCTCTGCTTAAGAGTAGAATATACTGATTAAGGTGTATAATTATTATACACCTTATTTTTATTTCAATTTGAAGCTCATGCGGTAAAACACAACAAAACCTCTGATATTTCTTCCGGTATCAATACACAGGCAAAAGAAGTTGGTATATTTGTGCCAACTTCTTTTTATATGAGCATTCTGTGCATCTGTAAGGTTATTTTTGTGCTATAATATTAGTTACAAAAATTCGAAGAAAAGAGTTATATTTATGGACGATAAAGAACAAAAATTCAAAACCTACCGTTCGCTCAGCGACATGCACCGCTTCCGCCTGCGCCTGTTTGCGGAGGGTATCCTCACCGGTATCTTCGCCGGCATAGTCATCAGCTTCTTCCGCTTCGCCCTCTCGGAGATGGAATACCTGCGCGGAGCGCTCTACAACCGCCTATGGGTGAGCGACTGGAGCATCAACGCCTGCTGGTTCGCCGTGCTCATCGCCATCGCCTTTATCCTGCACAAGCTCAACTGCATCGAGCCTATGGCGGCAGGCAGCGGCATTCCGCAGGTCAAAGGAGCAATTTTAGGCCTGATGAAAATGCGCTGGCTGCACATTCTCTGGGTTAAGCTCACCGCCGGCATCATCGGCATCGGCGCCGGTCTTTCCCTGGGACGCGAAGGCCCTTCCATCCAGCTGGGCGCAGTAGCTGCGCAGGGCGTCAGCCGTCTTATGGGACGCACCCGCATGGAGGAACGCTATCTGCTGACCAGCGGTGCCAGTGCCGGTCTGGCAGCAGCCTTCAACGCTCCGCTCGCCGGTGTAATCTTTGCGTTAGAGGAATTGCACCGCAACTTTTCCATCATGGTTCTGCTGCCCTCCATGGCGGCAGCCTTTACTGCAACGATTATTTCCCGCGCCATCTTCGGCCGTGCGACAATTTTTGACATTCCCGACTTACAGCTGCTTCCTATAGGCTATTACGGCATCGTCATTCTGGTTGCTCTTGCCAGCGGTCTGGCAGGTGTCATTTTTAACTGGGGACTGCTGAACATCGGCCGCTTTTACAGCCTGCCCTGCTTCAAGCGTCCGGTAGAGAAAATTGCCTTTGCCCTTATCTGCGCCGGCATTTTAGGCTACTTTCTGCCCGAGGTTTTGGGCGGCGGCAACGAGCTGATTAACCATTTGGCCCAAGCACCTGTATCATTGCAGCTTTTGCTGCTTTTTCTTGCAGGCAAGCTGATTTTTACGCTCATCAGCTACGGCTGCGGCGTTCCCGGCGGTTTCTTCCTGCCGATGCTCGTTATCGGTGCTCTATGCGGCAGTATCTGCGCTCAGATTCTGATTATGCTTGGCTGGATTGAGCCTGCATATGCCACAAATATTATGGTAGTTGCCATGGCTGCACTCTTCGCTTCTTCCGTACGCGCGCCTATCACAGGCACCGTGCTGATAATGGAAATGACCGCCAGCTACCAACAGCTGCTTTCGCTGGCAATTGCTGCCATGGTAGCCTTCGTCATTGCGGAGCTGTGCCACAGCAAGCCCATCTACGAAGAGCTGATGCAGCGCATGCTGCACAAAAAAGCACCGGAGCCGGCTGTACTGGAGCAGCGCAATGTTATCGAGCTGGCAGTTTGCAGCGGCAGCAGTGTCAGCGGCAAGCTTATCAAAGATATTCCCTGGCCTCCCAATACACTCTTAGTAGACGTCAAGCGCGGTGAATCACAACTCATCCCGGCAGGTGACACTCGCCTGCTCAGCGGCGATTTCATCTATATTCTTACTGCTACCGAGCACGTGGAAGAGCTTACAAAAATAGTAGAAGAATAATTATATACCGTACATAAAAACAGAGAGTCTGCTAAAACAGCAGACTCTCTTATCTTTGCCTTGATTACAGCCCAAGCATTACATCAATAATTTCTTTATCGGTTTCTACCATGCCCTGGCTGGCAATTTTACCAACTGCAGCAATAGTTTCATCGGCAGTATTTTGGACAATGCCGTCACCGCCGGCAAAGTTACGCTCTGCCACGGACATATCAACGCCCATCAAACCGCCTTCAACAGCCATAGCAATTTTAGCTGCGCAGGAGGATTTAGCACCGTCGCAGATAATACCGCTGTTGATAGCCAGAGCATTTTCTACAGCATGCTCAATCTGGTCATCAGTGCAGTCATACAGGAAAGCGATTGCCGCACCTGCACCGCAGCCTGCGCTGATAGCACCGCAGTAAGCAGACAGCTTGCCGATACCCTGCTTCAGGTAGATGGTAACCAGGTCGCTCAGCAGTACCGCACGCAACATTTTTTCTTCACCTGCAGCCAGTGCATGTGCATAAACAACAACAGGAACAGAAGCGGTAATGCCTTGGTTGCCGCTGCCGGAGGTAATTACTACCGGAAGCTCGCAGCCGTTCATACGCGCGTCGCTGCCTGCAGCAGCGCTGGCACGTGCACGGATACGCAGGCTGTCCGGATCACGGCGCAGCAAAATCTTGCCGATGCTTGCACCGTAATCATTGGTCAGGCCTTCTTTGGAAATGGCCATATTGAAATCAATCTGGCGTTGCAGCAGATGCTTAACATTATCTAACGGCATATTGCGGGCCGCATCCAGAACGTCTTCGATTCTCCACAGGCTCTTTGCCTCTTCTTCGGCAGGCACAATCGGTTTTTCCAAAATAGTAACACCGTTTTTCTTGATGCAGGTAACATTAGTGTGGTCTGTGCGGATAGTTACCTCGGCATTATTGCCGCCTGCTGCCAGGAAAATGCGGATATAGAAAATATCCGGTTCTTCGGAAACGTGAATATTAATCTTGCCGGATTCAGCCAAAGCCTTAATTTCAGCCTTTTGTTCCTGGTTGATATAAGCCAGAACCTCCAGCTGACGCTCGGAATGAGCAGCAACAACACCGGCAGCACAGGCAACCTCAATGCCCTTCATTTTGTTGGTGTTCGGAACAACAACGCTCTTAACGTTTTTGATAATATTACGGCTAACCCAGATTTCGATCTCCTCCGGGAAAGCTCCTAATTGCTCGCGGCATACAGCAGCACAGTAAGCAATGGCGATAGGCTCAGTACAGCCCATGGCGGGAATAAGCTCCTCCGCCAACGCCTCCTCGTAAACAGCATATTTATTTTGCATAAGCACATCCTCCAAAATTCGGCTGCATTCCCTCACAGCCTGATAATTTTTTCGAAAGCATTATTGCCTAAAGCTTCCGACAATTCACTATATATTTTAAATCAAAAGCAGCTTTCAGGCAAGTGCTTAAATCACACAATAAAAAGGACTGAAGCTCTCAGGCTCCAGTCCTCAATAAACAACGTCACTAAGCGTTGCTTTTTGCTTTTTGCTTTTTGCTTTTTACATTTTAATTTTTGCTTCTTCTGCCAGCTTCGGTCCGTACTCGCCGAAATCGAAGGTAGCAAAATAATCTGCCGGGGTTTCCGCACGGCGAATCATTTTAACACTGCCGTCCTCCTGCAGCAGCAGCTCAGCACTGCGCAGCTTGCCGTTATAGTTATAGCCCATGGAGAAGCCATGTGCGCCGGCATCATGAATAAAGAGCAGGTCACCAATATTAATTTCTGGCAGCATTCTGTCTACGGCAAATTTATCGTTGTTCTCGCACAGACCGCCTGTTACATCATACTTATGGTCGCAGGGAGCATTTTCCTTGCCCATAACGGTAATATGATGATAGGAGCCATAGATTGCGGGACGCATCAGGTTAGCAGCGCAAGCGTCGCAGCCGATGTATTCTTTATAAATATGCTTTTGGTGAATAGCGGTAGTTACCAGAGCGCCGTTCGGTGCCAGCATATAACGGCCAAGCTCGGTGAACAGCTTAACATCACCCATGCCTGCCGGAACGAGTACCTCTTCAAACACCTTGCGCACGCCTTCGCCGATTGCCAGTACATCGTTATCCTGCTGCTCCGGCTTGTAGGCAATGCCGATACCGCCGCTGAGGTTGATAAAGGAAATATGCGCACCGGTTTTTTCCTTCAGCTCTACTGCCAGCTCAAACAGAATACGTGCCAGCTCCGGATAGTATTCATTGGTAACGGTATTAGAAGCCAGGAAAGCATGAATACCGAAAGTCTTTACGCCCTTGCTCTTGAGAATTTTATAAGCTTCGATAATCTGCTCATGAGTCATACCATATTTGGCATCGCCGGGGTTATCCATAATGTTGTTGGCAATGGCAAAATGTCCGCCGGGATTGTAACGGCAGCAGATGGTTTCCGGAATATCGGCAACCTTTTCCAAAAAGTCAATATGAGTAATATCATCAAGATTAATGGTTACATTCAATTTGCGTGCCAGCTTAAAATCCTCTGCCGGAGTTGCATTGGAAGAGAACATAATCTCGCTCTCCTTAAAGCCTACGGCATCGCTCATCTGCAGCTCGGTATAGGAAGAGCAGTCGGCACCGCAGCCTTCTTCGCGCAGAATCTGCAGCAGATAGGGGTTAGGTGTAGCCTTTACTGCGAAATATTCTTTAAAGCCCTTGTTCCAGGAAAAAGCCTTATTCACCAGACGCGCGGTGCGACGGATTCCGGCCTCGTCATACAGATGGAACGGTGTCGGATATTGGGACACGATTTTTTCTAACTGTTCTTTAGTAACAAACGGAATTTTCTTAGACATTTATATCACCTTTCTGTAATTTAATCAGCGCAATTTCATTCTGCAGCGCTTCCTTAAATAAATCAACTAAATTGCGTTTGCAGGAATACAAACAGGTTGAATCCTCATCATCCTGTAAATCTCCTGTCAAAACAGTGTGCGAATCGGCAATCAGACGAATCTGCTCGCTTTGCTTATTGGTACCGTAGCAGATTGCTCCCGGCAAAGAAAAGTATTTATCACCGATAACTACTACCTTCAAGCCTCGCTGCAAAGCATCCTGCAGTTCCGGCAGCAGCAGCTCCAGCATTCTGCTGTTAGCCGACAGATAAATTCTTGCCTGTGCCTGACGCACGGTATTGCGCATTTTATTTATAATCTCTTGCGCACCCTTGATGGTGATATACCCCTCAGGATCATTGTTCAGCACCGGCAGCTGTTGGAGTATATCTTTTTTTATCTCCTCCAAACAGCTGATTTTGTTGCTGCAAAACTCAACAGCAGGCACCGGAGTATAGCGTGTTACCTTGCCCTCCTCCAGCACATAAGCAGCGCCCTTATCCACCAGGCCTGCCAGCGCGGTATAGGTGTTAGAGCGCGAAATGCCGGTCTGCTTGGCTGCTTCATAGCCGGTCATCTGACCGGATTTCAGCAGCAGCACATACAGCGTTGCTTCCTGCTTTGTTAAGTTAAAATTAGTAAGACCTTCAATTAAATTCATAAAACCCTCATTCAGCTCTTCAGCTTTTGCGACGGAACTTTTATGCGCTTTGTGCGTAAATTTATATTGTTGTTCCTGTTTGAGACCACTATACTACTATTAAGCCGAGTTGTCAATAGCTAACC
>OGYK01000200.1_pt1 | contig 50400 bp, 37 predicted proteins | sample 1576501 | NCBI WGS metagenome assembly OGYK01 (sample SAMEA3541530, study PRJEB24748) | human gut metagenome | biome: human gut; feature: human-associated habitat; material: faeces | place: China | collected 2012
GCATCTGCAGGATATACTGCTTATTTAATTGTCCGCAGGTAAATGAGCCGGAGGCATAAGCTTACTTGCGGTTTTCAGGAACTTAGTTTAAGTTTACTTGAAATACAGGGGAATGTCAAGGGAGGGGGCGTACCTTGCCCGCAGCCGCTTTTTTGCATGCGCTTTACCTCATCCAAATCTCCTCATTTGGCAACAAACTTTTCACAAAAAATATGTATCACTATTTGTCAATAGCCCATATTTAGTGTATAATAAAGTAGAGAGTATGTGTGCGGACACAGTATCAAATTCAATTTCTACATTTGTACGGAAGAATGTAAAATAAAAAATGGAGGTGTATTTTTTTTGGGTAAATTTCAACATAAGGTCCAGATTATCCCGCTGGGTGGTTTGGGCGAAATTGGTAAAAATATGACGGTATTCCGTTACGAGGATGACATGATCCTGATTGATGCAGGCCTGATGTTCCCTGAAGACGATATGCTCGGCATTGACTTGGTTATTCCCGATATTACATATTTGGTTGAGAATAAAGATAAAATTAAGGGTATCTTTCTGACACATGGTCACGAGGACCATATCGGTGCGTTGCCCTATGTTATGAAACAAATTGATTGTCCCGTTTATGGTACCGCACTTACTCTGGGTATTTTACAAGGCCGCTTGAAGGAAAACGGTGTAGGCAACGAAAACCTGCACGTAGTAAAACCCGGTGACAAGATTAACGCCGGTGCCTTTAAGCTCGATTTCATCCGCGTAAACCACAGCATTCCCGACGCTGTTGCTATCGCGATTACTACTCCTATCGGTGTTATTATCCACACCGGTGACTTCAAAATCGACCACACTCCTGTTGACGGACAGGTTATGGAATTCAATAAATTTGCCGAATACGGCGACCGCGGTGTACTGTGCCTGCTGGCAGACAGCACCAACGCCGAGCGCCCGGGCTTCACTCCCAGCGAAAAAATGGTTGGCCAGACCTTTGACGAGGAGTTCCGCTATGCTAAGCACCGTATTATCGTAGCAACCTTCTCCTCTAACGTACATCGTATCCAGCAGGTTATTGATACTGCTGTGAAGTACGACCGTAAGGTAGCAGTTATCGGCCGCAGCATGGTGAATGTTGTTAATATCGCTAAGGAGCTGGGTTATCTGAAGGTTCCCGAGGGCGTTTTGATTGATATTGATGAAACTCATAACTATACGCCGGAAAAGGTTGTTATTATCACCACCGGCAGTCAGGGCGAGCCGATGAGCGCGCTCACCCGTATGGCTATGAATGACCATAAAAAGGTTGATATTATGCCCGGTGATACAGTAATTATTTCTGCTACACCGATTCCGGGCAACGAAAAGCTCGTTTCCCGCACTATCGACCATCTGTACAAGCTTGGTGCGGACGTTATTTATGAAAAGAGCAATGGCGTCCACGTTTCCGGCCACGCCAGCCAGGAGGAAATCAAGATGATGCACAATCTGGTGCGTCCGCGTTTCTTTATGCCTGTGCATGGTGAATACCGTCACCTGGTTAAGCATGCTAACCTGGCAAAATCCCTCGGCATGCCGGCAGACCACATTGTTATCGGTGAAAACGGCAGCGTTATCGAGCTGACCAAGAGCAGCATTACCATTAACGGCAAGGTGCCTGCAGGCAAGGTGCTGGTTGACGGCCTTGGTGTCGGCGATGTAGGCAACATCGTACTGCGCGACCGCCGTCAGCTTTCTCAGGACGGTATCATGATTGTTGTTGTAACCATCGACAAGGAATCCTGCCATGTAGTTTCCGGTCCGGATATCGTTTCCCGCGGCTTTGTTTATGTACGCGAGGCCGAGGACCTGATGGATGAAGCACGCGATAAGGTGCAGGCTGCTCTGGACCGCTGCGAGGAAAACAATGTTTCCGAATGGTCCGCAATCAAGTCTACTGTCCGTGATTCTCTGGGACGCTTCCTGTTTGAAAGAACCCGTCGTCGTCCGATGATTCTGCCGATTATCATGGAAATCTGATAGTTTTCAGTGATTAGTGAATAGTTTTTTGTGAGCGGTTGTCAGCAGTCAGCTGATAAAGGATGACTGCCGGCAGCTGCGATTTTAGGAGTTGTCTTATCTTGCGCAAGGAAAGAAGAAGGAAGCAACAGAATAGAAGCTACTCGCGCCCTGTCGGCGTTGTCTGCCTGCTTATGGGTCTGCTGTTTGCAGCCGCTCTTCTTATGACGGCTGAGGACGGTGTAATGCATTATGCTTATCTGGTGGAGCAGAATCTGCTGGGTAAGGGTATCTTTTTGCTGCCTTTGGCTTTCTTTGCTGCGTCCTGGCAGCTGCTTAGAGGACAATTTGGTGTTTTTAACAAGAGAACATTAATTTTTACTTTGGTGACGCTGTGCCTTACAGGCACAGCTCATCATGTTTTTGTGCCTGTTGGCTCTGAGCTGGAGCCTTCGCTGATAGCGGATGGCGGCGGTCTTATAGGCGGCCTTTATCTGAAGCTGCTGCGTTCCTTTGCCGGTGATGTGATGGTTTATGTTATTTTGGCGCTGGGCTGGCTGTGGCTGCTGGGCCTGGTGCTGCCGCTGCGCAAATGGTGGGAGCTGTGGCAGGATTACCTGACCTCCGATGAGATTACGCTGGTGCGCCCCGACGACAAGGTGAGGGAGGAGCGCGTGCGCCCCGAGATTGTGCCCAGGACCGTGTTCAAGCGCAAGAGTTCCGCGCCTCAACAGCATGCCGCTCCTGCGGATAATGTTATCAGCAACTATACCAGCCCCGAATTTGATGCCTTTAACGAGGGCGTGCAGAAGAAAAGTGCCTTCAGAAGCATTTTAGGCTTTACCAAAAACAAGAGTGTTTACGAAAAATCACCTTTAAAAGAGGAAATAGAGCGTGACCCAGTGCAGCTGCCAGAATGGGAGCAGTCCAAACCCGAGGTCATTGTAAGACCGATTATCAATTATGACGATGATTACGAGCCGGACAGCCGCTTTCTGGATGATGCGGAGCCGCAGGCTGCTGAGCCTGAGCCTGAGCCGGAGTGTCCTGCTTCCGTAATCCGCAATACCTATCGCGAGGAGCAGGCGGCAGCGTTTGCAGTGCCTGTTAAGGCGGAGCCTGAACCCGAACCGGAGAAGCCGGCCGTAACGATTTTTGACAGCGCAGATAAAATTGCCGCAGCGGCGCCTGCTCAGCAGACGGCTGCAGCATATGAGCCTGAAGTGCCGGCCGCGAGCAGCTATCAGCTGCCCCCGCTGGAGCTTCTTGATACGCCGAAGGCCAGCGACCCGTCCACCTATCAGAAGGACATCATGGACCAATGTGCGGTGCTGGAGCAGACCTTGGCAGACTTCAAGGTGCGCGCCAGAGTTGTTGCCGTAACGCGCGGACCGTCGGTTACCCGCTTTGAGCTGGAGCCTGCGGCAGGCGTCAAGGTAAGCTCGGTGGTGAACCTTGCGGATGATATTGCCCTGCGTCTGGCTGCGCCCGGTGTGCGTATCGAGGCGCCGATTCCCGGAAAATCCGCCATCGGCATCGAAGCGCCGAATACGAAGAACGATCCCGTGTGCTTCCGTGAGGTTGTGGAGGCAGGCAGTGTACGCAATGCCAAGGAGCATCTGTGCATCGGTCTGGGCAAGGATATCAGCGGTGATATTATTTCCGCCAACCTTGCGAAAATGCCGCACCTTCTGGTAGCAGGCTCCACAGGCTCCGGTAAATCGGTGTGTATCAATACGATTATCGCCGGTCTTTTGTACCGTGCTACCCCGGACGAGGTTAAACTGATTCTTGTCGACCCTAAGGTCGTAGAATTGTCTAATTACAATGGTATTCCGCATCTGCTGACACCTGTTGTCACCGAGCCGAAAAAGGCAGCCAGCGCGCTGCACTGGGCGGTAGCGGAAATGGAGCGCCGTTATAAGGCGTTTGCCGACAGCCGTGTGCGTGACATCAAAACCTATAACGCACAGGCCGCCGAAAAGATGCCCTATATCGTAATCATCATCGACGAGTTATCCGACCTGATGATGGTAGCCAAGGTTGATGTGGAGGATGCCATCCTGCGCTTGGCACAGAAGGCCCGCGCTGCCGGTATCCATCTGATTCTGGCAACCCAGCGTCCGTCCGTAGATGTTATTACAGGCATCGTCAAGGCGAATATTCCTTCACGTATTGCTTTCGCCGTATCCTCGCAGACAGATTCGCGCACCATTATTGATATGGGCGGTGCCGAAAAGCTGCTGGGCAAGGGCGATATGCTCTTTTACCCCATGGGCTACAACAAGCCCGTGCGTGTGCAGGGTGCCTTCGTCAGCGATGATGAGCTGAATAAAATAGTAGATTTCATTATCAAGCAGTCCATTCCTGTAAATTACAGTGAAGAAGTAACAGAGCAGGAGCTGGAATGTGATAATAAAGGCCATAATGCCGAGGATGCAGGCTCTAATGCGCCTGCGGAGGATGAGCTTTTTGAGGATGCCCTGAGCCTTGTGCTGGATATGGGGCAGGCATCAAGCTCTATGCTGCAGCGACGCTTCCGCATAGGCTATACGCGTGCGGCGCGTCTGGTTGATACCATGGAGGAGCTGGGCATTGTCGGTCAATCTGTAGGCAGCAAGCCACGAGAGGTTATAATGTCGCGTAAGGAAGCAGAGGAACGCTTCCTGCGCCGTGAATAAGCGGAGGTGCAGGCGAAATGGATGATAAGGAAAAGACTGTCGGCGCAATTTTAAAAGAAGCAAGATTAGCTAAGGGTATTTCTCTTGCTGATGCCGAAAAGGCTACCAGTATCCGCAGCCGTTATCTGCAGGCTGTAGAAAATGACGAATATGACAAGACTCCGGGTGAGGTTTTCCTGAAGGGAATAATCCGCAACTACGGTAATTATCTGGGTTTGAACGGTCCAGAGCTTGTTAATGAATATAAAGCAAGTGCTGCCGGTATGGCGGCAGAGGCTGTACGCAGCCAAGGTATCCGCGAGGTGGAAAAGGTCCGCCTCAACATCCAGCTGAAGGATAAGCGTGATATCGGCAGCGGTACAGGCCGCTTTGAAATGCCGGGTTTGCCGAAGCTGCCGATGAAGCAGTGCCTGGCAGGCTTAGCAGCGGTAGCGGTGCTCACAGCAGGCTATTTTGCTATTCCCGCTACGATTAACTATTTTAAAAATATGCCTAAGGATGAGGCCAAGCAGACCGAGCAGGTTAAGCCTGAAGCTAAAGCACCCGCAGTGCTGGATAAGGTTACCGTTGACCTGGAGGCCGAGGGTGACTGCTGGCTGGAGGCAAGTGCCGACGGCAAGGAGCTTTTTGCCGGTATTCTGCATGCTAAGGAAAGCAAGCATTTCGAGGCTAAGGATAAGCTGATTATCAAATACGGCAATATCGGTGTTGTACGCATTAAGGTGAACGGCGAGGCTGTTGACCTGAAGGGCGAGCATGGCGTGGCCGTCAAGACCTATCTGCGCAACGCTCCCGCACAGCCTGCAGCCGCAGCTAAAGCAGAGGAGGCTGCACCGCAGTCCGAACCCGAAGCCAAGGCCGCACCTGCTGCTGCAGTAGAGGAAGCGCCGCAGCCGGCAGCAGCCGCACCTGCGCCGAAGGCAGAGGAACCGAAGCCACAGGCTGAGGTTAAGCCGGCTGAGCCGCAGCAGCCACAGGCTGCCGGCGAAGCGAAGGCCGATAAGAAGAAATAATAATTTGTTCAGGAGTTTTTAATGAAACAGTTTTTACCGATTTCCGCTCAGGAAATAGCCGAGCGTGGTTGGGAGCAGATTGACTTTCTGTTTATCAGCGGCGATGCTTATGTAGACCACCCCTCCTTCGGTCCGGCAGTAATCTGCCGTGTACTGGAGGCGCAGGGCTACAAGGTAGCTATGCTGTGCCAGCCGCGTTGGGATAAAGCAGAATATCTGGCAGAGCTGGGCAAGCCGCGACTGGGCGTGCTTATTTCCGGCGGCAACCTTGACTCCATGCTGTGCCGTTATACGGCAGCCAAGAATGAGCGTTCTGTCGACAAGTATACCGCAGGCGGTGCTGTGGGACAGCGTCCCGACCATGCTACGGCTGTTTATGCGCAGCTCGTCAAAAAGCTGTGGCCTGATATGCCCGTAGTTATCGGCGGCATAGAAGCCAGCCTGCGCCGTTTTGTGCATTTCGACTACTGGGAAAACAAGCTGATGCCCTCTGTTCTGGAGAGCAGCGGTGCGGACCTTTTGGTTTACGGCATGGGCGAAAAGCAGATTATGGAAATTGCCGATTATCTGGCAGGCGGTGCCAGCGCCGAGGATATGCATTATATCCGCGGTACGGCCTATATGTCCGACACTCTGCCCGATGAGGAATATGTGGAGCTTCCCGACTGGAGGGCTATCAAGGACGACCGCAAGGAATTTGCCAGAGCCTTCAAGCTGCAGAGCAAGGAGCAGGACCCGTTTTATGGCAAAATCGTAGTCCAAAAGGGACAGAAGAAATATATCGTGCAGAATCCGAACATCTTCCCGCTGACGATGGAGGAGATGGACGCTATCTATGATTTGCCCTATATGCGTAAGTGGCATCCGAGCTACGATGCCAAGGGCGGCGTAGCGGCGCTCGAAGAGGTACAGTTCAGCCTGGTAAGCAGCAGAGGCTGCTTCGGCAGCTGTTCCTTCTGCGCTATTCATGCGCATCAGGGACGCATCATTCAGGCGCGCAGCCATGAATCTATTCTGCGCGAAGCTAAAATTTTGACGCAGCTGGACGGCTTCAAGGGCTATATCCATGACGTCGGCGGCCCTACGGCAAATTTCCGCCATCCTTCCTGTGCCAAGCAGCTGAAATACGGCGTGTGCAAGGACAGACAGTGCCTGTTCCCCAAGCCGTGTCCCAATATTGATGCCGACCACAGCGATTATATAGCGCTGCTGCGTAAGCTGCGCGCTTTACCGGGAGTGAAGAAGGTATTTATCCGCAGCGGTATCCGTTATGATTATATGCTGGCGGATAAAAAGCAGGATTTCCTGGATGAGCTGTGCCGCTATCACATCAGCGGTCTGCTGAAGGTGGCGCCTGAGCATATCGCACCCCAGGTTCTGGCGCGTATGGGCAAGCCCGGCAAGGAAGTTTATCTGAAGTTTATGCGCCTTTATGCGCAAAAAAATAAAGAGATCGGGCTGCCGCAATATCTGGTGCCGTACTTTATTTCCAGCCATCCGGGCTGCACGCTGAACAATGCTATTGAGCTGGCAGAGTTTTTGCGTGATATCAAGCACAATCCGGAGCAGGTGCAGGACTTCATTCCTACTCCCGGCAGTGCGGCGACGGCGATGTATTATTCCGGCATCGACCCGGAAAGCGGCGAAACCGTATTTGTGGCCCGCAATCCGCATGATAAGGCAATGCAGCGTGCGCTGATGCAGTACCGTGCTCCGCGTAACCGTAAGCTGGTGCTGGAGGCGCTGCAGAAGACAGGCCGTATGGACCTTGTGGGCAGCGGACCTAAATGCCTGCTGCATACGGAGCAGGAGCAGCGCGGCGGAGCGCGTGGCGCGAAGCGTGATGCATCTCGCGGACCGAAGCGTAATGCAACCCGCAGTACCGCTTCAGGCAGTACCGGTGGAAAAAGGCGTGAGGATAAGCGCCGCAGATAGTAACGGAGGGATGAGATGATCCGTTGTATCTTTTTAGTGCTGATGTTGGCCGGAATATTGACGGGAGGCTGCGGTGAGCAGCCTGCTCCTGTACAGAACGCAGGGGCAAAAACCATTATCCTGTATTCCGAGCTTGATAATAAATTTACTGAAAATCTGGTGGATGCCTTTAACAAGGATAATAAGGCTAAGCTGCAGCTGAAGGCTGTTTACGAGCTGAAGCCTGGCGGGGAGCTGCCGGACGTTGTGCTGGCCGAGCAGCGCACGCTTGCCGGACTGAAGCGTCAGGGAAGCCTGAAGCCTGTGGCCTTTGCCGATGGCGACAGACTGCCGCAGAAGTTCCGTGACGCAGATTTGAACTGGTACGGTGTTTTCTATGATCCGATAGTTTTTCTGGTCAACCAGCAGTATGCACGTACTGTCGGTCAGGCCAATATCTGCAGCTGGCAGGATTTAACAGGAAAAGAGCAGCTGCGCATTGCTCTGGAAAATTTATCCGACAGCAACAGCACGCAAAACTTTCTGGCAGGTCTGGCAGACCGCTTCGGCGAGGATGAATCGCTGGAGTATTTAGGCGATATCAACCGCTTTATCGGGCAATATTCCAAGTTTCCCTTTACACCTGTGCGCATGGCGGCGGTAGGTGATGCGGATGTGGCCATAACAAGACAAAGCTACGTTTTTAAATATCTGGAAAATAAATTTCCTGCTTATGTTGTCTATCCTAAGGAGGGTACGCCGGTAAATCTTTTCTGCGTAGGCCTGTTTAAGAACACTGCCGATGATTTGCGGGGTATTGCCGTTATGGAATGGCTTTTGACAAGCGAGCAGGTGCAGGCGATAGCGCAGGAAAATGCTACAGGCTATCTTTTCCTGTTCCCGCGTGGCTTTGACGAGGCTGCTGCCGATGCAGATAAAATCTGGCTCAACAGCAGCTATCTGGAGCCTGATAAGCAGGACGGACTGACGAATAAGTGGCTGAGTAAGGTAAGATTCAGTAAATAGTGATTAGTGATTAGTCATTAGTGAATAGTGATTAGATTATTGTGATTTATGCTCTTGCTTGCTGTCCCGACAGCTTGGGTGAGGGCAGCAGGTTTTGGAGGTAAAGAATGAAAATAGGTATGGTCAGCCTCGGCTGTCCCAAAAATCTGGTAGATTCTGAAGTTATGCTGGGTATTATCAAGGATAAGCAGCTGGAGATTACCAACAATCCCGCAGATGCCGAACTGATTATTGTTAATACCTGCGGTTTTATCGAAAGTGCGAAGGAGGAATCCATCAGCACAATTTTACAAATGGCGCAATACAAGGAGGAGGGCAGCTGCAAGTATCTGATTATGACAGGCTGCCTCGGCCAGCGTTATGCAGACGAGCTTTTCGAAAGCATGCCGGAGGTTGACGCTATCGTCGGCACCGACAGCTTCACCGATATCGGTTGGGTTATCGACCAGGTGCTGGCAGGCAAGCGCGTAAAGCATTTGCAGAAGTTGGAAAGCAAAAATGTGCAGGCGCTGCCCAGAATGCTGACTACGCCTGATTACATGGCGTATCTCAAAATTGCCGAGGGCTGCGACAACTGCTGCTCCTACTGCATTATTCCGCAGCTGCGCGGTCCCTACACCAGCCGTCCTTATGATGAGGTTATGGCAGAGGCAAGAAGCCTTGCTGCTCACGGCGTCAAGGAGCTGATTGTAGTTGCGCAGGACACCACCCGCTACGGCGAGGACTTCACCGGCAAGCTGTTGTTGCCGCAGCTTTTGCGTGACCTCAACGAGCTGGAGGGCATTGAGTGGATTCGCGTTATGTACCTGTATCCCAACAACTTTACGGACGATTTGATTGCAGCCTTTGCCGAATGCGACAAGGTGTGCAAGTATATTGATATTCCTCTGCAGCATGCCAGTGACAGACTGCTGGAAAGCATGAACCGTTACGATACACGCGCGCAGGTAGAAGAGCTTCTGGCCAAGCTGCGTGAGCGTATTCCGGGAATTACTATCCGCACTACCTTTATTGTGGGCTTCCCCGGTGAAACCGACGAGGATTTTGCGGAGCTGATGGACTTTGTTGAAAAGCAGCGCTTTGAAAACGCAGGCGTGTTCCAGTATTCCCAGGAGGAGGGCACTGTGGCCGGCGCTATGGAAAACCAGATTGAGCCTGAGGTTAAGGAAAACCGCTATCATGAGCTGATGGCGCTGCAGGCAGGTATTTCCGAAGAAATCCATCAGGAGCGCGAGGATGAGGAGCTGGACGTTATCGTCGAAGGCTTTGATGAAGAAAACCCCGCTCTTGCGGTAGGACGTTCCTATCACGAGGCACCTGATATCGACGGCAACATCTTTATCGAAAATGCCGCCGAGCTGGAGGTAGGCCAGATGGTAAGAGTGCGTATTCTGCAAGGCTTTACCTATGAAATGGTGGCAGAGCTGCTTTAAGAGCGTTGCTGTAAGAGTCAAAATAACCGGTGAGAGGGTGACAGCAGGATGAAGGTTGAAATCATTACTACCGGGACGGAGCTGCTGCTGGGTGAAATTTTAAACACCAATGTGCAGTATTTATCCCGCAAGCTGAACAATATAGGCTTTGATGTTTTATATCACACTACGGTCGGAGATAATCCGGAGCGTATGCGCGCAGTGCTGGAGCAGGCCATGCAGCGCGCCGATATCATCATTACCAGCGGTGGTCTGGGACCGACGCGCGGTGATATTACCAAGGAGATGGTGATGGAGGTTTGTCATACCGAAGGCTATCTCGATTTGGATACATGGGGACGCATAGATGCATATTTTGCCAAGAAGGGACTTTGCCCTTCGCAAAATAACGAAAAGCAGGCGTATGTGCCCATCGGGGCCGAGGTACTGCAGAACGATGTGGGTACCGCTCCCGGACTGTGGCTGGAATATAAGGACAAAATCTTCATTATGCTGCCCGGACCTCCGAGCGAGCTTACGGATGTGTGCGAAAAGCAGCTGCTGCCGCGAATGCTGCAGCGCTTCAGCGAGCACGTCATTATTATGTCGCGTACCCTGCATCTGCGCGGTATCGGCGAATCTATGGTAGCATCCAAGCTCGACGAGCTGATTATGGCGCAGACGAATCCTACGATTGCGCTTTATGCCCGCTACGGTGAAATTCTCATCAGGCTTACGGCGAAGGCTGCCAATGACAAGGAGGCAGTTAAGCTGCTCGACGCTATGGAAGCCAGGGTACGCAAGAGCGTTGATAATTATATATACGGTGTGGATGATGCCACTCTGGCGGCCTGTTTAGGGCAGGAGCTGCTGAAGCAGGGCAAAACTATTGCCTTTGCGGAATCCTGCAGCGGCGGTCTTGCCAGCAGCCTGGTTACGGATGTGCCGGGCAGCAGCGAATATCTGCTGGGAAGCATCGTCAGCTACACTAACATGGCCAAGCAGAAGCTGCTCAATGTGCAGGCAGATACGCTGGCCAAATACGGTGCTGTCAGCCGCGAAACCGCCTGCGAAATGGCGCTGGGCGTGCGCAAGCAGCTGGGCAGCGATTACGGTGTGAGCATTACGGGCAACGCAGGACCGGGAGCCAGTGAGGGCAAGCCGGTAGGCCTTGTATATATTGCCGTTGCTACCGACAACGTGGTATATTGTCAGGAGCACCGTTTTATGTCTACACGAACAGAAAATAAGCTGAGAATAGCTCAGACAGCTATTTCCATGGCTATTGATAAATTATTAGAAGAAAAAAACAATATGGAGGATAAACATTAATGACCATTCAAAAAGAGATGTTCGGCAGCTTAGAGCTGGACAAAAAAATTGTAACCGCCCTGACTGACATGGGCTTCGAAGAGCCTTCTCCGATTCAGGCCGCTACTATTCCCCTGGTGCTCGAAGGTAACGACGTTATCGGCCAGGCACAGACCGGTACCGGCAAAACCGCTGCTTTCGGTATTCCTCTGGTGCAGGCAATTACCGACTTCAAGCATATTCAGGCGCTGATTATGACTCCGACCCGTGAGCTGGCTATTCAGGTTGCGGAAGAAGTAGGCAAAATCGGCCGTACCCGCCGCGTGCGTGCACTGCCTGTTTACGGCGGCCAGCCGATTGAACGCCAGATCCGTGCGCTGCGCAACAATGTGCAGATTGTTATCGGTACCCCGGGCCGTCTGATTGACCATATCAACCGCGGTACTATCCATCTGGATCATATCAAATTCCTCGTACTGGACGAGGCTGACGAAATGCTGGATATGGGCTTTGTTGATGATATCGAAGAAATTATGCGCAGCCTGCCGGTTGAACGCCAGACTCTGCTGTTCTCCGCAACTATGCCCCGTCCGATTCTGAGCCTGACCAAGAAGTACATGAAGGCGCCGAAGAATGTAACCATTTCCAAGGAAGAGCTGACTGTACCTCTGATTGAGCAATACTATTTCGAAACCAAGGATAAGATTGAAGGCCTGTGCCGTCTGCTGGACGCAGAAATCGACGGCAAGCTGATTATCTTCTGCCGTACCAAAAAGGGTGTTGACGACCTGTCTATCGCACTTTCCAGCCGTGGCTACATGGCCGAAGGCTTGCATGGTGACCTGAGCCAGAACCAGCGTGACCGCGTAATGAAGAAATTCCGCGAGGGCGCTGTTGATGTGCTTATTGCTACCGACGTTGCTGCCCGCGGTATCGACGTTGACAACATCACCCACGTTATCAACTTTGATATTCCGCAGGATCCGGAAAGCTACGTTCACCGCATCGGCCGTACCGGTCGTGCAGGCAACACCGGCGTAGCTATGACCTTCATTACTCCGCGTGAGTTCCGTCAGCTGAAGCTGATTGAGCGTACCGTCAAGACTAAAATCCAACGCCGTCAGCTGCCGACCGCTGCTAACGTTATCGAGCGTCAGCGCGACCAGATTATCAGCAAGATGCAGACTGTGCTGGAGCTGAACGCTTACCATGACTATATGCCGATTGCCGAAAGCCTGCTGGATGATTACAGCGCCGAAGAGGTTGCTGCCGCAGCTCTGAAGCTGATGCAGGAGGGCATTAAGGCTCTGGAGGCTCCGCAGGAGGATATCCTCTCCAAGGATCTGCGCAATACCGGCGGCCGTCCGGGCATGGTGCGCCTGTTCATCAACATTGGCCGCAGCCAGAAGATTATGGTTAAGGATATTGTCAGCACAATTGCTATTGAGGCAGACATTCCGGCACGTGATATCGGTCTGATTAATATCTATGATAAGTTTACCTTTGTTGAGGTACCGGAGGATGTAGCCGAAAAGGTTATCGGTGCGATGAACAAGAACTTTATCAAGGGTTATAAGGTTAATATTGAGCCTGCTAAGGCAAGAAGATAATAAGGGCGACCGAGTATAATGTGTCATCTGCTTTAGAACGGCTCCTAGGAGTACGAATATGTACGCCGTCGTCGCCGTTCTTTCGCATCTGACACATTCTCCTCTAGTCGCGGAAGCATACATCCCCAATTATTGGAGGTGAATACCCATGGCTAATGAAATTTACGGCAACCTGAAGGGTATCCGTAATTCCGTTATTGAAGAATTAAAAACCTTTTATGATATCCGTCTGGAGGGCGGTCAGCTGCTGACAAGCGAGCTGGCTTTGCGTATGGCGGATGTTACTGATTTTATTAACCGCGAGGTGAGCGTTTACGTTGCGCGCAATGGTCAGGTGCTTGCCGTATCGGTGGGCAATGATCAGAGTGTGGAGCTGCCTCCGGTTGAGGGCAGACGCGGTGCCAGCCGTTTGAGCGGTGTGCGCTGCGTGCATACTCATCCCAACGGCAATCCGCTGCTGAGCGGTGTGGATATTTCCGCGCTGAAGAATAACCGCTTTGATGCGATGATTGCTGTCGGTGTTACTTCGCCGGATATCAGCCAGTCGCAGATGAGCTTCGGCATGATTACCGGTATTGACGATAACGAGCAATATCAGGTGGAATGTTACGGACCGCTGACGCTGCAGGAGGCGGAGGGAGTGTTCTTCCCGAATCTGGCGGCGATGGTGGAGCGCATCCTTGACAAGCAGACGGGCAGTGCAAGCCTAGCGCAGGGAACAGAGCGGGCGATTATTGTGGGCATGGAATACGGTGCCCCCAACAGCAGCGGCTGGACGGCCGAAGATTCCTTGGAGGAGCTGAAGCAGCTGGCAGATACTGCCGGTGCGGAGGTTGTGGCACGCTTCCTGCAGAAGCGCCCCAAGCCGGACCCGGCATTCTTTATCGGCCGCGGCAAGGTGCAGGAGCTGGCGCTTTATGTGCAGCAGGAGAACGTAGACCTGTGCATTTTTGATGATGAGCTGTCGCCGGCACAGCAGCGTAATATCGAGCAGTCAATGGGTGTGCGTGTGCTTGACCGCACGGCGCTGATTCTTGATATTTTCGCTCAGCGTGCGCATACTAATGAAGGCAAGCTGCAGGTTGAGCTGGCGCAGCTGCAATATACGCTGCCGCGTATTATGGGCAAGGGCCTGGCGCTGTCGCGTCTTGGCGGCGGCATTGGTACCCGCGGTCCCGGCGAAACTAAGCTGGAGGTTGACCGCCGTCGTATCCGTGACCGCATTGCCTATATTAAGGAATGCATCGGCAAGGTTAAGAGTGTGCGCACTCTGCACCGAGCAGGACGTGCGAAGGCGAGTGTGCCTACGGTAAGCCTTGTGGGCTACACCAACGCCGGCAAATCCACGCTTTTGAATACGCTGACGAATTCGGATATCTACGCGCAGGACCAGCTTTTCGCAACGCTGGACCCGACTACGCGCCAATTAGACCTGCCGAATAAGCAGCAGGCTATTTTGACGGATACAGTCGGCTTTATCCAACGCCTGCCGCATCAGCTGGTTGCAGCCTTCCAGTCTACGCTGGAGGAGGTTGTGCAGTCTGACGTGCTGCTGCACGTTATTGATGTCAGCCACGAGCTGTATAAGGAGCAGGCTGTAGCAGTTTATCAGGTTCTGGATGAGCTGGGTGCCAAGGATAAGACGATTATCACGGTTTATAATAAAATTGATAAGCTGCCACCGGATTCCGGTCTGGCAGAGCGTTTAGCCAAGGAAGAAAACAGCATCTGCATTTCTGCAAAGGGACGTCTTAATCTTGATGGCCTGCTGGCGCTGATTGCAGAAAATTTAAAGCTGAAGGCGGTAGAGGAGAGCTTCCTCGTGCCTTACAGCGATTCTGCTGCGGTAGGACGCTTGCATGATGCAGGTACGGTGCTGGAGCAGGAATATCTGGCGGAGGGCACACTGCTGAAGGTACGTCTGGACGCAGAGCAGGTGCAGCAGTTTGCCAAGTATCTTGCTGCGGATGCCAAGGCTTAGGATTAATTGGCGCTATGCCAAAAAATATAATAATATCAGGTGAGAATTTTGGTTGATTACAATGCATTAGAGCAGGCAGCCTTAGCTGAGGTTGCTAAACATACCGCAGAGCTGGAAGCAGCAGCTTTGTACAATACTGAAAAGGTTATTGCGGCCTTCCGTAATAATATGGTTTCCGACTATTACTTGAAGCCTACTACAGGCTACGGCTACAGTGATGTGGGCCGTGACACTCTGGATCTGATTTATGCCGAGCTGTTCAAGACTGAGGCTGCATTGGTACGTTCTCAGTTTGTCAGCGGCACTCATGCGCTGGCAGTTGCTCTGCTGGGCAATCTGCGCGCAGGCGATGAGCTGATTGCCGTAACCGGTGCTCCTTATGACACTATGCAGACTATTATCGGCTCTCCGGTTAAAACTCCCGGCTCTTTGGTTGACCTAGGCGTAACTTACAAGGAGCTGCCGATGACCGGCGATCATGTTGACCTGGAGGCTGTAAAAAATGCTGTTACCTCCAAGACTACGATGATTCATATTCAGCGCTCCTGCGGCTACAGCAGCGAACGTAAGACTATTGATGTTGCGGAAATCGGCCGTATCTGCAGTGCTGCTAAGGAAGCTAACCCGAATGTTATCTGCTTTGTCGACAACTGCTACGGCGAGTTTATCGAGAAGCAGGAGCCTACCGAGGTTGGCGCTGATTTGATGGCAGGCTCTCTGATTAAAAACCTCGGCGGCGGTTTGGCTCCTACCGGCGGTTATATTGTCGGCCGTGCCGATTTGGTAGAGAACGCTTCCTACCGTCTGACCGCTCCCGGTCTGGGCGGCGAGATGGGTGCAACCTTGGGTGACACTGCTCGCGAGTTCTATCAGGGACTTTTCCTGGCTCCGCATATCGTGGTGCAGGCTGTTAAGACTGCTGTTTTTGCGGCTGCTGTTTTCAAGGGCCTTGGCTATGCTGTTAAGCCGTTGCCGGAGGAACGCCGCAGCGATATTATTCAGGCTATTACCTTGGAGAGCAAGCAGCGTTTGTGCGATTTCTGTGTTGCTATTCAGGGAAATTCTCCTGTTGATGCGCATGTTGAGCCGGTTCCGAGTCCGCTGCCGGGTTATCAGGATGAGATTATTATGGCTGCGGGTACTTTTGTACAGGGCGCTTCTATTGAGCTGAGCGCTGATGGTCCGTGCCGTGAGCCGTTTAATGTTTTCTTCCAGGGCGGTTTGACTTTTGAGCATGGTCGTTTGGCGATTATGGCGGCGGCTAAGCGTGTTGGCCCTAAAGAGGCGTAATGAATTAAAGCAATGTTAGTGATTCGTAATTAACATTCCCGTCGCGATGCGCAATTTTCCTATGCCCAAAGGGCATAACGTCAATTTCAGGTGGAACAAAGACGAAACTTCGGTAAAATTTGACAGATAGTAACCTGTTGTTACGTACCCTTGTTTCTGTTGTTCCATACCTTTATTGACTAAAATTGCAAATGCGCTTTGGGATATGTTAATTACTCAATTTAGATTGCTCTTAACTTTGCAATAAGATTTTAATTACTTAATGTAGCTTGCTCTTAGCTTTGCAATAAGATTTAGGTTACTCAATTTATGTTGCTTTTAATGATGCAATAAAGTTTCGGTTACTCAATTTAGTCTGCCATCGAATTGACGTCAAGTTTGATGGCGGAGTTGTTTAAGGATGATTTATATGAATAACATGGCAGTATGTAATTATATAGTGGGCGTGCTGGGCGCGGTTATCGGCGGTCTGATTATGCAGGCGGCGGCAGCTTTTCCGCTGGAGTTTACGGAGAACGGCCCCGGTCCCGGCTTCTGGCCTTTTTCGCTGGGTGCGGTGCTGGGAGCTGTTTCGGTTTTGCTGCTGCTTTATACCTTTATCAATAAAACTGATTTACATGGCGTGAAGGTGCAGCTTTCTTCGACAGGCAACAAGCGCGTTTATTTAATGATGGGACTTGTTGTTGTGTTCTGCGTGCTCATCAGCATTCTCGGCTTTTATCCGGCAGCGGCACTTATGATTCCGGCTGTTATGCGTCTTATGGATTATCGCAATTATAAGGTAATCGGCCTGACAACGGTGCTGTGTCTGCTGTTTATTTATCTTGTTTTCGGCATGCTGCTGCATACGCAGATGCCGCAATCTGTATTCATGGAGTAGGAGGTCATACTGATGGTTGATATAATGAGCGCATTAAATATGATTTTCGTCCCCATGAATCTGCTGGGACTTTTCTTCGGCGTGCTGGTGGGCATTGCCTTCGGCTGTATGCCGGGCCTGAGCGTTAACATGGGTCTGGCGCTGCTGTTTCCGCTGGCTTTTACGTTCCACGGTATCGGCGGCATTCTGATGCTGCTGGGCATTTACTGTGGTGCGATTTACGGCGGCAGTATTTCGGCAATCCTGTTGAAGACTCCGGGTACGCCTGCTTCCGTAGCGACTACTCTGGACGGCTATCCGATGGCGACGAAGCTGGGGCAGCCGGGACGTGCTCTCGGCCTTTCTACATTGGCCAGCACCTTCGGCGGTATTTTCAGTACCATCTGCCTGATTTTGCTGGCACCGCAGCTGGCGAAGGTTGCACTGCAGTTTTCCAAGCCGGAATATTTTGCTCTGGCTATTTTCGGCCTCAGCATTATTACCAGTGTTTCCTCCGGCAGTGTTATCAAGGGCATTATGGGCGGTCTTATCGGTCTGTTCCTGGCAACAGTCGGCATTGACGGTATGAGCGGTGCTATCCGCTTTACCCTGGACACTAACTATTTTATGGGCGGTGTGTCCTTTATCCCTGTGCTGATTGGCGTATTCGCCTTTGCGCAGGTGTTGAGCAGTATTGAGGATTATTATCACAATGAACGCAAGGAGCAGCACATGATGCTGGACCGTCTGCTGCCTTCGTTTGACGATATCAAGAGAGTGTTCAGCACGCTTTTGCGTTCCTCCTTCATCGGTACCTTCATCGGCTGCGTGCCCGGTACTGGCGGCGATATTGCTTCCTTTGTTTCTTATGATCAGGCGAAGCGCTGGTCTAAGCATAGCAAGAACTTCGGCAACGGTGAGCCCGAGGGCATTGTAGCCTCCGAGGCAGGCAACAACGCTGTTTCCGGCGGTGCCTTCATCCCGGTACTGACGCTGGGTATTCCCGGCGACGGCGCAACGGCAATTATGATGGGTGCGCTGATGGTTCAGGGCCTGCAGCCCGGTCCCTTGCTCTTTGTGGAAAAGGCGCCTGATGTTTACGCTATTTTCATCGGTCTGCTTTTAGCTAACGTGATTATGGGTATCATGGGCTTTTCGTTAATCAGACTTTTTATGAAGGTCGTTAACGTGCCTGTGCATATTCTGCTGCCGATTATCGTGATGATGACCTTCGTCGGTACTTATTCCTACAATAATTCTCTGAACGATGTTTATCTGATGGTGGCAAGCGGTTTCTTGGGTTATTTTATGAACAAGCTGGGCTTTTCCATGTCGGCGATTATCATCGGCATTATCCTCGGCGGTATGGCAGAGCAGAACTTTGTCGGCTCGCTGATTATGAGCGACGGCAGCTTCAGTATCTTCTTCCAGCGTCCGCTGTGCCTGTTCTTCCTGGTGGCAGCACTTTTATCACTGCTTTCACCGCTTTTTGGCAAGCTGTTCAAAAGAAGTTAAATTTTACTTGACAAACTCCCTGCGTTTAGCTAAACTAAGCATATAAAGGGAGTAGCTTGCACGCATGGCGTGTTCACTCTGTCGTCAGTACGATTGCTTCGGCAATCCGGCTTTGTGACTAAGTAGCGAGACTTTGTTGTAATTTTATTGCAGCAATGTCTCGCTTTTTTGTTTTTAGGGACGGCTGCAAATCAAGGAGGAAGAAAATGGAAATAGCTTTACAGTTTGTTTTATTGGCTTTAGGCTTTGTGATGCTCGCAAAGGGTGCGGATTGGTTCGTTGAAGGCGCGGCAGGCATTGCCATGCGCTTCGGCATTCCGCAGCTGGTAATCGGCCTTACTATCGTTGCGATGGGTACCAGTGCGCCGGAGGCAGCGGTAAGTATCGCTGCTGCAGTTAAGGGTAATGCGGATATTACCATCGGTAATATCGTCGGCAGTAATATTCTTAACATACTTGTTATTTTAGGCCTTGCGGCTTCTATTGTGCCGATTGCGGTAGCGCGTTCTACCGTACGCATCGAAATCCCCTTCATGATCGGTGTTACCGCACTGCTGTTTTATCAGGGCCGCGACGGCAGCATCAGTCTGGCGGACGGCGGCGTGCTCATGGTAGCGTTTGCCGTATATATGATGTATCTGTATACCATGGCGATGAAAAGCAATGTCGACAGTGACCTGGAGGAGCCCGGTCTGCCGCTGGGACGCTGCCTTTTGGGTGCAGTTGGCGGTCTGGCGCTGATTATTGCGGGCAGTAATGTTACCGTAGGTGCAGCAACCTCTATTGCAACCTATGCAGGACTCAGCGAGCGCTTTATCGGTCTGACGATAGTGGCCTTGGGCACCTCGCTGCCGGAGCTGTTCACCTCTGTAGCGGCGGCACGCCGCGGTAATGCGGATATTGCGATAGGCAATATCGTCGGCAGCAACATTTTCAATATCCTTTTCGTAGTAGGCTTGTCCTCGCTGATTATCGACATTCCCTTCGCGTCTGCTTTTAATTTTGATACCTATGTAGCGCTTGGTGCGGCAGTGCTTCTGTGGCTGTGCGTGTTGCGTACTCAGCGCCTGCAACGCTGGGCCGGTGCGCTGATGCTGGTGTGCTATGCGGCGTATCTGGGATATATTTTGTAAGGTTGAAGTAATGTTAAAAATTTTGCTGTTGAATAATATGTCATTAGGAATTATCAGAAAAATATGATATAATATGTAAGTAGCAAATTGGTTTTACTTACTCAGTTCACTTATTATATTTATTAGCGAAGGAGTTTTGTTTATGGTTAAACAGGAATTAACAAAAGATGCGCTCGCTAAGTTAGAAAAACTTCGAAGACAGTTTGCGGACTTTCAGGAAGACTGCTCGAAGCTTTTAAAGAGCATTGAAAATGACGATTTTTTAGACAGTGAAACGGCAGTCGGTGTGCAAAATACATTGGCTAACATAACAACAATACAAAACCAGTTAGGGACTATTTACCAGAACCTGTCTCTTGGTTCTTTGCCGCAGAAACTTACTGAAGCTGCTGATAATATTGGTAGTTTACAGCAAGAATTATCTTTAAAGGCAGAGTTTATTGCTGCTGTTGATTTTTTTAATGATTTGCATTGCAGAAAAGCAGAGATAGAAGAAATTCTCATAGCTCAAAAGGAATCGCTTAAAAATATCAGCATTGAGAGCTTATCGATTGCGGAAGCTAAGGAACAACTGCAGAAGTATGTTGAATTTAAGCAATTTTATGATGGCGAGAAGAACTTGATGATCAAAGTATCTATCCAATTCGGTTATGAATTAATTTATAATCTGATTGAGAATAAAGCTGGTTATTATACTGAGACTATAGTTGCAGCAAAGGGGCAGCCTGAACCTGCTACCAACGATGTAGCAGCACATGAGGTTAAGCATGTTACCAACGAAGCGGTAGCAGAAGCGACAGTTGAGAACAAAGCTGCTGCAGTAACAGAAGCAAAGGCTGAGCCTGTTGTTGATGAAGTGGCAGCAGAACCTGAGGCTGAACCTGTTATCAGTGAGGTAGCAGTTGATCCTGAACCTATTGTTAATGAAGTGGTAGATGCAAAGACTGAGCCTGTTGCAGACGAAGCCAAAGGTGACGGTAAAGACGGAAATATAGATGATGCTTTTGAAGACGAACCAGCCTTTATTATTCCTACTGTACCTATACCCAAGGAAATTTTTTCATCTGTTACCATAGAACCGGAAATAAGCAGGGCTGTTGATAAAGAGAATAAAGTAATGACAGCGTCTATTGCTACGAGAGAAAGAAAAAAATTATTTCAAATTGGCTGTCCGTTAGAAGGATTGGTTGAATTTAATGCCAATGCATTGGTAAATCCAAAATGGTTGCTTGCATCAAGTGGCAGAATTTTCAAGAAGGCCGTAGCGGATTCAATAAGCGCTTATGCTTTTGCCCTTGACAATTGCAAAAAATACGGTTATGCGGTTAAGTATGACTGTGGCAATGACAGATGCTTTTATACGATAACTCCCAGGGGCTCAAAAGCCTTCAGCTATATAGCAAAAAGAGAGCCCAAGGCGGTAGCTATCCAGCAACATTTTATTGACAGAATGAATCAGGTTAACCATTTGGTAGACCTTAAGGCATTTGACCTGATGCTCTTGTACATGAGCTTTGCCGATATTATCAGATGCTTGTCTGTTGAAAGTGGTGTGCAGGTACTTGGTGATTCGTTTGATCATGATGGTAAATTCTGGCTTGGCGCATGTACTATAAAAAAAGCCAAAAGTAAAGTATCTGCCTTGGTGATTGCATTCAATTTAGCTAATGAGGTTGATGTAGTACGCTTCTATAAGGGTTTGATGGAGCTTAAGGCTACGTGGCAAAATGCTGCCTCTGTAATTTTTATTGCCTTTGGGGAAGCCGGCGTAAAAGGATTAGGCTCCTGGCTTGCTGAAGCTATGGACGATGATTTTACTGCTAAGGCTAAGTATTATTACACATTAGACAAGGAACATTTATGCTCCTATGATGATGATCATGTAATTACTGAATTTGATGAGCTTGCAGAAGCTGCTGCTAACGTTATTGCCAGTGATGAACAAAGTGCAGAAAGCAAGTCGGAAAAGACAGTTGCAGGCGATGATGCTGCCAAAGCGCAGACAGACGAGACAGTTACAGGCAGTGATGCTACTGAGGCACAAGCAGGCGAGACAGTTGCAAGCAGTGATGCTGCCGAAGCGCAGACAGGCGAGACAGTTACAGGCAGTGATGAAATTCAGAAGTTGGAAACAGAAGATAAGTCTGCATTGTCAGTTGAAGCCGAAGCTGCTTTAGAGCCTGTAATAGCACCAGCTATTGCTGAAAAAGAAAAGGATTCAGTAATTGATAAAACTGCAGCAGACGCAACTGAAACTGTTGCAAGCGACACAAATAAAAAACAGACTGGAAGTGCAGCAGATGATTTTGTTCTTCATCCGTTGACACAGCAGGAAAAGGAAGAGTATTATGCAACATATAAAAAAATACTCATGACCGGAAAAACCTACTGCGCGTGTGCCTATCTCAAAAGATTAGCTGAGCTTGATGCTTCATTTAAGGATGAATACCTGCAATTGGCATATGCAGTAAACGATCCGCTTGCTGCCTGCACCTACAATTCTGATCAGATAGCAAATACCTACCTGGCTGATGGCTACGAGCATAACAGCTATTATCTTGCAGCAGCTATTCTGCGTAATTTCTACTCTAACCAATGCTTGTACGATTATGCAATTGATTCGATGATGGATTCCTTTGCTGAGGATAAGCTTTTGCTAAGCAATGACAAGCTTAAGCATCTTATCGATATTCTGCGCATGTTCAAAAAAGAACATCATTGCGGTATGGGTAAATTTGCTGATTATAAGAAAAGCGACATTGCAGCGCTGAAAGCCAAGCTAGATATTTTCGCCAAAAGGGCTATGGAGCAGAGTAAACTTGCTTCCGAGCAATCCTATAATGTAGCCATTACTAATGCCAGATTTGGCAAAACGCTGGAGTATCTCTTTAGAGGAAACAGCGATTTAGCCAGCTTCCTGGATATGATTGCCGAAAAGGAGAAGGATGAAGCTGCCATAGAGCTTATGAAGCAGTATCTGCAGGAGCATTTCATTAAGGAAAATGCCCCCGTAGCAGTAGAAAACATCAATAGTAATAAAATTGATGAGCTTATTGATATTGCCTGGGATGTTGCCGGTAATCTGATAAGAAATAAAAAGAAAACCTCTAAGCTGGTAAGCGGACCGCGTGTTAATCTGCGCCATCGTCTGGAGGAAATTGGCAAGCTGATTAGTGAATATCTGGTAACAGTTGAGCAAATCAATAATGCTGATGAGGATGACAAGGCTTACCCGGCTTATCAAAAGGCGTATAAGACAACCTCCAGACTGTTCCAGAAAATTATTGCAGAGTACGAAGCGGAAGCAAAGCAGGCAGATAAGGATTATGGCTATAAGCTTGTGCTTATTCAGACCTTGAAAGAGATTTATGCCAAAATGAAGGGCGATAACCCTGAATTTACAGGCAAGTATTTTTATCTGCCCTTCTTAGGTGATTCTCACGTTCTGCTTAATGCAAACTATCAGCCTGAATATCGTGACATAAAAGAATTGCCAGCTATGGGTACTTTGGCGTGTATTGAAAAGCACGCCTTTGAGGGCGGTGATATGTCAGTAGATTTGCAGATGCGTCTTAAAGGCATTATGGAGAAGGATACTGATATTGTACAGAGTATCATCTCCGATGATAATTATGGCAGTCTGCGCCTGCTTACTGGTTATATCAATGATCAGCAGCCTGGCTTTGAAGCCGAATTTATGAAGAATTTTAGGGTTGCAATGGCTTTGGACTTTGCCAAGAAACAGGCAAAGAAGGAATTTGAGGATTTTTCTGATGAGCTTGCATTGTTCCAAAGCTATGGACAAATTGATAATACAGAGGAAAACAAAAAGGAAATAATTCTTCAGACTGCAGGACTGCTTTATGAGGCAGCACAGGAGGATGACAATTACGGCTTCTTCGAAAAGGTATTGGTTGAATTTAAAAATAAAATTCAAAGAGATGCTGTTGTTCAGGGTGATGCCCTGAAGCAAAATCTGGAGAATTTCTTGCTGGCACATCAGGAGCTCAAGGAAAACGAAGCTGCCAATAAGCTTATTGAACGCATCAGACAGTGCATTGACAGTCAAAAGTATTCTTCGGCAGAAGAGCTGCTTAATCGCCTTGAAAATGATGATTATGAAAGCCTGCAGGAGCTGGAGATGAAGGATTATCTGCAGGATTTTCTGAATCATTATAATAACTATATCAAGAGTGTAGCAAACAATGATAAAACGCTGCGCGCTCAGGTAAAACCGTACAGAACTGCCAATAAGGATACAAGAGCTGCTGAACGCCTGCTGAATGCCTGGCCGAAAGGCAACAATGATATCAGACCGGATGAACTGCTCAGTTCACTAGGCTTTAAGCTGTCAAGTGTAGACAAAATGGATAAAGTTGACGGCAAATTCCCAAGTTTTTTTGTTAAGCTGCAAAAAGCTTTGGGTGGACGTGTCAATAATTACAATTATCCTGTACCGGCCTTTGGCTCTTTGGGTGAGACGGATGGCTTTAGAATAGTTTATATCTTTGGCGCATATGATGCTGAAAGACTAGTAGAGATTTTCAACAATATAGGTGATGAAAAGCATACGCTTATCATTCTTGATTATGCCTTGAAGGAGAGTGCTAGAAGAAGATTGGCACTGCTCGTCAAAGGAAAGGCAAATTGCAAAATTTTTGCAGTGCTTGACCGTGTTGTCCTGAAATATTTTTATGACAATTATTCCGAGCAGACGATTACCAAGCAACTGCTGCATATCATCATGCCGTTTGCTTATTATCAGCCTTATGTTGCTGATTCTTCTAAGCCAATGCCATCAGAGCTTTTCATCGGCCGTAAGGAAGAATTGAAAAAGATTAAGGATGTCAACGGTGTAAATATTGTTTATGGTGGCCGTCAGCTTGGTAAATCTGCTCTGCTTATGAAGGCTAAAAAGGATATTGATAAGAATGAATCTGGTGACCGTGCTGTTTATATCGATATTAAGGGCCGTAATTATAGCGAAACTGCTTTGAAAATCAGTGAGGAGCTTGTTATTGCAGATATCCTGGAAAAGAAGGAGATTACAAGTGATTGGCGCGAGCTTGCTATGAGTATCAGAATGCGTCTGAAGGATGAAGATAAGCCGATTCACTACTTCCTGTTATTGCTTGATGAAGCAGATGCTTTCCTCGATAGCTGTAAAGACGTACAGTATAAGCCTTTTGATGCTTTAAAGGATATTCAGGCTGTGGGAGAAGGACGTTTTAAGTTTGTCGTTGCCGGCTTGCGTGATGTTCTGAGATTTGAGCATGAGGCTGCGCTGAATGACAATTCTGTTTTACCGCAGCTCAGCAGCATGACAGTTAAGCCCTTTAAGTATGCAGAGGCTAAGGAGCTGTTGGAATATCCCTTGTCCTATCTTGGCTTCAGGTTCCGCGATGATGTGGAAACAGATACCCTGGTTTCTGCAATTCTCAGTCATACCAACTCTTTCCCAGGCATGCTGCAGCTTTACTGTACTAAGCTTATTGAGGCTATGAAAAATGGCTATGCCGGCTACAAGGAAGCAGGTACGCCGCCGTATTATGTTTCAGAGGATCATATCAAGAAGGTGCTGGGCGAGGATAATCTGCAGGAGGAGATTCGTCAGAAGTTCTTTATTACTCTGACTGTAGGCAGTGATAATTATTATCTGCTTATAGCAATGATTACTGCATATCTGTATAAGAATGATGAGGGAATCTGCGTTACTCCTAATGATGTCCTGACATTTGCCAAGGACTTTGAAATCAAGGATATTGCAGCTCTGAGCCCGGAAAAGGTGGCAGCCTTGATGGAGGAAATGCGCGAGCTTAATGTTTTGCAGCATAATGGTGAGCATGGTTATCGCTTCACACATTTCAGCTTCTTCCAGATGATGGGAACCAAGGCATATTTGGAGCAGGAGCTGGAAAAATATATGGGGGATAGCGATGAATAACTTATGGTGGAAAGAAATAAGTGGTGCGCGGAGAATAATTGACTCCATTTTCAAGGCTGTAGAAAACGAGAAAAATGTTATCCTGAAATTTTCCCCTTCAACACCCTGGGTTGATGATTTTCGCGAGGTTCTTTCGGAAAAAATCGAAATAGAGTTAACGGAACAGGAATTAAAGCAAATCAATTATTCTGAAGCTGATGTCGGAGATTATATGTTGCAAAATTTTTGCCGTGAAGCGGTGCGCGTGTATTGGCGTCCGCCAGAAACTGTTGGCGCGTTTTTAGGGAAATGCGAAGATTTGACGTTAAATGACAAGATTCTCTGGGTAAATGTACAGGATAAAAAACAGCTTGAGGATTGGCTGAGCTTTATCAGCGAATACGATAAGGCTTCTGGCAAAGAAAGCAGGAAAGCTGTATTTTTGCTTGAAATTGATGATTCAGTTGAGAATTTGCCTGAGAAAAAGTATTTTGAAGTATACAATATCGGCGACGAAATTCCCGAATATGTCAGGTATACCTACGCATCAGTTTTAGCTTCAGAGGCTGATATCAAGGATTCACTGGTTATGTATTTGTCCCAGCTTGCTACCTCGTGCTGCAATGACATTGAGCTTATCCCGTTATGCATAAATGAACAGCGTCGCTTTATGGAAAATCCTTATGATACTATGGTGCAGCTTGTTGCAGACAATTGCCGTAGTGATGGCAGTGATTTTGTTTTAGCAGAAGACCGCAGCAGAATCGATTATTTTGTCTGGCAGGCACAGCTCAAAATTCTGTTCCCCAGCATTGAACGTTATAGAGTTTATCTTATTCAAAAGATGAGCAAGCAGATTAAGGATAAGCTTCAGTTTCCCTATAAAACCAACTTCGGTGACCTTGATTCGCCGGAAGAGCTGGAGCTGAAGGACTTGACTTATGCAATAGGCAATGGGCGCTTGTTGATGGATGATTCAAAGGAATATAATCGTCTGGAAAGGTTCCGGGAGTATCGCAACAGTCTGGCGCACGGCAAGCCGTTGAGCTTTGAAGATGTCAAGTTCCTTCTCGGTAACGTTATGGGTTAAAGCAGAGTTCATGACATGATGGAGAAGGGTGCCTACAGGCCTATGTAGGTGGTTGCAATCACGCCTTATTATCACACCTGATATGTAAGCACAGCTATATAATGTAAAAAAATTAACATTTACCCTCCGCAAGCAGTAAAAAGCTCTTGCCTGCTTGCGGAATTTATGGTAAAATATTTTGGTGTAAAAATAACACACGCAGGAAAATTCATCTGTTGCTACGTTTTGCCGCGTAGAGAAGAATTATAACTCATTCCTGCGGAGGAAAAAACAGGAGGAAACAAAAAATGGCTATTATCTCTATGAAACAATTACTTGAAGCTGGTGTACACTTTGGTCACCAAACCCGTCGTTGGAACCCTAAAATGGCTCCGTACATCTTCACCGAGCGTAACGGTATCTACATCATCGACCTGCAAAAAACCGTAAAAAAGGTTGACGAAGCTTACAACTTCATCCGTGAGGTTGCTGCTGCAGGCGAAAACATTCTGTTCGTTGGTACCAAAAAACAAGCTCAAGAAGCTATGAAAGAAGAAGCTACCCGCTGCAACATGTTCTTCGTTAACGAGCGTTGGCTGGGCGGCATGCTGACCAACTTCAAAACCATCCAAACCCGTATTGCACGTCTGCGCAAACTGGAAGCTATGGAAGCTGACGGCACCTTCGACCTGCTGCCGAAGAAAGAAGTTATCGGCCTGAAACATGAAATGGAAAAACTGACCAAATACTTGGGCGGTATCAAAGACATGAAAAAACTGCCGGGCGCTATGTTCATCGTTGACCCCCGCAAAGAGCACATCGCTGTTCTGGAAGCTCACAAACTGAACATTCCTATCGTTGCAACCGTTGACACCAACTGCGATCCGGACGAAATCGATCATGTAATTCCTGCAAACGACGACGCTATCCGCGCTGTAAAACTGCTGACTGCTAAAATGGCTGACGCTGTTCTGGAAGGCCGTCAAGGTATGCAAACCGAAGAAGCTGCTGCTGAAGAAGCTCCGGCAACTGAAGAAGCTGAATAATCCTAACGTTAATATATTACATTTTGAGGAGGAATAACTGATGGCTCAAATTACTGCTGCATTAGTTAAAGAACTGCGCGAGCGTACTGGCGCTGGCATGATGGACTGCAAAAAAGCACTGACCGCTGTAGAAGGCGATATGGACAAAGCAATCGACTTCCTGCGTGAAAAAGGTCTGGCTGCTGCTGCTAAAAAAGCCGGCCGCATCGCTGCTGAAGGCGTTGTTGGCTCTTTCGTAAGCGCTGACGGCAAGATCGGTGCAATCGTAGAAGTTAACTGCGAAACCGACTTTGTTGCTAAAACCGACGGCTTCAAAGAACTCGTTGAAAAAATTGCTGCTCATATCGTAGCTACCAAACCGGCTGACGTAGAAGCTCTGCTGGCTTCCGAGCTGGACGGCCAAACCGTTGAAGCTCTGGTAACCGCTAGCGTTGCTAAGATCGGCGAAAAGATTTCCGTTCGTCGTTTCGCTCTGTACGAAGCTCCGGAAGGCGTTGTTGCTGCTTACATCCATGGCGGCGGCAAAATCGGCGTTGTTGTTGAATTAAAAGGCGGCAATGCTGAATTGGGTAAAGACGTTGCAATGCATGTTGCTGCTGCTAACCCGAGCTACCTGGAACGCTCTCAAGTACCGGCTGCTGAGCTGGAGCACGAGAAAGAAGTTCTGTCCGAGCAAGCTAAAAACGAAGGCAAACCGGAAAAAATCATCGAGAAGATGGTTATGGGCCGTATCAACAAATACTACAAAGAAGTATGCCTGGTTGACCAAGAGTTCGTTAAAGATCCGGACCAAACTGTTGGCAAGCTGGTAAAAGCTGCAGGTGCTGAAGTTCTGGCATTCTCCCGTTTCCAACTGGGTGAAGGCATCGAAAAGAAACAAGAGGACTTCGCTGCAGAGGTTATGTCTCAAATTAAATAATCCGTTTAGTTTGGACTGCAACTGAACATTTAAGGCTATCACAAGCAATTGTGGTAGCCTTTTTTGCATTGCAAAACTTTTAAAAAGTGTAAAATAGTATACATTTTTCCTGCTTGACTATACTCCTGCAAAAGAATATAATAACAAGGTATTTTGTTTTAGCAGTTTATTGAACTGCTGGGGAGGTTAATGTATAATGAATAAGTTTTTAAAATACGCTCTTGTAGGCGTACTGACAATGTTTGCTATCGTAGCTGCAGGCTGCGGCGGTTCTAAGGATGACGGCAAGGTAGATATGAATAAGCCCGTTATCGTAGGCGTAAACCCTGGTCCTCATGCTATTATTATGGATAATGTAAAGAAGATTGCCGAGAAAAAGGGCCTGAAGATTGAGGTTAAAGAGTTCAGCGATTTCGTAACTCCTAACTCCGCTCTGGCTTCCGGTGAAATCTGGGCTAACTGCTTCCAGCATGAACCGTTCCTGAAGGCAACCATGAAGAAGGAGCCTTCCTTCAAGCTGGCCAAGGCCTTCAACACCGCTTTATTCCCGATTAACATCTATTCTAAAAAATTGAAACCTGGCGACACCATTCCTGACGGTGCGAAAATCGGTATTCCTAACGATCCGACCAACGGCGGCCGTGCCATTCTGCTGCTCGCTGCCAATAACCTGATTAAGGTTAAAGACCCGAAGGATGTTACTACCAGCGTTAAGGATATCACCGAAAATCCGCATCATTTCGAAATTGTTGAGCTGGAGGCTGCAGCAATTCCCCGCAGTCTGGATGATCTGACCTGCGCAGCTATCAACACTACCTATGCAATCAGCGCCGGCCTGGACCCCGCCAAGGATCCTATCCTGCGCGAAACCAAGGATTCTCTGTATGTAAACATCGTTGCCGTACAGGAAAAAGACCTGAACGATCCGCGTCTGAAGATTTTCCAGGAAGCATATCAATCTAAGGAAAATGCAGAATTCATCGAGAAGAAATTCCCCGGTTCTGTATACTTAGGCTGGGATAATAAATAATGAGCTTATGGTCAACGCGCAAACTCCTGCGGGAGTTTTGCCGTTGGCCTTTTCTCTATGCAAAGGTGGTTTTAATTATGGATATTCAAGCACATATTAATGAGGTATGGCCCAAGCTGCATGCTCTGGCGGAGCCTGCCTTCAAGGAAGTTAAGACAGCAGCTTTTCTGGCAGATTTTTTGCGTAAGCTTGGTTACGATGTAACCGAAAACGTCGGCAATACTACCGCTCTTACCGCTGTGCTGGACAGCGGCAAGCCTGGACCTACGGTAGCAGTGCGCACCGATATGGACTGCCTGCTGTTTAAAAATGAGGACGGTTCGTTGGAGCCTATTCACGCCTGCGGCCATGATGCGCATATGACTATCGCTTTGGGCGTAGCCAAGCTGCTAAAAGAGCAGGGGCTTGCCTGCGGCCGTGTGAAGATTCTTTGCCAGCCTGCGGAGGAAATCGGCAGAGGCGCACTGGCAATGCTGGAGGCAGGTGCGCTGGATGATGTGCAGTACGCTTTGGGTTATCATGTAATGCCGAAGGATATGGCACGCAGCGGTCAGGTTATCGCCCAGATTAACTGGACGGCCTGCACCCTGATGGAGGGCGAAATCCGCGGTTTGGCAGCGCACGGCTCCCAGCCGCATCTGGGTGTGAACGCTATTGATGCCGGTGCCGCTATCGTGAATGCTATTAATGCGTTGCACAGTAACCCGCTTTTGGGTGGCAGCATCAAGACTACACGCTTTATGGGCGGTGCAGGCTCGCTCAACGCTATCTGCGACAAGGTAAGCATAGGCTTTGACCTGCGCAGTACGTCGAACGCCGAAATGTTGGAGCTGCGCCGCAAGGTAGAGGATATCGTTGTGAATACGGCGAAGGTGTACGGCGCGGAGGCAGATTGTCATATCGTCGGCACCTGCCCGGCGGCAGAGGCTGACCCGTCACTGTTGGCGCTGACGCAGGAGGTAATTTCCGCAGAGCTGGGAGCGGGGGGACTGATTCCCGCTGCCAATATTACGGTAGGCGAGGACTTCAACTTCTTCAAGCAGGAGCGTCCGCAGCTGAAAACTGCCAGTCTGGGCATAGGCTGCGACCTGGAGCCGCGTCTGCATGACCGCGATATGCACTTTGACCACAGCGCGCTGGCTAATGCTATTAACGTGTTGACAAATCTTACGCAGCGTATTTTATGCGTAAAGCCATAAGCATATCCTGAAAAATTATAAAGAAAAAGGCTTCTGCAGCAAGGTGTTGCCAAGCTGCGGAAGCCTTAATTTTACGCTGTTTATATTTTTATGCTTCGTCGATAGTTGCGACGATTGCTGCTACAGCCTTGTCTTTGAGGCCGGTTGCTTCGATACAGGGCTTAAAGGCTGCGTTTTTACAAACTGCCGTCATAGCCTTTTCGCTGCTGCCCTTGCCGCTGCTGCCGTAGGTGCAGACGGGGATAATTGTTTTGCCGCTTAAGTCATTTTCCTCTAAGAAGGTGAGGATGATATTAGGGCAGGTAAACCACCAGATAGGGAACATCACCACAATGGCGTCATAATTCTGCAGGTTCTGCGGCTTTGCTTTAATTGCCGGACGGGCGTTCTGCAGATTTTCTAGCTTGGCCTGGCCTACGCAGATAAGATAAGAGGAGGAATATTCTTTTACCGGCTCGATGGCGAAAAGATCGGCACCGGTTTGCTTAGCGGTATCATCAGCTAATTTTTTAGTAATGCCTGTGCGTGTAAAATAGGCGATAAGAGTTTTCTTCATAATAGGAACCTCGCTTTCATATAGTAATATTATAACACAATTTTGAACAAAAGCTGAATTTTCTTTACAGTTTTATTGCTGCCTTGTATATTTAGCCGATTTCATGTATAATAGAGTTAGTTTTTTTAAATGGAGGGATGGCAATGAAAAAATACTTTCTGCCTATAGGCAAACGACAGGAAGAGGTACTGCTCCCGGAGGAGCACGTTATATATGATATTCACGGCAATGAATCCAGCGTCTGCGAGGACGTTGTTGCCGCTACTACCGAAGCAATCCGTAACCCGATTGGTACCAAGCCGCTGCGCGAGATTGTGCATGCAGGCGAAACTGTGGCCATTGTCATCAGCGATATTACCCGTCTGTGCGGCACGTCCGAATTTCTGCCGGTTATTGTTGCCGAGCTGAACAGTGTGGGCGTAAAGGACGAGGACATCACTGTTATTGTTGCTACCGGTACCCACCGCGGTCATACACATGAAGAGGATATCACCGTTTGCGGCGAGGAGATGGTGCGCCGTCTGAAAATTGTTCAGCATGACTCCCGCAAGAGCGAGGATATGGTACTGCTTGGCCAAACATCCTTCGGCAATGATGTTGCTATCAGTAAATATGTTGCCAATGCCGACAGAGTTATTCTGACCGGTGCCGTAACACTGCATCCCTTTGCCGGCTTCGGCGGCGGACGCAAGGCTGTTATGCCGGGCGTAGCGGCATATGACAGCATTATGAAAAACCATTGCATGACTATGTCTCCGGTAGAGGGCGCAGGCTGCAACAAGGCTTGTGACGCAAGTCTGCTCGAGGGCAATCCTATTCATCAGGATATGTATGAATCCTGCAAGCTGCTGAATCCCGATTTTCTGGTGAATACCGTATTTACTCCGGACGGAGAAATCAGTGAGGTTGTTGCCGGTCACTGGTACGAGGCATGGCAGAAGGGCTGTAAGGATTTGCTGGCTATGGCAGGCGTGCACATCAAGCAGCTTGCTGATGTAGTATTTGCTTCCGCAGGCGGTTATCCCAAGGATTTGAACCTGTATCAGGCTACCAAGTGCCATATGAACGCACAATTTGCGGTTAAGCACGGCGGCATCATGATTTTCACTTTGGACTGCCCGGATATCAAGGAGCCTGCTATCTTTACGGACTGCTTCAGCCGTAACGATATGGAGCAGTTTGAAAAGGATATCCGTGCTAATTTCACTATTCCGGCCTTTGTTGCCTTCAAGGCGCGCTGCATTGTCAACGATGTAACCGCTTATCTGGTAACACGCCCGGAGAACTTCGACTTTGTCCGCAAGACAGGTCATATTCCCTGTGCATCCTTGCAGGAGGCCTGGAATCTGGCTCAGGAAAAGCTTGCAGAGCAGGGTAAAAAGGATTACAATATTACCATTATGGGCCATGCGTCAGCTACGCTGCCTATTTTGGACAAATAAAATATTAAAGAATAATTTGGGGGGAACTTAATTATGAAAACAAGAAAAGTTGGTATTCTCGGTTTAGGTCACGTTGGTGCTCACGTTGCATACAGCCTGGCTATTCAAGGCATTGCTGCCGAGCTGGTGCTGGTAGATCCGAAAGAATCCAAGCTGGCTGCTGAGGTACAGGACCTGCGCGACGCAATTCTGTATTGCCCACATGATGTAAAAATCAACGGCGGTACCTACGCTGACTTGGGCGACTGCGACGCTATCGTAAACTGCATCGGCGATATCGACCTGGTTGCCAGCGGTGACCGTTTAGACGAGCTTACCTTTACCGCAGCACAGGTTAAAGGTTATATCCACAAGGTTATGGCCAGCGGCTTCAACGGCTTTATCGTTAACATTACCAATCCCTGTGATGTTATTACCAATATCCTTTACCGCGAAAGCGGTCTGCCGAAAGGCCATGTAATCGGCACCGGCACCGGTCTGGATACCTCCCGTCTGGTATCTGCTTTATCCTTGCAGACCGGCGTTTCTCCGCAATCCATCAGCGCTTATATGATTGGCGAGCACGGTGCTTCCCAAATGGCTGCCTGGTCCTGTGTAAACTTCAACGGCATTCCCTTAAGCTCTCTGGAGCATGAGGACGCAAAATTCGCTTTTGACAAACCGGAGCTGCAAAAACGCGCTATCGGCGGCGGCTGGGTAACCTACAGCGGCAAGCACTGCACCGAATACGGCATCTGCTCTACCGCAGCACGTATGATACGCTGCATTTTCAACGATGAGCAACGCATTATGCCTGCCTCCATGCTGCTTGACGGCGAATACGGCGAAAAGGATGTCTTTGTAGGCGTTCCTGTTTTACTGGGAAAAAACGGTGCAGAGCGTGTGCTGGAGCTGCCTTTGACTGCTGAGGAGCTGGCAAACTTCCATAAATGCTGCGACGATGTACGCAAGAACATCAAAACCGCAGAAGGCATTGCTCCTGCAGAATGCAAATAATTTTTAACGTATGTCTATGAAAAGGGCAGGCCGGCAACGCTGCAAGGTGGTGCTTCCGGCCTGCTTTTTTACTGCTTATGCTACAAAGTTAACAAAAAAAGTGCCTTAGCAAAGATAATAGTTGAAAGTTTTGCCAATGAGTGGTAAAATATTTAGGTGATTCATAGCTGTCACTAGTTTTATGGAAAGAGGGTAATATCATGACGCGTATCAATAGAGTTTTGGAGCATATGGCCAAGCTGCAGGTAGACAGTGTCATTATTAAGGATGTTACCACAATCCGTTATCTGACCGGCTTTACAGGAGATTCCAGTCTGCTGTATCTGGACAGACAACAGGGCGTGCTGATTACGGATGGCCGTTATACAGAGCAGGCCAGAAACGAAATGAAGTTCTTCAAGGTGCTGGAGTATACTCCGACAGGTGCGCACAGCATCTGGGCTGCCGCTGCAGATTTGGCAAAGAATGCCCAAGCGCAGGTAGTGGGCTTTGACGGAGCGTATTACAGCTATGATGATTATACTGTGCTGCACGAGCTTTTGGGTGAAACCTATATGCAGAGCATTGATTTCAGCGATATCCGCATGATTAAGGATAAAAAAGAGCTGGACATGCTGCTGAAGGCTGCCAGCATTGCTGACGAAGCCTTTATCCATCTGCTGGAGGATATCAAGCCCGGCTGTACCGAGCGCAGTCTGGCAGGCCGTCTGGAATACTATATGCGTGCCTTGGGAAGTGAAAAGGCTTCCTTCGATACGATTGTAGCCTCCGGCGTACGCAGTGCTTTGCCGCATGGCATGGCATCCGACAAGGTTATCGAGGTCGGTGATTTTATTACCTTTGACTTCGGCGCTGTTTATAAGGGATATCATTCCGATATGACGCGTACACTGGTAGTGGGCCTGGCAAATTCCTGGCAGCAGGAAATTTATACTATAGTTGAAGAAGCACAGCGCAAGGGCTTGAAGGCTGCCGAAGCAGGCATGACCGGCAGAGAGCTGGACGCTATTGTGCGTGACAGCATTACCGCCTGCGGCTACGGCGATTATTATGTACATGGCACAGGTCACGGTGTAGGCCTGGAAATCCACGAAATGCCGATGATTAACAAGCGTGGCGCTACAGTGCTGCAGACAGGCATGATCTTCACTATTGAACCTGGTATATACATTCCCGGTAAAGGCGGGGTACGTATAGAAGATACTGTTGTTTTGACAGAGGATGGGGCGAGAGCCTTGAACGGTGTCAAAAAGCAGCTTATTGAAATTGTCTAATATTTAAATTTATAGGAGGGCTTCCAATGATTTCCACAAACGAATTTAAAACCAACGTAACTGTTACCATCGATGGCGACGCTTGGCAGGTTGTTGAATTCCAACACGTAAAACCTGGTAAGGGTGCTGCTTTCGTACGTGCAAAAATGCGTAACCTGTGCACCGGTGCTGTTGTTGAGCGTACCTTCAACGCAGGCGAGCGTCTGCCGAAGGCTCACATCGACCGTCGCGAAATGCAATATCTGTATGAATCCGACGGCATGTATGTATTCATGGACAATGAAACCTACGAACAAACCGAGCTGAGCAAAGAAACTCTGGGCAGCGCACTGAACTTCCTGAAAGAGAACATGGACGTTAAAATCATGATTTATGACAACCGTGTACTGGGCGTTGACCTGCCGAACACTGTAGAACTGACCGTAGTTGAAACCGAACCCGGCATCAAAGGCGATACCGCTACTGGCGGCAGCAAGAATGCTACCATGGATACCGGCTATGTTGTTAAGGTTCCTCTGTTCATCAACGAGGGCGACGTTCTGGCTATCGATACCAGAACTGGCGACTACATTTCCCGCGCTTAATTTTAATTAAGAATTACGCAGCAGCTGCTGCAGGCTTGTTCTGTTACTTACGGTGACGGAACCTGCCTGCGGCAGCTTTTTTGTATATTTGCATGCGTGTATTGTGCACTGAATTTGTTCAAAATTTACAAAAATAACAAGTGTACTTTTCAAGAGAACAGTGGTATAATATTAAAAGAACTTTGTATGAAGAAAGGGGACAGTAGTATGTCTGAAAAATCCACATTCTATTTGGTTCGCGAAGAAATCCTTCCCGAAGCAATTAAAAAAACTATAAAGGTTAAAGAAATCCTTAAACGCGGTGAAATCAAAACTATCAACGAAGCAGTTGAAAAAATGGGTCTGAGCCGCAGTGCTTATTACAAATATAAGGATTTCGTTTTCCCGTTCTATGAAGCAAGCAAGGAAAAAATCATCACTTTATCCTTACTGCTGGAGCACAAATCCGGCGTGCTGTCCAAGGTTCTGAATACTGTTGCCGACGATTCCGGCAGCATCATGACCATCAACCAGGGTATTCCTCTGCAGGGCGTTGCCAACACCACTATTTCTATCGAAACCAAGCATCTGACGATAGATCTGGAGGCATTGCTGGACAAGCTGCGCATGATTGACGGCGTAAAACGTCTGGAAGTTTTAGGTCAGGTATAACCGATTACTGATTGAGGCATTGGAGGGGTACTGAATGAAGGATTTTGTAAATGTTGGGCTGTTGGGCGCCGGCACTGTCGGTGGCGGCGTGCTGAAGGTTTTAGAAAAAAATGCAGAGAAAATAGCCAAAGAGGTAGGCAAGCCGGTAAGAATCACCAAGGTGCTTGACCGCCATGTAGACCGCCTGAAACAGGAATACGGTGATAAATATATTTTTACCGATAATGCCGATGAGGTGCTTGAGGATAAGGATATTGATATTATCGTTGAGCTGCTGGGCCGCGAGCATCCTGCCAAGAAATTTATCGCCAGAGCCTTTGCCAACGGCAAGCATGTTGTTACTGCCAACAAGGACGTTTTGGCCAAATTCGGCTCCGAGCTGTTCCCGCTGGCGCATGAGCATAATTGCGACTTTATGTTTGAGGCCAGCGTCTGCGGCGGTATTCCTATCATCGGACCTTTGAAAACCAGTATGGCAGCCAATCAGATTACCTCTATCATGGGTATTGTGAACGGCACCACTAACTATATGCTGTCCAAGATGGCTAACGAACACCTTGATTATGATGAGGTACTGAAGGAAGCGCAGGCCAAGGGCTACGCAGAGTCTGATCCTACTGCCGATGTAGGCGGTCTTGACGCTGCGCGTAAAATCGTTATTCTGGCATCTATCGCCTTCAATACACGCTTTAATCTGGACGATGTACAGGTTGAAGGCATTGAAAGCATTGAAGCCTGTGATATCAAGTATGCAACCGACCTCGGTTACGCAGTAAAGCTTCTGGCAATCGCCAAGAACGATCCGGAAAACGGTGTCAGCCTGCGTGTTAACCCGACGATGATTCCGCTTTCTCATCCGCTGGCAGGCGTAAACGGCGTCTACAACGCAGTTTTTGTCAACGGTGATGCTATCGGTGAGGCAATGTTCCTGGGCCTCGGTGCAGGCCGTCTGCCGACTGCAAGCTCTGTCTGCGGCGATATTATTGATATTGCCCGCAATATGCAGCACAAGTCCACCGGACGCATCAGCTGCACCTGCTTTGAGGAAAAACGCCTCTGCCCGCCTGATAAGATGTCCGCACCGGCATATATCCGTCTGCAGGTAGCAGATAAACCGGGCGCACTGGCAGCCATCGCTGCAGCCTTCGGCGCACAGAACGTGAGCCTGCGCAATGTTGTGCAGACTAACGATGTTCTGAGCAATAAGGCGGAGATTGTTGTAATTACCCACAGTGTTTCGGAGGCTAATCTGCAGATGGCGCTGCAAATTTTGCGCGTACTGCCGGTAGTAGAAGCAATCAGCTGTGTGATTCGTGTAGAAGACAGCCATTTGGCATAAAGAGGCGGCAGCATGAAAAAAGTATTTATTCAGGTTCCCGCAACCTCAGCCAACTGCGGCCCCGGCTTTGATACTCTCGGCCTGGCCTGCAATCTGTATAACGAAGTAAGCTATGAAATAATCGACAGAAAGGGCTTCCAGCTGGAGGTAGAGGGCGAGGGAGCAGATTATCTGAAGCCGTTTGGCCGTAATTTGGCTTTCGCCAGCTTTCTGCGCGTGTGGAACGCTGTAACAGGCGGCCAGCGCATCGGTCTGAAGGTAAAGATGCTCAACCGCATTCCTATGTCCCGCGGTCTGGGCAGCAGCTCCAGTGCTATCGTTGCCGGTCTGTTTGCAGCCAACGCTTTGTGTGATGACTATTATACCAAGGATAAGCTTCTCGGTATCGCTACGGAAATCGAGGGCCATCCCGATAATGTGGCACCGGCGCTGTACGGCGGCTTCACCATCAGCTATATGGAGCAGGAGAAGGCGCATTCCCTGCGTCTGCTGCCTGCCAAGCCGTTGAAGTTCATCGCCGTTGTTCCCGACAGCAAGCTGCCTACGTCACTTGCACGTCAGGCTATTCCCAAGACTGTACCGCACAAGGACGCAGTGTATAATACCTCCAGAGCTTCGCTTTTGGTCGGTGCGCTGCTGAGCGGCAATTATGAGTATCTGGGCATGGCGCTGGAGGACAAGCTGCATCAGCCGTACCGTGCGCATCTTATTCCGGGTTTGTCCGATGTTTTTGCGGCAGCCAAGGAAGCAGGCGCATATAACGCTATTATCAGCGGTGCAGGCTCTACGGTGATGGCCTATGCTTCGCCGGAGGCAGACTGTGAGCGCATTGCCAAGTCTATGGTTGATGTGTTTGCAGCCAATAATGAGCACGCCTGCTACCATATTCTGGACCTTGATACAGAGGGCGTAAAAAAAGTTTAAAATAATTTTTAAAATAGTGTTGACAAAATCCAAATAAACCTGTATAATACTCCTTGTGATTCGGGGCGTGGCTCAGCTTGGTAGAGCGCTTCCTTGGGGTGGAAGAGGTCGTGGGTTCGAATCCCGCCGCTCCGACCAATGTCGGACTTATAGCCTTTACGTTTTAACGTAAAGGCTTTTTTCATGTTTAAAAGGAAGTTGGGACATGCGTAAAAATATTATAATGCTCTCGATAAGAGCTCGGGAAAAACTAATCTTATAAACTTAGAACCGATTTTGGTTCTTTTTATTTGCGTAAATTTACATAAAAGTGTGATTCAGAACACAAAAAATCCCATAAAAATGTGAGTAGTAAGCATTTTATACAATTCGCTCTGCGATACGTCCCCAACAACCCTCATTTTAAAGAAAAATTATTAGGGAAAAACAATCTGATATGTTATAATATAGAACGTGTGAATATATTTTGCGCAGCTGCCGGGCAGCAGAGGTGAATACAACTGCCGTTGGCGGTATAATAAAGCAATTTGAACAGTAATTGACAGCAAAAGCTGCAAAACATCAGGCCGAAGGCTTACAGCTTGGGAACACAGCTTCCCGACGGCCACGGCATTACTAATTACTGTTATAGCAGAGCGCCTTGCATTCGAAGTAAGGGCTTTTTCATATTATATTGGGAGGTTTGACCGATGATTCGTACATTGGAATTCGTCTGCAGTGAATGCGGCGAACATTTTGTGCCCGGAGAAAAATTGTATTATCGTGATAATTACATGAACAACAGCATTCGCGATACCAAATTTATCTGCCCGGAATGTATTGCCCGCTGGCAGCAGAAATGGCAGATTAAAACAGCCAGCTTTCATGAGGTTGACTATGTGCTGACAGTTGACCTTGAACTGGAGGACGGCACTGTCTACAACAACATGGACTGTACGCCGATAGATGAAACCGAAACCGTTGTCCTGGGCGAGGACGTGCCGGTGGAGGCACAGCAGGAACTGTATAAAATCTATGCAGCTTGGGATAAGGAGCGCAAGGCGCATATCCTGAAGGACTGCACCTTTAAGGATGAATTCATGCGCACCTCCTTCACCTGCGAAACCTACAGCGGTGAACGCTATGAGAACGTTGCCTTCCGCGTAACCATGCGCGGTGAGCTGCAGACGGAAATCCCTGTTCCCGACTACATTAAAATGCAGATTCTTGATGCCTACAAGCTGTACGAGGAGCAGAACGCCGATTATCCGGCAGTAGATGAGCTGGTTTCCGATGAGGATGAAATTGCCAGGATTACCAAAAATTTAAAGAAATAGGAGAGCATATACATAATGACAGAATTGATGGATAAAATTAAGAAACGCCGTACCTTCGCTATTATTTCTCACCCTGACGCAGGTAAAACTACCCTTACCGAAAAGCTGCTGCTTTACGGCGGAGCTATTCACCTGGCAGGCTCCGTAAAGGCAAGAAAAAGCAATAAGCACGCTGTATCCGACTGGATGGAGATTGAAAAGCAGCGTGGTATTTCCGTTACCTCTTCCGTACTGCAATTTGATTACGACGGCTTCCGCGTAAACATTCTGGATACCCCCGGTCACCAGGACTTCTCTGAGGATACCTACCGTACATTGATGGCTGCCGACAGCGCTGTCATGCTGATTGACGCTGCCAAGGGCGTAGAGCCGCAGACTAAGAAGCTGTTCTGGGTTTGCCACCGCCGCCGTCTGCCTATCTTTACCTTTGTCAACAAATTGGACCGCTACGGCCGTAATCCCTTCGACCTGATGGACGAGCTGGAAAAGGTGCTGAATATCCGCGCATATCCGATTAACTGGCCTATCGGTATCGACGGCCATTACAAGGGCGTGTATAACCGTCTGGAAAACACCATTGAGCTGTTCGAGGATGACACCAGCCATGGTGCCAAAAAGCTGAAATCCACTACCGGTTCTTTAGATGATCCCAAAATCAGAGAGCTGCTGGGTGACGAGCTGTACGAAAACCTGTGCAACGATATCGAGCTGCTGGACATGGCAGGCGATGAGTTTGACATGGAAAAGGTTAACACCGGCGAGCTGACTCCGATGTTCTTCGGCAGTGCTATGACCAACTTCGGCGTACAGAGCTTCCTGGAAAAATTCCTGGAAATGTCTCCCATGCCACAGCCAAGAATGCTGCAGGATGGTACAATATTGTCACCGGAGAACGAACAATTCTCTGCTTTTGTTTTTAAAATCCAGGCTAATATGAATCCTGCTCACCGTGACAGAATTTCCTTCATGCGTATTTGTTCCGGCGTCTTTGACAAAGGAATGAGCGTTTACCACAAGCAATCCGGTAAGATGGTTAAGCTGGCACAGCCGCAGCAGTTCCTGGCTCAGGAGCGCACAATAGTGGAAAAAGCATATCCAGGTGACATTATCGGCGTTTTTGATCCAGGTATCTTCGGTATCGGTGATTCCCTGAGCGACAGCAGCCTGAAGCTGCAATTTGAAGACTTCCCCGTATTTCCGCCGGAAATTTTTGCCCGCGTACAGCCTAAGGACTCCCTCAAACGTAAGCAGTTTGAAAAGGGCATCATTCAGCTGTCGCAGGAGGGTGCTATTCAGGTATTCCGTCAGGAGGGCGTAGGTCTTGAAAGCTATATCGTCGGCGTAGTCGGCGTACTGCAGCTGGAGGTTCTGGAATACCGTCTGCTCAACGAGTACAGCTCTAAGCTGCTGATGAATCAGCTGCCGTACTCCGTTGCACGTTGGGTATACGCAGAGGATAAGAAGCTGATTGAGAACATTAAAGGCTTGGATAACGGAATGCTTGTTTATGATAAAAAGGACAGACCTGTTATTCTTGTAAATAACGAGTGGTCCCTGAATTGGATTCTGGAACGAAATCCTGGTATTCAGTTCCTGACGGTACCTGCTGATGTGGAGAAAATCTAAAGATAATTACAATTACAAATCAGGAAAAACGCTTTCACTTTTACAGAAAATAGTAGTACTTATTACGCTCGTAGTGTGTATCGCACTGCTGCCGACATCTTTGTTTACGACACAGAAGGTGGCGCGGGTAATTTATGACCGCGTAAGTATCAATGCCGTAAGCATTAACAACATTCTCTGTAACTCTCCGGAAATCAGGGAGAGCCTGGAGAAGCAGAACAAGAGGCCGGAAGATTCCGTAGACAGCTTTATGGCTGCCTTTGTTAACGATGTTGACCATTCGGATGAAGCTGGCGTAGCGATTTACGACAAGAACCGCCATCTGCGCGTGTTGTATAACCCCGGCAAGCTGCCTGACTTCGAGCATAGTGCGCGTAATCTGGTTGACAAATATGAGGGACGCAACAATATTTCCTATAAGGAAAACTACTCGATTCCCAATAAGGCTATTGGCTTTGTTAAAGATGACAATAAAAAAACCATCGGTTATGTTGTTACCGGTTATTCCGATGAAATCGTCAATAACTCAACAATCGATGCTGTTCTCTTTTTGTTGTCCATGACGCTGCTTGGCCTGATAGTCGGTATCTGGGGCGCAATTTATCTGGCGCAGAGGATTAAACGGGTTCTTTTCGGCTATGAGCCTGAAGAAATCGCCAGAATGCTGCAGGAGCGCGATGTTATTCTTAACTCTGTACGTGAAGGCATTATCAATATCAACAGCAACGGCTGCATTACGCTTGTCAACTCCGAAGCCCAATTGCTTTTGAAGCAGGCCGGTATTGAAGGAGTTAATGAACTATTTGGAAAATCTGCAAAAGATGTCTTGAAACGTGTGCCGTTGGATGATATTATAAAAGAAGGTAAAACTTTAGTTGATGCCAGTGTCAAGATGGGTAATACTGTCTTTATTATTACTGCAGTACCGTTACTAGATGGTAAGAACATTATCGGTGCCGTAATTACCTTCCGCAAAAAATCTGTAGTAGAAGAGATGGCTAACCAGCTGACAGGCTTTAAAAATTATGCTACTGCTTTAAGAGCGCAGACACATGAGTTTATGAACAAAATGCATGTGATTATGGGCCTGATAGATATGAAGGCCTATGACGAGCTGAAGAATTTTACGCAGGAAATTGCCTATAACAGACAATCTGAAGTTTCTTATGTAGTAACCCGCCTGAAGGATATAACATTATCAGGCTTTATCCTCGGTAAAATAAGCCGCAGCCGTGAACTTGATATCGACTTCTCTCTGACAGAGGAAAGTGAGCTGCATAGCGAGCTGGATGTGCCTTCGGTACATGATATTGTACTGATTGCCGGCAATATTATAGAAAACGCCTTTGATGCGTTGAAAAATTTTGACGGTGAACGCATCGTTAATCTCTCGATTCTGGATTTTGACCGCGAAATTGTTATTGTAGTGGAGGATTCCGGACCCGGTATGAGTGACGAGGTACGCAAACATATCTTCCAGCGTGGCTTCAGCAGCAAGTGCGAAAGCGGTCATGGCTTTGGCTTATATCTGGTTAAGCAAAGCATCAATAACCTTAATGGCACCATTACTGTGGAGTCTGCTCCGGGTGAGGGCACCACCTTTACCGTAAGGCTTCCGACCAGGAAAGAGGGGGATTAAGATGATTAATGTGTTAGTTGTAGAAGATGACCCGATGGTTGCCCAATTACATGAGCACTATCTTAGCCAGATCAAGGGGTTTCAGCTGTGCGATATTGCCGGCAACGGAGATACTGCACTGAAGCTGCTGCGTCAGAACAAATACGATTTAATCATTCTTGATGTCTTTATGCCTACTATGGATGGTTTACAGCTTTTGGCTAAAATACGCGAGAATGGTTATGATGTAGATGTTATCATCGTTTCGGCAGCAAACGATAAGGATAAAATTAAGCTGGCGCTGCGTTTGGGCGCTGTCGATTATATTATCAAGCCCTTTGAGTTTGAACGCTTTAACCTTGCACTGAACAATTATCTGAAGCGCTATCAGATTGTTGAGGAGCAGGGCATCATTAAGCAGGCTGACCTTGATACTACTATTATGCGTCAGGAAAATCAGGTTGCGGTAACTTTGCCCAAGGGCCTTGATAAAAATACTTTGGGCACTGTTTGGGAATGCATCTGCGGTATTGACGGCATGTTTACTACCGAGGAGGTTGCAGGCATGGTGGGAATCTCCCGCGTTTCTATCCGTAAATATCTGGAGTTTTTGAAATCCCTGCACCTGCTGAAGCTGGATCTGCACCGCGGCAGCGTTGGCAGACCGGTCTACAAGTATCTGTGCCTTGACAAGCAGAGCGATGTGCTGAAGGCATATATACAGTAAAGCGATTCGGGTGAACCCTCGGCAGTATTTGCCTGAGGGTTCGCTTTTTCTTATACAGATTTGAAATAATCGTTAAAGTAGTGTACAATAGTAGTATTATTATGCAGAAAAGAGGGGGCAAAACATATGCAAGACCCGATTAAAATATTAGGCGTGCCTGTACACGCAATGACGATGCAGGAGGCAGTGAAAACGCTTGAAGAAAGAATGCTCACCAAGGAGCAGACCTTCGTTGTTACCGCGAATGCCGAAATCATCATGATGTGCCAGGAAAACGCAGAATACAAAAAAATTATCTGCGAGGATGCGGAGCTGGTGCTGCCTGACGGTGCCGGTGCCGTGTGGGCAGGCAGACACCTGGGCTACAAGGTGCCGGAGCGTGTAGCAGGCTTTGACCTGTACAACGAGCTGTTGGATTTATCTGCGCACAAGGGCTATAAGGCGTACTTTTTCGGCGGCAGTCCGGGAGTTGCCGAAGCTGCGAAGGCAAAGGCTGAGGAGCTTTATCCGGGCGTACAGGTAGTAGGCTGCCACAACGGTTACTTTAATGATGAGGATGTGCCGCAGATTATTGCAGACATCAACGCCAGCGGTGCAGATATGCTTTTCGTTGCCTTGGGCGCACCGAAGCAGGAAAAATGGCTGGTGGCACACCGCGCGGAGCTGAACGCCAAAATTCTGATGGGCATCGGCGGCAGCTTTGACGTGCTCGCCGGCAAAATGGAGCGCGCACCGAAATGGATGCAGGATGCTTCTTTGGAATGGGCCTTCCGCCTGTACAAGCAGCCCAGCCGTTTTATGCGCATGATGGCGTTGCCTAAGTTTGTAATCAAGGTAATGGCGTCTAAGTTTTAGGCTATACTGCAAGAACATTGTGCTTGTCAAAAGTGCTAAGAATTTTACACTTATATAGACAAAAGCAGGTTGGTGTATTATAATAAAGTGATGGAAGTAGCATTCCATCACTTTTTATGTCTGCGAAAAACAGACTGCACAGTCAGTTTAATGTTGTTTGCTGATATGAAATTTTAGATTAAAAGAAATATTCGCAGGAAAGCGAGGCTTTATATGTTTATTGTAAAAGATGGTTATATTTATGTTGGTGTTTCTCTGTTGTTGGCTGCAATAGTATATTATTTCTTTGGCGCTGTGTGGGCCGTAATCCCTGTAGTGCTGGCGTTATACTTTGCCTACTTCTTCCGTGATTTCCACCGCGTTACGCCTTATGATCCCAACATCCTGTATTCGCCTGCAGACGGTACGGTAATGGGCGTAGATGAAATTTTTGATGATGAATATCTCAACGAGCCTGCGATTAAGGTAACTATTTTCCTTTCCGTATTCAACGTGCATACCAACCGTGCGCCGCTCGACGGCGAAATCAAATATCAACGTTATACCTGCGGTCAGTTCGTACCTGCGTATGAGAAAAACGCTTCTTTCGAAAACGAGCGTCATGCTATCGGTATGGATAACGGCCGTATGCGTTTCCTGGTAATCCAGATTGCCGGCCTGCTGGCACGCCGTATCGTTTCCTGGGTAACTGTAGGAACCAACCTAAAACAGGGCGAAACCTACGGCATGATCAAATTCGGCTCCAGCACGGAGCTGGTTGTGCCCAGAAATGTTGAAATCACCGTTAAGAAGGGTGATAAGGTTGTTGGCGGTATTACCGTAGTGGGGAGGGTTAAAGAACAATGAACTGGCGTCGTCTGATTCCGAACAGCATCAGCTCTGCGAGCCTTATTTTCGGTGTGCTGTCTATCTTTAAAACTATCGAGGGTGATTTCTTCCTTGCCCCCGTCTTCATCGTAATCGCTGTAATTTTTGACTCTATGGATGGCCGTGCTGCCCGCGCTCTCGGCGTTGGCGGCGGTGACTTCGGCAAGGAGATGGATTCTCTTTGCGATATGTGCTCCTTCGGCGTTGCGCCTGCCATCATGATTTATATGTATGGTCTGCAGGAGCTGGGCCTTGCAGGTCAGGTTATCGCTGCACTTTTCGCTGTCGGCGGCTGCCTGCGTCTGGCACGCTTCAACTGCAACACCGGTGTTGTACACGGTTATTTCCAGGGCATGCCTATTCCGGCAGGTGCCTGCTTCTTGGCAACCTATGTTGTTTCCGGTTATCAGTTCGCTCCGGCTGTGCTGGCAGCAGTTACTCTGGTAATTGCCTGCATCATGTACAGCGAGGTCAAATTTCCGGATTTCAAGGGCAAGGGGAATCCTATGTACCGTCTGCCTGTAATCATTTCCGTGATCATCGGTGCCGTAATGCTGTACGAGCGTCCCGGTGCGTGGCCGTTTGTAGCAATGTTCACCTATACGCTGGCAGGCATTGTAAACCATGTTTACCGTGCTCTTACAGGTAAGAACAAATAATTTGCCGTTAGGGGAGTAAAGGAGATTTTTGATGTATACAGCTTTTGATATAATCATGATACCTTTGCAGCTATTGATTATATTTTTTACGCTCTACTACTTTTTTGTTTCTTGGTTCGGCCTGTTCGGCAAGAAGAAGGAAGTTAAGATATATAATGAAAGCAAGACCTTTGCCTTGATTGCCTGCGCGCATAACGAGGAAAGAGTTATTGCTCAATTGGTAGATAACCTGCGCCGTCTGAATTACAATGACGCTTTATATGATATCTATGTTGTTGCGGATAACTGCTCGGACAAAACCGCAGAGGTTGCACGCAAGGCCGGCGCGCTGGTGCATGAGCGCTTCAGCGAAACCGGTAAGGGCAAAGGCTTTGCTCTCGCGTGGATGTTCGACAGACTGTTCAAGCTGGATAAAAAGTATGATGCGGTTTGCGTTTTCGATGCCGATAACCTGGTGCATCCCAACTTCCTGCAGGAGATGAACAGCCGTCTGTGCAACGGCGAACGCATTATCCAAGGCTATATGGATGCCAAAAACCCGACTGATACCTGGGTAAGCGGCGTATTTGCAATTTCCTTCTGGATTGTTAACCATGTATGGAGCTTGGCAAAGTATAACATGGGCTTGTCCTGCTGTCTTGGCGGCACCGGCATGTGCTTTGATACCGAGGTATTGAAGCGTTACGGCTGGCGTGCAACCTGCCTGACCGAGGATATGGAGTTCACCATTCAGGCGATGATGGAAGGTATTCCCACAACCTGGGCGCATGATGCAATCATCTATGATGAAAAGCCGCTGACCTTCAAGCAGACCTGGAACCAGCGTAAGCGTTGGTCGCAGGGTCACTTTGATGTTGCGGACCGCTATCTCATCCCGATGATTAAAAAAGCGATCAAGACACGCAATATCGTCATGCTGGACTGCTCTGTGAACCTCATTCAGCCGTACTTCCTGATGATTTCCACGTTCTTCGTGCTTTGCAGCTATATTTATAACTTCTATCCGTTCTACACCAATATCTTGTATACCATTATTCCGGTAGAGGTTTGGACTCTGGTTGGTATCGGCCAGTATATTTTCCCGGTAGCGGTACTGTGGAAAATCCGCGCTTCCTTCAAGTCCTGGATGTATCTGTTGCTGTATCCGCTGTTTATTTACAGTTGGATTCCTATTACAGCACTTGGATGGTGGCACCGCCATGACCATGAGTGGAGCCACACGTTGCACACCCGCGGCATCAGCTTCGACGATGTAATTATTCCCGAGGACGCAGTAAACGACGGTCCTAAGGAAGTAGTCTTTGCGAAAAAGGACGAAAAATAAGCTTTATAAGCACTTCTGCGTAAGCGGGAGTGCTTTTTTAGTGCGCGAAGGCAGGTAAACATGATATAATAAATTTATTATGCTTATACAAACGTTATGAAGATAAGCAAAAAGAGCAGAGAGGATATGAAGATGCAGATTAAGGGAATACTTTTTGATTTTGACGGCACTATTGCCAATACCATAGATTTGATTATTGCCACCTTTGAGCACACCTGCCGTGAGGTGCTGGGCTTTACACCGGAGCGTGAAAAGATTGTGGCTACCTTCGGCCTGCCGCTGCCGGAGGCAATGATTGCGCTTTCCGGTAAGCCGGAGCTGGTTGAAACTATGCGCGACGCTTACAGAGAATATAATAACGCGCATCACGATGATATGATCCGTCCTATTCCAGGCGTGAAGGAAACACTGGAGCAGCTGAAGGCACAGGGCATTAAGCTGGCGGTTGTTACCTCTAAGAAGCCGCCGATGCTGCGTCGTGGGCTTGACTGCCTGCAGCTGGCGCCGTATTTTGATGCGACCATTGCCTTGGGCGATACGAAGGAGAGCAAGCCGCATCCCGAGCCGATGCTGGCGGCGTGTGCCAAGCTGGGAGTAAAGCCTGAGGAGTGCCTGTGCGTCGGCGACAGTCCCTTCGATTTGCAGAGTGGACGTAGTGCTGGTGCGAAAACCGTTGCCGTGCGCTATACGGCCTTTGGCTGGGAGAAGCTGGTGGAAGAGGGCAGGCCGGATTTTGTGATTGCAAGGCCGCAAGAACTGCTAGAGATAGTGGAGAAGTAATTAAAGTTTTTGATGCAAATATATTTGTTAAAACTATTTTTATCGAGTATAATGGACTTAAGAAGTTATGTGTTATATACGTTAACAAGAAATTTCTGTCAAGAATATTTTTAAAGCTATTTTTATTATAAATTGCTGATTGGAAGGTGAGTTCCTATGCTAGACTTTTTTAACATCGAAAAATACAAAGAAAATAATCGTTTGGAAGCAAAAGCGGCTGCCGTTGGCCTGCCGAAGAGTTTGTGGGCAACTTATTCTGCATTTGCTAATACTAATGGTGGTATAATTTTACTTGGTGTTACAGAAGATGCGCAACATCAGTTGCATGTTGAAGGTGTAAATGATGCTGATGCATTAGTAATAGACTTTTGGAATATCATCAACAATCAAAGCAAAATCAGTATCAATGTCCTTAACGATAAAGATGTTATAGTTCGTGAATTCGACGGTAAAAAGATCATTATTATTAGTGTACCGCGCGCGCAGAGATATGATAAGCCTATATACCTTGATGGTAATTTGTTTTCGTCATACAAACGCAATGGCGAGGGTGATTATCGCTGTACCAAAGAGGTTATTCAGGCAATGCTGCGCGATGCTTCGCCTAAAACACAGGATATGCTTGTGTTAGGAAACATGAATTTAGATGTCTTTGATAAAGATACTATTAAACGTTACCGCATAAGAATGCAGGGGATAAGACCGGGGCATGTTTGGGAAGCACTTGAAGATGTTGATTTTCTCTATCGTATAGGAGCAGTCGGCAGAGATGCTGATGGTAAATTACATCCTACTGCTGCAGGCTTGTTGATGTTCGGGTACGAGTATGAGATTGTAAGAGAATATCCGCATTACTTTTTGGATTATCGCGAAAAGCTGGATGATGATACTCGTTGGAGTGATAGGTTTGTTTCTAGTTCCGGTGATTGGAGCGGTAATATATATGATTTTTATTTCCGTGTATATAACCGCATTGCTCAGTCTGTTAAAGTACCGTTTGCTTTAGACGGGATAAGTCGCATTGATGATACAGAATTGCATAAGGCTTTAAGAGAGGCTTTGGCAAATACCTTAATCAACGCTGATTACTATGGAAATACAGGTGTTGTTATTGAAAGAAACATTACCAGTATAACGATGACTAATGCCGGTACATTCAGAATTGATTTAGATGAAGCAATAAATGGCGGAATTTCCGATCCACGTAATTCCGGCTTAATAAAGATGTTTAGTCTAATAAATATAGGTGAACGTGCTGGCAGTGGTTTACCTATGATCTTTAAAGCTTGGACAGGTACTGATTTTGCTATGCCGGATATTACAGAAAAGGAAAATCCTGACAGGGTATGCTTGATATTACCTGTTGAAAGTTTGGGAGAAGTTGGGCTGACGAGTGCCCAATGTCCTAATAAAAATGCAAATGAAGGCTCTGATGTCCTAATAAATGAGTTGACAGTGCCAGATACTAAGCAAGCAGTGCCGGATACTGAGCAAGCAGTGCCAGATACTGAGCAAGCAGTGCCGGATACTGAGCGAACAGTGCCGGAAGAAAGTAAGGAGCAAAAAGCTTTAATATTGTCCTATATTAAGGATAATGAAAATATTACTGCAAAAATAGCAGCAACTATTCTTAATGTTAAGCCTAGAAGAGCAAGAACCATATTGCGTGATATGCAGATTGAGGGAATCATAAAAAGAGTTGGTGCAGCAAGAAGTATAAAATATGTATTGCAGACTGAAAAATAATTTACGAAATATTTTACATTCGATTTTTCTGCTATTTTAATAAATTATAATTGGAAAAATCAACTGTTGACTATATGTATATTTTGTGTTATTTTGAAAGTATATAAATGTCCAGCATAAGAAACAGAGGGTTGATATATGACAAAGACTAACTATAAAAAGTCAAGGGGGTAAAGATAAAAAATCTTAAACCACA
>OGYK01000205.1_pt1 | contig 50030 bp, 85 predicted proteins | sample 1576501 | NCBI WGS metagenome assembly OGYK01 (sample SAMEA3541530, study PRJEB24748) | human gut metagenome | biome: human gut; feature: human-associated habitat; material: faeces | place: China | collected 2012
GCGTGGTGGTCCACTGGCGCGGACGAGACCCGGGACACCGTTTCTCTCCAAAGGGTCCTGGCCTTTGTCCTGGACAACATCGGCAATCCCTGTTCTGCCCGCAAAATCAGCGGGGCCCTTACATCTGCCGGCCTGAAGACATCGGTTCCCACTGTTCTGAACCAGCTTCAGTGGTTCCAGGATGCCTTTATCATTGAACGGGCTTCCCGCTACGATATTATCGGCAAAGAACTGCTGACCACAACGGAAAAATACTACGCCGCTGATCTGGGCCTGCGCAATGCCATCAAATCCAGCGAAAAACTGGATATCAGCAAGCTGTATGAAAACCTGATCTATCTGGAAATGCGCACCCGGGGCTATCAGGTCCGGGTAGGGAAACTCAAGGACCAGGAAATCGATTTTATCTGCCAGAAGGGACGGGAAAAGTTGTATATCCAGGTGGCCTATCTGCTGACTCCCAAAGACATGGACCGGGAATTCGGCAATCTGAAAGCCATCCAGGACAATTATCCCAAATACGTCATCAGCAGCGATCTGGCAGACATGAGCCAGGATGGTATCATCCACAAGAATATGATACTTACACAGGTAAATTATCATATGTTACATATATTAATAAAAAAGGAAAATTAGCTAAAGAAATATCATGGGAAGGATGGAGAGATGAAAAAATTACTCCACTTGAACTTGATAATGTACCAACTGAAGGATTTGTTCTCAACAAAAAAGCTGGTGGATATTCAACTGGTTGGAATCATAGACAAACATATTGTAGAGTGTATGACCCACGAGATTTTGAATTTGAAATAAGTATTGAAAATCTTTTATATATACTTCAGGAATGTACATCAAGTAAAGGTAAAGGGTTAGAAGGTAAATTTGTATATGCATGGTCAGGCAAAGATTTAGTATTACTTCCTGTTGATTCACTTGATTATAAAATGTCAAAACAATTAATTGATAGTACTGAAAAAATAACCATGAAATCTTTAAAAATTGGAGCTTCATACAAAGGCAAGGTCCCAAATAGTAAAGATATTTCAAACAATTTAGTATATATTGGAAAAATGACATGGCATGGTTTTGCTGGTATGTCAATTGATTGTAAAGATTGTAATTACAACTATAAACTTGTTAGTAAAGTAGTACCAACTTTTGTTGATATTAATAAAAAACATTTTTATGGTTATTCATCTTTAACATCTTTATATCATTTAGTAAATGAAAATACTTTATCACTATCTGAAGTGGAAGATTATAAAGAAAAATTTTTACATACATTTCATGGTGAAGCAGACCAAATAGATAAATTATTCATAGTAAAAGGTTCAAAGAATCGTTATTTTGATGTTTATGGACATTGTGACACTTTATATGAGACTGAAAATGGTGAAGTTATGGATATACAAATTGATATAACAAGACTATTGAACAATAAAACGTGGAGTCAATTATCATATACTGAACGACAAAATATGACAATTGATGAATTTAATAAAAAAACAACAAAAAGATATAAATTTTATATAACTAAAGTAAATCGGCTAACAAATGATAATAAAGAATTTGAATACCAATATAAATACACAAAAAGAGAATCAAGATGGAGTAATTATTATGACGGTTTTCAAGAATTTGCTTGTTCTGAAGAAGAAGCAAATTTAATAATTGAAAGAATGAAATATCATTATAGTATATGGGTCAAAATGAAAAATGGTGATGAATTTCCAATGCAATATGATTGTAGGAATTTTTCATTAATTGAATACTTTAAATAATAAAAATAATTTAATAAAATATGGAAAAAGATTTAATAATTTCAACTGCAACAGATAAAATTGAAAAAGAATTAGCACGAATTGAAAAAGAATTAAAACCATCTGCTTATACTCCTAAAACAAATTGTAGATTTAGTTATCAAGATAGAACTTCAACAGGTGAAGGTATTAACATACGAATCATTAATGATATTAGTGAGCTTGTAAAAATGATTGCATTTGTTAATCGTAAATCTGAAGATTATGAAAATGCAACAAAAATCATTGCTGCTTCAATTCCAGACTTTAAGATTGTTCCATTTACATGGAATGGGTTTTCAATAAGTGATTGGCAGGATGACCTTATGTATTTTATAAGAAAAATTCTTTATACACAAAGAGTTAAAGAACTTACTGAATATAAGAAAACATTAGAGCCATTATATTCACAAGATAAAAAAGACCAAATATTAATTGAATCAATTTTATCTAAAATTAACTTTTAAATAAAAACAAGATGGATAAGAAAAAAGCTATTATAATTAGTGGTTTCCCAGGTGTAGGGAAATCCACTACTTATACATTACTTAACAAAAAATTGACAATTCTGGATTTAGATTGTTCTAGTTTTGATAAAGCTGATTTTCCTTCTAATTATATTGAATATATAAAAGAAAATATGGATAAAGCTGATATTATATTCATATCATCACAACAAAGTGTTAGAAATGCGTTAGTTGAAAATAAAATCCATTTTACTTTATATTATCCATCTAAAAAAAGGAAAAAAGAATTTCTTAAAATATACAAAGATAGAGGGAATTCAGATAAATTCATTGAATTTGTTAATAACAATTTTGAACGTTTTATAAATGATATAAATGAAGAAACTGAATATAATAAAATTATTCTTGAAAATGAAAATGATTTTATTATGAATGATGTCAATTTTGAAACATTACTTAAACTTAATTTTAAAATAAAATGATTGAAAAATATACAAAAAGACCAGTAACAATTGAAGCTGTACAGTTATTAGATAATGATGATTCAATTATAGAATGTATTGAATTTGTTTTTAATATTGGAATGGAAACTTCTATGTTTGGACAGATGGCAACGATTAACGATGTTAAAACTAAAGGTGGCTTTGAAATTCCTACATTAGAAGGAAATATGAAAGCATCATTTGGTGATTATATCATAAAAGGTGTTGAAGGAGAATTTTATCCATGCCGAAGTGATATTTTTAATAAAACTTATATTAAAGCTGAATAATGAATAGTGTAGATAAACAGTATCAAGATTTGTTGAAAAACATTCTTGAAAATGGAAACATAAAAAAAGACCGTACAGGAACAGGTACTAAATCAATTTTTGGAACGTATATGAAAATTGATTTACGAAAAGGATTTCCACTCTTAACAACAAAAAAAATGTTTACTAAAGGTATAATATATGAATTACTTTGGTTTTTAAAAGGTAATACAAATATCAAATATCTTGTTGATAATGGAGTTAATATTTGGAATGATGATGCTTACAGATGGTATTGCAAGTTAGCAAACCAATATAATTATGATTTATTAACTTTATTATCTGGTGGGACATTTGAACAATGTGAATGTAATAAACCATTATCTAAAGATGAATTTATGTTTTATGTAAAACAAGGAAGAGAAACGCCTATAAATGTTCATCAAAATGAGTTTATATTACCTTCAACATTTAAATATACATTTGGTGATTTAGGCGATGTTTATGGTAAACAATGGAGACGATTCGGAGAAAGTAATACTGACCAGATACAAAACATTATCAATACATTACAAACTAATCCTGATGATAGAAGAATGTTGTGTATTGCATATAATCCTGATGTATTAAATGAAGTGGCATTACCACCTTGTCATGTACTTTTCCAATTCTATACAAGAGAATTGTCAAATACTGAACGTTGGGAGTTATACTATAATAAATTTAAAGATGAAGAAATTGATAATGATAATTTTTCTTACCCACATCTTGATGTTTATGGTCAAACAAATCAACATACTTATAACGGTGAATATGACTATCTTTTAGAAGAAGAAAATATACCAACAAGAGAATTATCATGCTCATGGTATCAGAGAAGTGTTGATTCATTTTTAGGTTTACCATTTAATATTGCTTCATATGCATTACTAACACATATGATTGCTCATGTTTGTAATATGTCTGTTGGTGATTTAGTATTTAATGGTGGTGACACTCATTTATATTTAAATCATTTAGAACAAGCCAAAGAATTAATTTCAAGAAATGTACTTGATTCACCAACATTATACATAAATCCTAAAATCAAAACCATTGATGAATTTAACTTTGAGGATATTAAAATAGAAAATTATGTATCACAAGGTGCTTTAAAAGCACCATTATCAACTGGTTTATAAAATATCTTATAAATAACATAAATTAACGAGAATCCTTTTGGAGTTCTCGTTTTTTATTCGTATATTTGCATTGTAAAACTAATGTATAACCAAAAATATAATGTCATGAACAATGCAGAAAAATATTTTATCCCTGATAGTTACCCAATGATTGAAGAAGAGGTGACTGAAGAAATTATAGTGTTAAACAAGGCTGAAGATATACCTTTGCCAAATATGATTTATATGCCTTGGCAAGTAATTAATGAAGCCCCAACAATAGGTTTTAATAATGATGAAAAAAAGATATAGAAAATGTTGCAAGTGCGGAAAGCTTGCAACATGGACATATATGCCATCTGGTAATGGTCAAAGATGGTATTGTGATGATTGTGTTAATCGTGGTTGTACATGTAATTTACGTGATTTAAGTTTTGATGGAGAGCCTAAAATCGCTAATAATCTTATTTGGTGGTCAAAAGAAGTGTATGATAAAGCATGGGAAACAGATGAAGATATTAAAATAGAAGATTTAGGTACAAGAGAACGTATGCCTGATTCTTTTTATTATGAACGTTTGGATGAAAAAGGTAGAAGAAGCCCATGTTGTGAATATTGGTATGATGAAGAAGGTGATGATTTTGAAGAAACTCAATATTATATTACTAAAGCAATGATTTTATCTGTTTTAGATAAAAGCAAATATAAGTTATCAATTTCAGCATCATTGGTTAGTGCCATTAATGAATTTATTTCCAAATTAAAAGACAAAGGTAATTATAATACGTTTATGTCAAGATTTTATAATGTATGTTCACCTTATTTCAAAATTGGCTATTCAGCTAAAATAAATCGTAAGTTTTATCTTTCAGTGAGGGATAAATTAAGAGAGCTAAGAATTAAACAACCTTATTCATGGGAAATAGATGAAAAATAGAAAAGATTTTATTAAAGAATATATTAAAAATAATTTGAATAGCACTAATGTCGAAGAAGCGATAAATGCCACTTTTGACTTCTGTAATGACTTTATAGAAACTAAAGATGAACTTCCTTCGGAAGAAAACGGTTTCTTTAATAAACCTGTTATTATAGCACTTGAAAATGTTAAAAAACCTAATAAACATATAGCAAAAATAGGAAGATATTACAAAGACCATTTCTATAATACAGATAAAGAAGTGTTTTTATGGCGTAGTGGTTTATACGTATATGGACTTAATGATGATGAAGAATATAAAGTGGTTGCTTGGAGACCAATAAATTTTAAATAATTATGAAGATATTTTTTCCTGGGTCATTTGACCCTTTTACAATTGGTCATGAAAATTTAATTTTAAGGACAATTAATATTTTTAAGAATGCAATTTTTACCAATGAAAAGATTGAGTTTGATATAGCTGTGGCAATAAATCCAAATAAAAAAGGCTTCTTCACAGTAGAAGAAAGATATGAAGCATTGAAAAAATGGGCACGATTATTTCCACAGTTTCATCCTGAAATATGTAATATGTGTAAATTCAATATATGCACTTATGATAATTTGACATATGATTATGCAAATAAAATAAAAGCTGATTTTATTTTAAGAGGGATTAGAAATACAATAGATTTTGAGTATGAAAAATCTATTGCAGACTTCAACAAAAAATTTGGTAAAATTGAAACATTATTTTTGATGAATGACCCATCAATTATAGCATCCTCAACAATTGTAAGAGAACTTCTTAAAAATATAAAAGAAGAAGAAGCTATGTCATTATTTCCTAAAGGGTATAATATTTTAGATATGAGTGAATATTATGATACTTTTGAATAATATGGAAGAATTAAAATATAGTAAACACGAATTACTTGCATTTAGAAATCTTTTATGCTTACATCATATTTTTATTGATGACATTGAAGTGTTAGATAAATTTTTGAGAAGTGCTTATATAATATTTAATGTAATGGATTTCTCTAATAAAAAATGTGATAAAGGTCTTGAAGAAATATATGATAAAACATATCACGATGCTAAAGAATATTATTTAAACTTAATAAAACAAAAAAATAATGAGACATTATCCGAGCTTCGAAAATCAGAAGTATGACCATACATTAGATAATGATATGATTATCGCTGAAAATAAAATTGATGGACAAAATTTTGTTGCAAGATATAATGCTAGAACTAAAGAGTTTATTGCATTTGGTTCAAAAAAGATGATTGTTGATGAAACACATGAACAGTTTGGTAATTGCGTTAAAATATTTAAAGAAAAATATGAAGAAATAATCAAAAATATTATTAAAGAAAATTCTAAAAAGAAAGGTGTCTTTAATAGCATTGATGAAATTCATTTCTATTTTGAATACAGTGGAGAAAATTCATTTTGTGGTTTCCATCAAGAAGGTGATGAAATGACATTAACCTTAATTGATGTATTTTTAAAAAAGAAAGGCTATCTTGAACCAAAAACATTTTATGAATTATTTGATAATACAGGAATTAAATTGCCTGAAATAATTTATAAAGGCTCTCTCACCCAAGAATTTATTAAATCTATTAATGAAAATGATTGGACTAAACCTGATTGTTTATATCCAATAGTAAAAGAAGGTGTGGTTTGTAAAAGAACTACTATGCTTAAAGGTCAACGATTGCCAATGGTTAAAGTGAAAACTAATTGGTGGATAAATAAATTAAAAGAAAAATATCCTAATAACTGGAAAGAATTAGAATAATTTAAGTTATTTTAAGGATTATATTTTGCAAATATATTAGATTATTTGTATATTTGCATTAGAAATAATATTAACTAATTAATAAAATATAAAATGGTAAGAAATAGTTTTGAATTGGCTGTTATTGCTCAACAATGGGCTAATAAAGCAAAAGAGAGTATTGCAATGATTTTGGAAGATTTTATGATTAAAAATCATATTAGTTTCCAAACATTATGTAAAATTATGCCTATTGATGAAGATATTCTTGAAGATATTATGTCAGGGAAATCAGATATGATTACAATGAATGAACTGTCAGCAATCATTATTGCTCTTGATTTGGCAGTGGAAGTAATGCCTGCTAGTGTTTCTCCGCTTCATTTAGGTTCTGGTACATCAGAAGAAAATCTACTTACTGAAGCTAGGCAAATTGAAAATGAAAAACAAGAAAAAGAGGAAAATAACAATGAATCTTTTGGGTGTGGAATTATTATTTCAGATAATCCAAGATTGAAAGAAGCTTTGGAAATTTTTGTCAATATGTTTGACACTAATCCTGAAGCAATTGATTCGTTTATGAAACTTTTTAGTAAAAACTAAAAATAATTATTCTTGTGAATTCTATGGTTCTTAAAGGTTAGGGGTTGTGAAATTCTTAACCTTTTTTAATTGTACATTATACAAAAAAATCGTATATTTGCATAAAATATATTTGTAATTTAAATTTTGATAAAATGAAAGAAGAAGAATTACCAAAGAAGAAAAGAGGAAGAAAAAAGAAAATAGTAGAACCTGCACAAATAATGCCTGAATTTGTTCCAAGTAAATATCAACAAGGTATTTTTGATTTTATTCAACATGGAAACGGAAATGCAGTTATTAATGCTCTTGCTGGTTCAGGTAAAACATCTACAATTGTAAATGCAGTAAAACTTATACCATCAACTTGTAATGCATTGTTTATTGCTTTTAATAAAGAAATTGTTAAAGAATTGGAAAAGAAACTTGAAGGTGTAAAAAATGTTCAGGTAAAAACATTACATAGTCTTGGATTCTTAATGATACGAAGAAATCTTGGTACTAATATTGAGATTGATGAATACAAATATCGCACTTTTATCAAGAAGAATATAAAACAATTATCTTCTGCTGATTTTGATAAAATGACCACAAAATTGATACAACAATATACTGATAATGTAATTCAATTATGTGATTTGGGGAGATATAATCTTGCACAATGTGAAAAAGATTTGCTACAAGTATCAGCAAGACATGATATTCCAATTATAGATGATGAATGTGATGCAGTTCTTAATGTGTTAAAATGGGGTAAAGAAAATACAACTTCAATTGATTTTACTGATATGGTATGGCTACCATATGAATTAACATTAAACCCAATTGGGCTACAATATGATTATATCTTTATTGATGAGTGTCAGGATTTAAATGCTGCACAAAGAGAATTGTTTTTAAGATGCTTTAGACGTGGAACTAGATTTATTGCTGTTGGTGACAAAAAACAAGCCATTTATTCGTTTGCTGGTGCAGATGCTAAAAGTTTTGCAAAACTTCAGAGTTTGCCTAATACAACAACATTGCCATTGCCAATTTCTTATCGTTGCCCTAAAAAAGTAGTAAACTTAGCAAATCAATTTGTTGATACGATGGAATGTCGAGAGGGAGCACCTGATGGAGAAATTGTTCACAATGTATCAATTAAAGACATTCATGATGGAGATATGGTATTGTGTCGCACAAAAATGCCACTTATTAAGCTTTATATGCGTTATCTTCGTATGGGTGTTAAATCCTATGTCAGAGGGCAAGATATTGGATTAAATCTGCTAAGAATGGTTGATAAGACTGAACAAATAATGTTGAATGTTAGTTTACAAAAAGATGGCGTATTTGCAAGACTTTATGATGACTTATTTGAAGAAAGAAACCGCCTTATGATTAAAAGAGGAATGGATTTAGAAGATGCAACCCTTTCTAATCAAATTATGAACAAATATGATTCAATTAAAGCTCTTGAAATTCTTGCTGAAGGTTTAACATCAGCGAGAGATTTACATGATAGAATTGAAAATGTATTTGCTGAAAGTGCGGATGGCGTTTGTTTATCAACAATCCATAAAGCAAAAGGACTTGAAGCAAATAATGTTTATATTTTATGCAAAACGTTAATGCCGAGCAGACTTGCAACCCAAGATTGGGAGAAAGAACAAGAGCAAAACTTAATGTATGTTGCTTATACACGAGCAAAATATAAACTAGGGTTTGTGTCTGAAACAGAAATTTCTCCATCAGCAGGTATGATTGACCCATCAGCAGCGTTAACAGAACTTAACTATATTGAAAATAAAATTTGTAAATTGTTGAATAAGACACCACAAGTTATAATGGATGCAACTGAAGTTGCACAATATAATTTAAAAAACGCAACTATTATTGAAGAAAAAGAAACTAATCATGCTGAAATATTTTCAAATAATAATGAAGATAGTGATAATGAAACGATGAAAAAACTTCTTGAATTAGTTAAGAAAAAGGGTGGAATTGAGAAATTTGAAAAATTTCTTGAACAATAAAAATAAAAAGGTGAAGAAAATTCTTCACCTTTTTTACATAATTTATTTAGGGGCAATTGTTATATCCCAACTTCTACTATCTGTTGAAGTGTTAGCTGGAACAGTAATTTTAACCCACACAGCTTTTGCTCCAGTACCAGTTCCTTGTGGTGTACCAACATCAATATTAAATGTCGGGGTTTTAGTTACTTCTACTTCACAATCACTTGCTGTTAATCCTGTTGTATCAGCATAAGCAGTAAATGTAATGCCATCTGCGCTAACTGATTTGGTTGTATTTTCAGCAGGGTCAGACCACTTAACATCACCAGCAATTCTGAAATATGGATAGTCAAGTCTTTGCCCACAAGCATTTATTATTGTTACAGTACCATCACATCTTGAAGCTCCTGAAGGAACAGTTAATATAACTATATTACTACTATCATTATCAGCAGTACCACCAGGTCCACTTGTCCTATTTAATGTTCCACTACAACCTGATACACTTGCAGTCCATGATGAATTAGCACCTTGTTTACCATTAACTGTTTGATAAGAGTCAATTTTAAACTCTATTGTACCACCTGATGTTGGAATACTACCCACAGTAGGTCTCCATACACCCATAAAACAATCAATTGTGGCAGCATTTTGAGAAACAGGTACATTAACACAATAATTAGAATTATTTTGTGTATATCTAACAGTACCACTTCTTGCAGAACTTGTATTTTCAGTCATACTAATTGGTACATTTTGAGTATTACCAGTGCCACTATTTGTATAAGTAATATATGATGGTGAACCAATTGCTATTGCACCCCATCCAACTGCTTCACGAGCACCACTTATACTATTAATTCTATATGATTCAATATCAAATGTATTTGTTCCACCTGTATTACTAAATGACAATGTACTACTCGTTTCATGATTAGGATTAATTTTACTTGATACAGTATTATTTACTTTGAAATAATAATCATAACTTAAACCTTGTGCTTGTGTTACTGTTACAGATGCAGTTGTATATCCATTTGTATATACAACAGTTCCAGTTCTTTCTGAAGAAACATCACTACTTGAAACAGTTAATACATCATTACCTGTTGAATAACTGTCACCAATATTACTTGTAATCCATGATGGTTTAGACTCTACTTTATAACTTTCTATACCATCAGAGCATTTAGTGTTAGTACTAATACCACAAAGGCTTAAATATTGTGGCGAACTGAAACTAACATTGATTGTAGTTGAACCACTTACTACATTTGTACTTGCAGCAGTTGTAAAACCGCCCCCAATATTCACTTGTAAAGGTCCTCTATCATAAACAGCACAAGTTGCACCATTTTGACTCACTCCAAGAGTAACAGTTTTGTTACTTCCACTTTGTGTATAAGTAAATGTACCACTTCTTGATGAAGTGTTATTTGAATTAGAATCAGCCGTAATAGTTGTGGTTGTAACATTTGCACTTGGACTACTATTTGAAGTAGCTGTTGCCCATGATACTGTATTAACACTATAACCAATGTTAACTCTACTTCCAGAAATCACACTACCATTTCTTGTGGTTTCTCTATATGATGTAATATTAGTAGATTTTGAAGTTGAAGAACATGCTTCAAAATTTAAACTACTTGTATCAATTGTAAATGTATAAGTATAACCTGTTTGGCTCTTTTCTTGACATCCATGAACAATTACTTTTTTACCACTAGTTGCTTGTGTAAATGTAATATCACAGCATCTACTATTATCACTACTTGAATCTGATTGAGCACTTGCAGTTGTTGTAACAGTTGTGCTATCAGTAGGACTTGATGTACCATTACCAGATGATGGTGATACACTTAACCAATTACAAGTTGTTTCACTCCAATTAATAGCTTCATAATGGTCTATTGTACCTGTGGCTGAACCAATATGAACTTCAGCATATGATTTAAGACTCACTGTTTGAATTCCACCACCAAATGCAAACTGTGATAAATTAACAGTAGGACTTGGGGTTGTTGTTGCTCCTTCAGTACCATTTATGCTAAATTTATAAACATATATAAAACCATCTTCTTGATTTACAGTTAATTGTTTATTATAAACTGACCCATTTTCATTTGTTTCATTTTGTGTATATGTAACAATAGCATTTCTTGCAGTACTTGGATTTTGTGCATATGTAATTGTGTTAGTTGTTGCACTTGCACTTGGTGAAGAATTTCCTGTTACAGTTAACCAATTTGAACCTGTTGAAGTTGTATAACCAACAGGAATTGGGCTTTCTGTATGACCATTTTTAACTTTATATGATGTAACAGTTATTCCACTTGTTCCGCTTGTCGGACCAGGTACTGTTATTGATGTTGGCGATATATCAAAATGATATACCATACAAGGTTTATCTTGTGATATACTTACATTAACATTTGTTGAAGAATAACTTCCTTGTGAGAAATTAACATTTCCACTTCTTCCTGAACCTTCAGTTGGGCTTTCTCCAATTGTTACTGTACCCTTACCACTTCCATTTGTTGAATTGTAAGTACTTCTGAATGTTTCCATTGAAGTATTGTTTATGGTAGTCCAAGATAATGGTGTCCATGTATAAGGAATATTAACAGTTCCTTGAAAAGTTCCATCATAATACATTCTAGCGTATGAATGTACTGTATAATTTCTACTTCCACCCATACAAGTAAAATTACCAAATGAATTTGTTGTTGAAGAATCAACTCTGATTTGATAAGTATCAAATGTAACAACACGCATTTTTTGTGTTATTTTAAATGTTGACGGTCCACTCAATGTTAATCGTGGGTCATTTACAGTTAATGTTATTGTTGTTACTCTATCAGCCGTTTCAGATGTCCACATTGGGAACTTATAATTTGAATTAGTTAATGAGAATGTAATACCTGTAACCCATGTTTCACTTGTTGTAATTGTTACAGCAGTTAATATGTTTGCTGCATCAGTACCTTGACTATCTGATATATTATCATTGAAATTACCTGTTACAACAATTCCTTTATCAACAGTTGTTGCAGTAGATACAACTGAAATATCCCCTGAAGGATTCCAAGCAATTGTACCATATTTGGCTTTATGTTGAAATTGAATTGAAATAGATTTTGCTCCTGATGTTCTACCTTCATTTTGAATAGCACTCCAATTATAATTGATTTGTGCTGTTGTCTTATTCTCAGGTATTGCAAGTGTAATAGTTGTTGCACTAGCTATACCGCCTGTTGGTGAATTAGTAGTCCATCCTGTTTGAGATGAATTATAATGCCATGCAACAGGAATATTACTCGTAACTAAAGTACCATTTTTGTATATATTTTTGTAGGAATATATAACAAATGTTTGACTATAAGCATAATAATCTTTAGTTATAGTTTGTGCAGTATTACCAACTGTATCTATATAAAAAACATATTCGATTGCTTCAACATCAGCCCATTTTACAAATTGAGTGTTCAAGTATGAAATACCAATTGAGTTATTTGTTGTATTCAGTTTTTCCAAATGAATATTATCAAAATTAGCAATTATATACGCCTTTGTAGCGTACTGAGTATTAGCTTGTGTGTAATCTCCAGTACGCTCTTGTAAGGCTTGTGATACATCATACCAGGTAGCCCATTTGGGATTCGTTGGTGTTATATATGCCATGTTATTTTATTTTTAATAACTCTTTTATTTGTTTAATATCATTTTCTTGTTCCATTAACTTAGAAGTTAACAACTGAACACCTTTTAATGCAATTACAGATAAGAATTTATAATCAACAGCAAACATACCATTTTCATCTTCATATACAATTTGAGGACAAATTTCTTTTACTTGTTGAGCAATTACACCAATGTTTTCTTTCTCTTTACCAATATAGTTAAAATATATTAATGAAAGTGATTGAATTTGGTTTAATGTAATATCCAAATCTTTTATGTTTTCCTTTAATCTGATGTCAGAATAATCTTGGAAACCACCTTGTTCAAAATGTGCACTACCTTTACCTGTAATGTTGTTCCCTGTATTTGGGAAGTTTAATGTACCATTAGCAGTAATTGTTCCGTTTACTGTTTCACCTGAATTGATTGTAACAGTATTTTGTGTAGTCACTGTTCCACTAAATACAAATGGGGCTGCTGTACTTGCTGTTACTCCACCTACAAATGTACCACCTGAATAGGGCATGTATTTATTACCTGCTTCTGTTTCAAAACGTTTTATTTCAGTATCAAGTTTATTAATAGCATCAATAATGTTAGTTGCTCCTGAAGTATAATTACCTGTAAATGATGGCATTGTGCCATTTTGATTCAATCCAATTGAATTATTTACATTTACAGCATGATTATCTAATCCTTCTAATGCTCCTTTAACAGATGTTGAACCAGATACATAAGAACCTGTTTTACCAGAATTTGGTTTACTATAAGTTCCATCATTGTTGAAACCTGCTGATGTAATAACTGTTTGAATTGCTCTATCCAATAAAGTAGTCGCACTTAATACAGTAGTAGCACCAGATGTAAATCTTTCAGAAGATGGTATGTAAGCACCATTAGTTGTATTGAAACCTGCTGATTGAGTTGTTGTGTCCCATTTCTTAATTTTGTTTTCATCAAGAGTTTCACTACACCAAGTAATATCAACTCCACAATCAAATGTAACCGTTGTTCCTGATTTAACATGTAATGTAGAACCACTATTAAATGTTTCAGTTGAACCATTATTATGGTTTATTGTTGAACCACTTTCATGATTTGTAACACCACTATTACTTATTGTAGAACCACTATTATAAGTCTCAGTGACATCAACATTATTAATTGAGGTGTCATTGTTATTAATTGTATTTCCACTAAAATTAACAATTGAGCCAGGTTCATAAGTGTCAGTTGAACCACTTTCATGATTCTCTTTAGTGCCATCTTTATGTATTAATTGAGAGCCACTTTCATAGCTTTCAACAGAACCATTTTGATGTGTCAATTGAGAACCAGTTCCATACACATCAGTAGATGTATTGTTATGAACTGATGCACCTTGAAAATTAACAGTAGAACCTTGTTTGAAAGTATCAGTTGCTCCACTATTATGGTTTATTGTTGAACCGCTTTCAAATGTTGTTGTAGAACCACTTTTAAAATTAGTTGAACCGCTTATATTTGTAATAGAACCAGCATTATAATTTTCAGTAGAGCCACTTTCATGTGTTAGTGTTGAACCATTTTTATAATTGTCATTTGAACCACTGTTATGATTTATCTGAGAACCTGTATTATAATTTTCAATTGCACCACTATTATAATCTTCAGTAGAACCACCTGCATGAACTAAACTTGAACCACTTAAATAAGTGTCAGTAGAACCACTACTATGATTTTCATTTGAACCACTTTCATGTGTTAATGTTGAACCACTTTTATAGTTGTCATTTGAACCACTATTATGGTTTGTTGTAGAACCTGAAGCATAATTTTCGGTTGCTCCACTATTATGATTTAATATAGAACCGCTTTCAAATGTTGTTGTAGAACCACTTTTAAAATTAGTTGAACCACTAAAATTAACTATTGAACCAGCTTCATAAGTATCAATAGAACCACTTTTGTGATTTTCATTTGAACTATTAGCATGGTCAATTTGAGAACCACTTTCATATGTTACAGTAGCACCCGATTTATAATTCTCATTTGAATTATTATTATGATTTATTTGAGAACCATTATTATAATTTTCAACAGAACCATTCGCAAATGTATTAGTTGTTCCACTTGCAAAAGTATTTGATGAAACATGTTTAACTCCATCAATTGTTTTTTCTCCATAAATAACAGGTCCATAAAATGTGCCACCTGATTTTGGCATCATATCATTCCATTGGTCAATTATATCTTTATCAATAATTTCGCCACACCATTCTATTTCAACTCCACAATCAAAAATAACATTAGTACCATCTTTAATATGAAGAGTTGAACCACTGTTATATTCAGTAGTTGCTCCACTTAGATATTGGTTAATTGTGCCATCATGATAAATTGTGCCACCAACAGTTGAACCACTATTAACAAATACAATTGGTCCTAACATTGTGCCACCTGTAATATGTAATATTTGATTTGACCATTCTAAGAAAAATTGTGTTGCTCTATCATAAGCATCTTGGGCTTCTTGTGTCGCAAATTTTTCACAATGTTTAATTACAATGTTATCCATATTTACTGCATCTTGGTGAGCAATATCAATTGCTTCCTGTTTTGCTTTTGCGATATATGGACGGAAATCTTCTACATATAAACCATTAACATCATTTACTAATATATTACTTGAAGAAGGGTTAATTTTTAATGTGATTTGTACATCATAATCGTTTGAATCACCACTACCTGAAGGAGTAACAGTAACTACCAAACCTTTGCCATCTCCATAAAATGTGTAAACGTTAACCAATGAACCAGCTGGAATAATGATTGGGTGTTCTTCACCTGCTTCATTTCTAACAGTTAAAACAATTACTTGTTTATAAACTACACCATTATATGTATATGATTCATAATATTGACCATCAGATAAAAATGATTCTAAAGGTAAATTAACACTTTTTTTCAATCCATTTGAACCTGAAATAACTAATTCACCTTGATTATATGTTAAATCAAGAGTTACATATACACCATCTGGATTGATTACAACCATATTATCAATCGTAGATGAAAGTTTCAAATCAGATGTGATAACTTTATCAGTTACAACAGTCTTTATTGAATCAGTTTCTCCACCTTGTATTGAACCAACAGTATTGTTAATTATACTTTCAATGTATTTAATATCTTTGAATTGAACAATTTCATCATTATCATTCTTAATAGCTAAAGTTTCTTTACTTTTAGAATAATTAATGGCTAACTGACCATAGTCAATCTTTGATGGGTCTGGCAATCTTGGATTGTTATCTCCCATTATTCCCCTATCATTCAATAGGGTTATTTTTTGTGTTCTATTTGCCATAATCTATATTATATGTCTTTTAGATATAAATATTCTTTTAAAAAGCTCATTTATAACAAAAAAAGGCTTTACTGAAAATTTATTCAATAAAGCCCATCTTATTAATATTTAATTCCTTAATTATACGATTGCAAGGTCTGCATCACATATACTGTCCATATCGCACACAGCAGCTATATTTGGACTAACTAAAATAGTATCTTCATTGAAAAATACTTCTCTTTCGGTTTTATCAAAAACATTGTCTGGTACTTCTTTGTATGTTGCATTAAATTGATTTGGAATTGATTCAAATCTATCAAATTCATCATAACCCCAAGTAAACGGATTAACTCTATTCATTTTTATTTTAACATTATTTTATTATTATTCAATATCATTACCAAAAATAGGTAAAGACATATTATCGTTAATGATTGTACCATCTTCAACATCACCACCTGTTATTGGTAAACCACTATTATTTTTAACTTCACTAATTATTTCATCTTTACTATCAATAATCTGTTCATTTAGATTACCAAAACCAAGTTCAACTAATTGACCAGTCTTATTAATGGCTTCAATTAATTCTAAACGAATTTGTTCCAAACGTTCTTTAGCCTTTTCAGATTCAGTCTTAACACTTGCAGTAATTCTAACAACAGCATCTTCTTTGTTAGCTACAACACTAGTAATAATTTCTTCTTTCTTAGATTCAGCATTATCTATGATAGCGTTTCGATTTTCATCACTATGCCAATTAATCGCTGTAACTGCATTTTCTAAATCTTCTTTAGTAACACTGCAACCACCACTACATTCAATATCATCAATCTTCTCAATGATTTCTTCTTTGGCTTTTTCAACATTAGCATTAATAGAAGAAGTGGAATTAGACATCTGACAACTTAAATTAGATTCAACATTGACCATAACACCAGCCAAATTAGTTTGTACTTGTTGAGCAACACTTGCTAAATTACCTTCAACATTAATAACTACATCTGTTAAATGTTCATCAACTTCTTTCAATTCTTCACTAATCTTAGAGATGTTAATTGTATTGCCACTTAACGCTTCATCTAAGTATTGTTTAAATTGAGTTCCATAACCAACTAAGGGACGGTTATCACAATATTTATCTATATAATATGCGTAATTTTCCATTATATATTGTTTTACTATAAATATTAATTTATTATTTGAAAGGTAGCCTAAATTTTAAGCCAACCTTTAATAGTTGTTAATATAGTTTCCTTATTAGCATTATCATTAGATATTACTTCATTTTTAGCATTAACTACATATGAATTAACTGTTGTATGCAATTCATTTATAATTTCATCTTTTGATGATTCAATGTTGTTGTTTATCTCAACCTTTGCTTCTGTAATATCCGTAGATAATTTATCTTCAGCTTCATCCACATTTGTATTAATACTTTCTTTGGCTTCTTCAATCTCGTTTTCTATCTTTATTCTCCAATCTCTTCTTTCTTCGGGCAGAGTGTATAAATAATCACTTTCTATGAAGCCATAATCATTGTAAATTTCTTGTTTCATCTTTCTTTTTATAATAGTTTTTTATTTAATCGTTGGCGGTGGTACAATCCACATATCTCCATTCTTAGGTGAATCAGGAATGACTACTTGATAAAAAATAGCTCTTCTGATTTCATTTAATTTATTATCAACTAAATACATAGGTTTTAAACGAACAAGTTCTTCATTGTCGTTTTTAAAAGATATTGTCTCATATTTGGATTTGTAATTGATGGCTATTTCACCATAATCAATTGCTGAAGCATTTGGCACACGAGCATCACTTCCATCTATAAACCTAGAATTTAGAAATATAACTTTATCTTTATCCATCGTTTATTTATATTTTATATACCAATAAATAGTAATTTTTAATCATATTTATCATATATAATAACATATAACAATATGAAAATAAGCAAAAATAATTTTATCTCTTTAATTGAATCTACAATACGAGAAATTTTAAATGAAGATAGATATAAAGATAGTATTACACCTGATAATAGTAGAGCAGTAACCAATAGAAATCTTGGCTATAACCCGTTAACTGTTGACAATGGCGGTCATGCTAGCAATGATGTTGTAAGTCAACCTTCAACCTATGATTATAATGGTGAAACTTTTCAAGCAACAGATGATAATAGAAGAATTGTAAATCAAAATAAATTTACAATATATAAGATAAAAAATTTTGGTAATGATACAATTCCTTCAACAATGTCATTATTTGGTTCTGGAGCTTATGGCACAAATAATCTTAGAACTGCAATTGACCTTTTAAATGGTGGGGCTAAAAGAAATGGAAAATATGTAATGTATAGAACTATTACATTAGATAAATCAGTTGATAAAGCAAAAAAATCAGGATGGATGATTGATACATTCTGGGAGTTCTCACTTGATAATGGAAGAACATGGAATATTCTTAAACCAAAACCTTTAGAAAATTTAAAACAAGCAAAGTAATATGATACTATATACAAATTTAAATAATATAAGAGAAAAGAAGAAAATTATTATTCCTGAATCTAAGTTAGCTTTGTTATCAGAAGCACTGTCTGATGAAGTGTTTCATTATACATCACTTAACACAGGCTTAAAAATTGCCAATACTGATACAATATATCTTCAATCTGCATTAGGCGGTAGTGCTGATAATACAAACAGAAAAGAATTGTATTATTTGTCTCTAACAAGACAAAGAAATGTTAATTTTGGCTATTCATATAAGTTTAGAACAGCAGGTGTAAGAATTGAATTTGATGGCAGAAAACTTTCACAAAGATTCAAAGGAAAAGCAATTGACTACTGGGGTTCATCAATGGGTAAAATGAGCTATTATAATGGTAATAGAAGCGATGATTTAGATTCAAAAGCACATCATACAAGTAATGAGTCTGAAGATAGAATGTTTTCAAATGAACCAGCCCTATATGATGCACATAAGTATATTAAAAGAATTGATGTTATTTTCAATCCAGAAGATAAAGAACAATATCAATTAGTTTATCATATGTTAATGTCAAAATTAAATAGATGGATATTTGTTTATGATAATGAAAATGATTTTAATAAACAAAGTGATAATACATTAAATAAGCAAATTAATGATGATTATGAAAATTTTGATAAATATTATGGGACAAAACCTAATGATAAAGAAGATAGAAAAAGTTATGCAAACGTAATATCTAAAATATTAAAGTTTATATTTGCAGGTGAAGTCTCTCAAAAAGATACAGGAAGAGAAGCTGCTAATTTACTTAAACAGTATGGTCTTGAAAAATATTTAAACGGACAACTTATTAATAACATTAATAGTGGTTATTATGGCGGCATGAAAGGTATTATGGATGAAGTGTCTAATGAAATTAGTGGTTTATCAAGGAGACCAAATGAAGAATCACAAAGAGTAGTAAAATTGCTAACTGACTATTTTAAAAAACATGGATTAAGAAGTTATAGAGATGCGTTAAAATATAAAATTGAATTAGGAACTGTTTCTGATTATGATAGTGACCAATTAACAGATAAAGAAAAACAAATCCAATTCTTAACTTATAAAGGACGTAATTTTAATGAAATAATAATACCTAACCCAAATAAAACATCATTTTGGGATATTATACCTGATAGAGAACGTTTTATAAATAATCTTTATGGCATGGCTGAAGGTAAACATAAAAGTAAAGATGATAATCACTTTTACTATTATTTACAGCATCTTGCTAAAAATAATATTTCAGTATTACAAATGCTTGACATTATAAATAAATTGGGAATTGGTGATGAAGAAAAAAGAGAATTATTTGATTTTGGCTCATTTCAATATGAAAACCTTAAATTCTTCCAAGCAGTAGGATATAGATTGCCACAGTTTGTTAATAGTCAAGATTTCTATCATGGAAAAGATAGTATCAACAATAAAAACCAAATAAGAAAATATTATTTAAAATAATTAAAATTATGATACCAGAAATTGATAAAGATATTATACAAATGTTCTATGAACTTGTAAAAAATAATTGGAGAAGCATATATAATACTCCTGAATGTCTAAAAAGACCTGTGTTAGATTTATTGGATAAAGACAAAAAAGAAAAGCCTGAGTAGTATCAGGCTTTTTAATTAATATTTTCATCAAAAGAAAACTCTACCATGTTATCATATGTAACTTTATCACTATTAGGAGTTTTAATTTCTATTTTTGATATGTTTACATCTTGACCATTTAATGTACAATTAAATATATCAGGTTCAATATCTTTTCCTATTTCAGATTCATATGATTCATCCAATTCATAAGAAAAACAACGATTATTATCAGTAGCATGTATATTATAATCATATTTTTTAGAACCTAAATAAATGGTTCCATATATACCTACATCATTAAAAACATCTCCTAATGTTTTTTGTAAACAAATAGTTAAACGCATATTTTGTTTTCCTTGTTGTATAATTTTAAAAGTACTTGCCATGTTTGTTTAGTTTACTAATTATTAGTAAACTAAATCAAAAAATACTTAGATTTTTTCAGAAAATTTTTCTAATACCATATTATAACTTGCCAATTCTTTCTCTTTCCCTTCAATCAGTTTATCAATAAAGCCCTGATAAAGTACCCCATAATCGTTTTGCATCATATTATCTGATGTAATGCTCATGGTATAATTGTCAACAGAATTTTCACCTGCAAGAAATATTGTCATTATAAATGTATTGCTTTCTCTGATACTTTTTAATTTATCAATTTCTTCTTTCAATAATTCAGCCTTATTGTAATAAGATACAATAGCTTTTATTCTTTTTATTTTATCTTCATTCATCATCATCTAAATCCATAAATGAAACATTAGCTAACTCTTCCATTTCATCACAAAATTCACCATTATCACAAGTATTAATCTTACATCTGACAATGTTACATGCAGCTTGAAAACCTGCTTTATAAGCATCCTGATATTGTTTATTCTTAGAATACTTTTTAGACATTTCAATAACTTCTTTCTTATTCATATTATTTTTTTATTAACAAATTTCTCTCTATTTTTGGTTACTTCAAACTAAATTTATAACTACCATCTAATAATTTAGTTACTTCTTAATTAAATGTAAAATAAAATCATATAAAATATAACAATTAACCAAAATATCCCTTCAATAATAAACTTTGTCCACTTTAACCAAGGATATTTAATACTACGCAATAATTTGCGAGTATTCTTATACATTACTTTCCCATGTAACTTATTAGGAGCATCTTCTACAAAAGTAAAATAATATAAATTTACCCCATGCTTTTTACATAAATTGATTTTCTTTTTATCAAATCTCTGTTGCTGCCTAAAACCCTTTTTACCACCATAAATGTGAACAGGCTTGTAATGTTGCTCACCCTGATACTCAATAGCAACATTCTTTGAGGGAATGTATATATCTAAACTTTGATTGCCTAACCAATCAAAACGTTTCTGTGATACAGCATCCGAATAATGAGACTTAATTACACTTAATAAATTTCTTTCTGAAACACTACTTGCCATAAATTCTATTCTTTAGATAAATCTTCATCTATCGTATTATAATCATTTATATTTTTCTTAATCTTATCAGGGTTAAAAAATAACCTTTCCCACCAAGATAATTGACTAAATTCATCTAATAAATCATCTTGAAGAGATTCTAAATTATCAATGTGATTTTTTCTTATTATACTATCATTATTTTTAATAATGGCATCAAATTCTTCTTTAATATATTTAGCAATACGATATATTTGACTACTTATACCTGGGGAAATAGCTATCTTATCAGTACCAACAATAATACAATTTTTATGTGTCTTAATATCAACATCATAATTATCACTATTGGAAACGCCTATGTGAAGCATTATACCCTTGTCAGCAGCATTTACTAAATCATCATATTCACGCTTCTTTAAAATAATGCAATTAGTATCTCTAAGAGTCGTTGTGCTATTTTCAATATTTTCCATAATCATTTATAATACATCATTAATAAACTAATAAATACGCTGATAATTGCTACCAATTCCAATAAAAATGCTACCTGCTTTTTATACTTTATAAACGTAAACAATAATGCAACAACTAATAAAGACACAGGAATATACCATAAACCCACCCATAAAACCCATAATACTGCACAACCACCACTAATGTATGCAGAAACATAATGAACAGGACCTTCTAATGGTAATTTAAATGCAGGAGCAACACTAACAAATAATAAACCACCACAACCTAAAAACGCTAAAAATTGTATATTCTCAGGAGATATGACAAGCCAACAAGGTAACAATAAAGCACTTGTCAAAAACATACATAACTGAAATAGCCATTTCGGTTTACCAACTTCTTCTAACTGATAATATGTATCAGATAAACTAATTGGTATCATCTTAATACTAAACAACGTATATGATAAATAAACAATGAATATGGATAAAGATAATAATAACAAATCAATCATAATATTTCTATTTATATTTTAAAACAAATCTTTTGATAAATCTCTATAAGGAATACCACAACGACTTAATTCAGCCTGAACAGAAACATAATACTGCTCTGCAAGAATATCATCTTCAAATACCTTATTCAAATGTGTGTCATTAGATAAAATTAGCTTCACATAAGGCTTCTGATATAATACCTTATCCTTAATGAATAAATCATTCCTTCCAATATAAGTTTTAAAATAATTCAATAATTCTTCATCAGTAGCATATCTTTCACTAAGAAAATCACTACTGGTACCATCATTCCATTCATAATACTCAATCTTTTTTCTCCAAAAAAGAAAACCTTTGTATTTCTCTTTCTTTACCCATTTAAATAAATCACTACGATTCACTGTCTTGTGAAAAGATACGGAAACAATCTGACTCAATATGAAAATTTTTTCCATGTTATACCTATTTTAATTTTATTGTGCAAATATAAAACTATTTTTTTAATACACAAAATTTATTTCTATAAAAAATGTTAACTAAAATAATAATTTTTTAATTTGTGGATGATTAACTATTTTCTTATATACATCAGAAAACTCTTTATCTGTTACATCTATTATAGCTTGTACAAAACAAGCCAATAAACCTTCAATATCATTAACCTTATTAATATACATGTAATAATAAGATAATGTGTATATTTCAGATTCATTACCATCATATGTGTCATATACATAATGTACCAACACTTCAATACATTTCTTTAACTTTTCGTCCATATAATCATATATTTTTTAATTATGACACAAAGATATAAACAAAAAATAAAAACAGCAAATAATAAATGTTAATTTATATTAATCATAACACAAATATTTATGATAAAATTGTAAATAATATGAAAAAACCTAACCAAATAACGGAAATGAAATTAATAGTAAATAATTTCATCCCATTTAATAATAGTAAATTAATGTGTTTCTTTGGAAACATATACATTAGAAAGAAAACATATGATAGATGGCTAAAAGATGAAGAAAAAGGAAGAAATGAAGATGATAAAAATCATGAAATGACACACGTTAAACAGGCAATTAAATGCCATAATTCATGGATATTATATTATCTTCATTATATTTGGCTATACCTTAAAAACTTGCCGATTATAAATGGAATTAAAATGCCATATAAATTCATTGAATTTGAACTGGAAGCATATGCACATCAATATGATAACAATTATAATATAATTCATAAAGATGGTACGGATGAATGGAAAATGTTCAAAAAGTTAACACTCAAACAAAAGAAACAATTATATAAACAATATAAAGAATCAAAGCTAACTTTTACCAATTTCATAAATGAAAAAATAATACCAATATTATAAAAATAATTCTAATTTTTTAAAACCCCCAAAAAAATTCTGGAAAATTTTTTGAAAAGAGCTTACTAAAAAAGAAGGGGGTGGGGTCATTCTAAAATGGAGCAAAAATTTTCTGGAAAAAATTTCACACGCCAAACCGTTGGCTGTTTTAAGGGGGGCTTCAAGGTAGGGGGAACGGAGTGGGGGGTTACAGGGGTAGCCCCCATGTAGGGGGTGTTCCACGTGGAACAATTTTTTTAACTATGTTTAACAATTCCCTTTTCCATATTTGTTTTAGTTTCTTTCACAATTTTTATATCTTTTATATGTTCAAAGATTGTGTAAAGATAATTTGTCGCTTCTTGTAAATTATCTGCAACCACAGTTGCAGAGTTATTGTAAACAATTCCGATTGCATTAATCTTTCTTGCTTGAAAACTTAATTGAAACTTTTTCATAACTTTGATTTTTTAATTGTTAGTAACTTCTTTAATTTTGATATTACAAAGGTAGGGAATTTTTCATTCCCCACCAAATTATTTTAGTTAATAACCTTTAAATTCATATCCCAATTTTTCAGCAAGTTTTTTTATTCTTTTAGCTTCTCTGTTTGGTGGATAATAACCATGTACAGGACTAACAGTTTTGTTAAAATCATTTACCAAACAAATAGAATATCCTTCTTCATTTGTCATAAAATAACAGTCTTTGATTCCATTGCCATTAAAAGAATATTCATAACCTTTTTTAAGTGCCATAACTTTGTATTTTAATTGATTCTAAAATAAGCATATTTGGAGCACAAGCCGCCTTTTATAATTTCCCTTACTATTACATTATTTGCTTTTGATTCTTGTAAATTTGGGTTATCACAAGCAAATAAGAAAGTAGCATTTTTCGGAACGTCAGTACAATAAAACAAAATTATTTTAACTCCATTTCCGTCTACAATTTGATATTCACCCACACAAGGAACGGGAGGGCAAAAATTATATACTTTTACACCTGTATTAAATCTAAATTCTTGTAAATTATTATCCATAACTTTAAAATTTTAATTATTAGTACTCTTATTTTGATATTACAAAGATAAGTGATTTATTTATCATATACAAATTATTTGTGTTAATAAAAGCAAAATGCACCTATTTTCACAAACGGGTGCATTTTTTCATCAAAATTAAGTTCTATAAATCTAAAGTTATGTTTTATATCTTATATTCGCCCAAATAAAGCGAGTTTTTCTCTCTCTGTTAGCTTTTCTTTGCTTAGATAATACTTTTATTGCAAAGAAAAGAAGTGTTATTAAAAGGGCTGTAAATAGCCCTATATATAATATGTTTATCATATTGTCAGTTTTTAAGAATGAAGTAATTTTCCCATTTTATCACATTTAGCAAAGAAAATAATTCTTTTACCTCTCTGTCTGTCACAATTATAATATCTGAAAGAATTAACAAGGCTATCAAAACATTCTGTATTTGTTTCACTTTTTTGATAATGATAAGGCACTTGCCAAGCGTTATTAAGCGTTAAATTGCAAGGGTGTAACCATATTTTAACACCCAAGTCATACAATTTACGAGCTGATTTCACATTTATTTGTCTGCAAAGTACATTTGGCTCTGCATTATCAGTACTTTTTAAAAAAACGGTTTCACCACTATATAACATAACTTTAAAATTTAAAAGGTTAATAACTTCTTTATTTTTGATGTTACAAAGATAAAGTATTTATTTGTAACTACCAAATATTTTGTGTTAAAAAGTTCTATTTACTGAAGTTTATTTTTTAAATCGCTTATTCTTTGATAAAAACCGCTTGTATGCAGACTGTTTTCAAGTTTTAAAACTTTATAGTCGTAATGGTGCATAAATTCATGTAATAATGTATCATAAAAAGTTTTTATAGATATAATTTCTCCCAACAGTATAAAAACCTAAAGTTTTGCCATTTGCTTTTTTTCTTTGTGGCTTATTTAAAACTGTTAGTTTCACCTTTTCAATTTTAAATTTGTCACAGAGATAATCTAAGCACTTTTGAGATGCTTTTTGTCTATCTGTAATACTTTCCCCACAAAGAATAATATCCTTTGAAAAAGAGCTTCTAAATGCTTTTAGTTTTATTTCTGTAATCTCGTTACTTTTAATGTAACTTTTATCTTTTCCAATCATAACTTTATTACTTTAATTTTGATAGTGCAAAGTTATATTTTATTTTTCATATATGCAAGTAATATCAAAATTTTAACATAATATTAACATATTAAGTATTTTGTGTTAAAGTAATGTTAAAAATGAAATAATGTTTGGTAGATTGAATTATTATCCTTATCTTTGTAGTGTTCCAAAAGGGAAAGAGGTAGAAGTAATATTCTAAAGTATAGTCTCCGTTATACTTTATTTTTTATATATAAAAAGAAGTTAAAAAATGTTAAGAATAGCCAAATTCTTAACATTTTATTTATTTTAACCTCTCTTACTGATTATATCTTTATACATTTCTATTTCTTTTTGTGTCAAATAACGTGGCACACAAGAAACATGTTTATCATATTTTTGGTAAATGAATTTTGTAAAATGTTGTGCTCTGAATTGATTTTTAGACGCAAAGTATATTTCTTTCTTTGTTTCGTTTACAACTATAAAATATTTTTCTTTCATAACTACTTAATTTTTAATTATTACTTAATATAAGCCATAAAGTGTTCTATATAAGTCATAGAAAGTATCTGAAAAATCGAAATCATTTAATTCAGTGCCAAATTGAAACGAATTTTTTAAAGAAATACTTTCTATATTTATACCTTATTTGTTTTCCTTGAATGCGAATACTTAAAGTATATTGAAATTCGGGTGCATTCGTGTTTTCTTCTTCATTTTTTACCTCTAAAAAACCGCTTTCTTTGCGAATTATAAAAGAAATACCCGAAAAATCAATAACTCTATTTTTTTTAATATTTCTCCCGTTTAAACTTTCTTTTGGCTTGAAAATAAAGTAATATGATTTAAAATCTGTAAAAGTTGTGTAACACTTTTCTTCTACATTTTGAATTGTTAATACCTTTTCAAGATTACAATTATTATAGTTGAAAAGTTTCATTTTGAAGAAATTCATAAACATTTCCCTATATTTAACTATAAATTAACATAGTATTATTTTATCTGTTATTATATTCAGCTTTCCATTTATTAATACTATAATCATAGTAAACATAGTATCTTTGTTTCATAAATTTAAAGAGTGTAGATTTATTTGTGCCAGCCTCAACAAATAAATGAAACCTTTTATCTCTCCCCTCAAATTGTAATTCTTTTTCAATTTGTTCATAGATTTTAGGTTCTAAATTAATTTCGCCTAAATCGTTAAAAATATTCTCTACGATTGAAAGATTTATATTTCGTGCCATATCTTTAATAATTGATTTGTTGTCCTTTTATTTCGTTATAGTTTACTATCTCATAACATTGTGAATAATGTACTTTATTAAAGTCTATATTCACATTTAGAATGTGTCCTTTTATGTTCACATTTACTTTTTTCTTTGTTGTGAGTAGTCGTTCATCAAAACGAGAATAAAACTCTTTAAAACGCTTAATAGCTTGTTGTATAGCGTTATTATAGTCATTATAGTTTTTTTCGCTATAATAAACAGAAATTTGTGGAATGTAATTTTTTGCTTTCATAACTTTATTGTTTTTAATTTTGATATACACAAAGATATGAATTATATCAATACCAAACAAGTATTTTTCTATCTTTAACACAAAATTAACTATAAAACTATATTATGTTAATGAATAATAAAAATTAATCAAATATTTGGTACTTAAAGAAATTATTCTTATCTTTGTAATGTAATAAAAAAGGTAAGAGTAATATCTTAGAGTATAGTCTCCAACACATTTATATTTTTATAGTTAAAAAATATTAAAAAAATTAACATTTAGTTACTATGTTTCACTAAATGTTAATAAATTTAATTAGAAGTTAGGACCTTTTAAATACTTAATTCCGTAACGTCCGCAACAATTGTCTTTAAAAGGTTCTGAAATGTGCCCTCTAATATGTTTTGCGGGTGCGTTAATACTTGCAGCTTTGTAAATATTTCCGTCCATATCTACAAAACAATAGATACATTTCTGTGTGCCAAATGTTCTCCATATTTTGTAAAACTTTTTCCCTTGTGTGTATGATGCTACATATTCGGGATATTTTTCATTTAGCCGCTTAACAAATTGTTTAATTTCTTTTTCCATAACTATTCTTTCTAATTGTTTGAAACAAAGGTAGGTATTTCTCTGATACCTACCAAATTATTTATGTTAATAAATGTTAGCAATCTACACTACCATATTCAATTAGCCAACATTTACCTTTTTTAACTTTTACCTTATACGTTCTTTTAGTGCTACCTGTGCAATCATAATCACAACACATATAATCAGTTGTGTTCTCTCTTGCATAAAGTTTTAAAAGCTCTATATTTCGTTTTGTAGCCTTAATTGGGCGTGTTTTAATGTGCCACCAATCATAATCACCCTCTATTTCAATAACAGCCAATTTTGCAACTACGGGACTATTATAAGAGTCGTTTTTAAGAAAAATGAAATTTGCCATAACTTTAAATTTTAATTGTTAGTAATCTTCTTAATTTTGATAATGCAAAGATATAGATAATATTTCAATCATGCAAGTATTTTACAAATTATTTTATGTTAAAAATTATTAATTTAATTAGTATTTTTTAACTATTTTATATTAAATATGTTGGAGACTATACTCTATAATGTTACTTATACCTTTGTTTCCTTTTCTGTATTACAAAGATAGGGGAAATTTCTTTCCCCACCAAATTATTTGAGTTAATTGTTGTTAATAAGGTTTTCTTTTGTACCAATGAATTTCAGTTGCACAAGTTTTGTCATCAAACGTAACGAAACCATAATTTTTGTTAATACGTGGAAAATAGCTTTCACACATTTTTTTAATTTCCGTTTCTGTTAGTCCTTTGCGGTCTAATTTATTTAAAAATTCCTTTTCTCGTTCCGCTTGCATAGCGTTATACTTTTTTACATTCAAAACTCCCATAACTTTAAATTTTAATTGTTAGTACTTCTTATTTCTTATAGTACAAAGGTAGGGAAATTTTCATTCCCTACCAAATGTTTTATGTTATTATTCGTTAATAATATTTTGAGTTTCAGTTGAAATTTCTAAAAAACTGTTACTTTTTGAATGTTTTCCAAAATAAGTAAAATCTTTGTCAAAATTAATTAACCCACCACTTTCAATATAATTTTCTTCTCCAAATAATTTTAACATATCTTCACGTTTCTTGTCTGCATTTTCTTGTGCTACTCTTATGGCTATTTCGTTTGTTGCACAAGGAAAAATTTTTGAAGTAACAAAGGTTTTATCTCCGCTTACTATTTCCATTCTTTCAACTACTAAATAAATTTCTTTCATAACTCTAAATTTTTAATTGTTAGTACTTTAATTTTGATACAACAAAGGTAGAGAAACTTTCCCTACCTTACAAATTATTTGAGTTAATAAATCTTAATCCTCTGAAAATTCTATCTCATTAATATAAGAAATCACATTTAACAACTGTACATTATCAATATTAAAAAGCTCTATTTCATACAATTCGTTATATAAAATTTTGCTTGTTATATTATCGCCTACAATTTTATAGCCTAACAGTTTTAAACCATTATTTAAAGTACTTGTGAATGTACCTTTTGTTTCATCAATATAACAGCCTACAAAAGCAAATTTTTCGTTATCATAGGTTATTATGATTCTTTCTTCATCTATTTTGTCGGTCTGATACGTTTTGTTTGGTATCTCATTCAATAGAGCTAAAATAGTGTTTTTAGCCGTTTTTTCAAGCTCTTTTATTTGTTTTGATAAAGTATTAAACAATAACTTTTTCATGTCTTAAAACGCTTTAAAATGGTTATTACTTATTATTTGCAAAGGTAGAAAGTGAAATCCACCTTTGCAAATAATTTAACATTTATTTCATTTTATCTATATAGTATTTAGTACCATATACACTAAAATGTGTCCGCATACAATAAGGCACAAGTTTTTGGTATTCTTCAATTTGTTTTTCAATTTCTAAACGTTTATTAACAAATTCATCATAGTTAGTAATACACAGTTGGTATTCGTTAATCTGTTTTTCAAAGTAATTAATAGTCGATTGAATGTTTTCAATACTTTTTTCAGAATTTAACAACCAACCAAGTCTATTAACATCTAAATCTATATCGTAACTGTCCCATTCAATATAGCCACCACCTTTAACGTATCTTAACTCTCCTTGTATTTTGATTTTTATTTTATCAGCGTGTAAAATAACCATACAATGTTTCAAAACTTTTTCCATTGCAGTAGTTAATCTTTTTGTTAAAAACTTTTGGTCAAATTTTTGCACAATTGGGAGAATATTTTTTAAATCTTCAATCATGTAATTATAAACCAAAATTTGTTGTTTACTTTTCAAAACAAATGTTTCTTTATCCATGTAATATACATTACCCATAACTTTAAATTTTTAATTGTTCCACGTGGAACAATGGTTAATAACTTATTTCTTTATTTCTGATATGCAAATGTACGAATAATATTCGATATACCAAAACATTTCAATACTTTTTTATGTTAAATAATATTAAAATTTTTACATTTATTAACAATTTTATATTTTACCTATTGGAGACTATACTTTAGAATATTACTCCTACCTTTTTCTTACACAACAAAGGTAGGTATTTTTCCAATACCTACCAAATATTTTGTGTTAATAAACATTAATCAATTCCTAATAAATGTTTCCATGCTATTAAATTTTTATCTGTAATTTCTTCATTCCAACTATCACGATAAAATTTCTTTATACGCATTTTAATAGTGCGAAATGTACGATTTTCAATTCTCAAAGATTGAATATCATTAAAATTCAATCTTAAACCATGTTTAGAAACTCCCTTAATTGGTACAGTGTTCAACTGATTAAGAAACAAATATTTCGTTTCAATTTTTACTTCTTTTCCACGAAGTAAATAAAGCGCATGATTATATTTTTTATCACTACCACACCAACTTTTGGGACATTGAAAACCTGCATTTTCTTTTATTGTTGCATATAGTTTAAAACGTTTACTCATAACTTTTTTATTTTATTGGTAGGGTTTATTTGTTTACCCTACCTTGAATTATTTACTTATTTGTTTATCTCTTTATGTATTTTAGTTAGTTTGCAGTTTACAGCAACTAAAACAGCCACACAAACACCTAACCAAATATAGGAGAATGTTTCAAAACTACCTTTCACGTACCAACCGCCAAACATCCAAAAGCACAACCACATGATAAACATTACCATACCAACACTACCAAAAAATTTAATTCTATTCATAACTTTAGTTTTTAAATTGTTAAACTTATTATCTCTTATTTTGATGTTACAAAGATAAGGACTTTATTTGTAACTACCAAATTTTTTGTGTTAAAGAATATTAATTGATTTATTTTTCTATTTTATAGTATATATACATTATCTTATTATCAATATCCATATTATAAGATAAACCATTTGTAAGAATGATACTTAAAATTTCATTCATTAATAACAAACCTATACTATTATACCTAAATTTTAAAACTATACTTGCATTCGTATTAGGTACATTTTCATCAATTAAATCAATGTAATTAACTGCATATATTAAATCGGATGCAGCAATAATATTTAATACTTCTTGAATTGTTTTCATAACTTTATTGTTTTTAATTTTGATATGTGCAAAGATAAGGCTTATTTTAATATAAACCTAATTTTTTGATATATTTTTGTGTTAATGATTATTAAAAAATTTACATTCATTAACAGTTTTATATTTTATCTGTTGGAGACTATACTCTAATATTTTACTATTACCTTTTCTTATTTTCGATATACAAAGATAAAAAGAAAGTCCGATATATCCAAATATATACCGAACTTTCTTCAACTAATTAACAATATTTAAAGTTATGAATTTAGCTTGTTTTGCATGAACTTAACAAAACGGTTTGCAGTTTCTTTTCCGCTTAACTTTTCCATGTGTTCACTTAAATTAGTTAAAAACTCTCTATCTCTTTTGTTCAAAAGTTGTTCCAACTGAATAATCTGTGATAACAATTCATCACGACTTTTCAAGTTCATTTGTATGTAAGGAGAATTATTTACAAACATTTCAAAAAGTTCTTTTTCTTCTTTTTGACGTTTTTCTTCTTCTTCACGAGCTTTATTTGCAGCATCTTTCTTTGCGTGTAAAAGAGCAAAATAAACCGCTTTTGAAAGGTTTCTTAATGTGGTGATATGTATTTCCATATCAAGCAAAAAGTTAAACTCAATATCGGTTTTTCTTTCCAAGCCTTTAACAAAAATTCCTACTTGGTTATTTTCCAAAGATTTCACATAAACAGTAGGTTCTACTAAGGTTGTTTGATACACTGTAAAACAAGTTTGCGAAGGATGATAAAACGTATCTGCATAACTGATACCCATATCAGACAATTCAACTAAGTAGCCATAAATGTCTTTAAAAAGATTTTCTTTTTCACGTGTAACCGCATCACAATTAGCATGAGTTGTCACAGTTTGAGGATTATTCAAAGCATTTTTACCTCTGTTTGCTCCAAAATACAATACAAAATTTACTTCTTTCATAACTATAATTTTTAAATGTTTGATTATATAATTTATTCTTTTGTCTTTCAACACTGCAAATATAAGAACTTTATTTGAGACTACAATACATTTGCTATTTCTTTTACTATTCATTAACACAAAACAATTTTCATATTAATAAATCTTAATTCAAAGAAAATAATTGGATGATTATTTGCACAATTCAAATATAATTCTTACATTTGTATATCAAAAAAATAAAGAGGTAGATATAATAGTCTAGAGTATAGTCTCCAACATATCCAAATTTTTTTAGTTAAAAAAAATTAAAAATAGTTAAGACTTTCACAAGCCCTAACTATCAACAATTAAAATGAACTTAAATATTACTCAATTTTAAAGACGTTTTTACTTTCTTCACAAACTACATAAGTAGGTATATCTTTATTGTTAAGATAGCATAATCTATCTAAACTTGTTCTACTTGTATAAAAATACACTCCATGCTTTTTTCCAATAAAATGCAAGTCGTTAAAACTTTCTCCATGTTTGCCCATTAATATTTGAGACCATTCGATTTTACGAAATTTAACTTTTCCATCTAATAAATTTGCAATAATTGCAATATCTTTTACTTCTCTATTTTCCATACTTAAATTGTTTCACGTGAAACATTATTTTATTATAACCGTTCTAAAGCCACTACGCACAACTTTTGATAAAATGTAGTCAAGTTTACCACTATCAAAACGAAACACGTTTTTAACCGCTTTATTTAAGATGATGTTTAATATAGTTACATCTTTACCAACTACATAGTAAAAATTATCGCAACCACGAACTATTATAAAATAGTCTTTGTATCTAATATCATTTTTGATTGCATTTTCAACCGTTTCAAAAACTTTACTTTCAATATTCATAACTTTAAATCTTTAATTGTTAGTGCTTCTTTAATTTTGATATGCAAATGTAAGGTTTATAATTGACATACACAAGCAAATTACATTCATTAACATTAAGATACATTTTTAGCATTGATATAAGCCATATAAAAACATATTGCGTTAATCTCTGTTAAATGCTTTCATATATCAATTATTTGTACTATCTTTGATGATGAATAAGAAAAGGTAGTAGTAAAATACTAAAGTATAGTCTCCAACACATTTTAACATTAATAGTTAATAAATGCTAAAATATGTTAAAGCACTTGTTTATATGAAAACTGTTTTGTAACTTTGCACCTATGTAAAGATAGACTATTGTTAATAAATTTTAACAATAAATGTGCTTTTATGTAAAATTAACTAAAAATAAATTATGTGTGAAAGTAAGTTAAAAAAATGTCTAAAATTTGGTGGTTTCAAAAAATCGCCTTATATTTGCACTAAACAATTAAAACATATAAGTTTATGAAAAATCGAGAAGAAGTAATTAATAGTTTATCAGAGTTATCAAACAAAATGATAATGGATAAAGAATGTATTGAAACCTATGCAAAAAGTTTAGGTTATTCTATTAATTTAGATGAAGAATTTAACAACTATTTTCAATCTGAATTAAGAAAAATACACCCTGTGGTAAATTATATGTACAATGAACCAACATGGAAAAGGACTTTGCCTTTGTTAAAAGTTATTAATATACCTGATGTGATGCTATTTGCTATCTGCAATCCCGAAATTTATATGGTAAATAGATTTTACAATATTATTGAAAAAATTGATAGTAAAAAGCGTATTATCAAAGTTGAAAGATGTGGCTATTTTTTAACTGAATTAATGTCATGTTTTAATATTTCATTTATTGAAGTTAGAAAACAGTCAAACGGGAAAGATGTGTATTATTTTGATGAAGAAAACTTCAATAAAGTAAATAGTGTTATTATGTACTCAAATGTGTACACTACAAACGCTATCAACAGTATAAATGATGCTTGTAAAGAAGCAGCGAAACGATATGAGACCTATTATGATATTTTAAATCTTGTTATGGGAGAAACTGAATTAAACAATGCTTTTCCTTACATTAACAAATATCTGTTAAAGCAAGCATTAAAAAGTTAAATAATCACTGAAAATTTGCAAGGTAAGTTTTAAATGCTTACCTTTGCAATGTAATAACAATTAAAGATTATATGATATGAAAAATTTTGAAAGAATGAAAGGTTCAAAACAAAGAGAAAAGTACATTGTAAATGGTAAACGTTTTTCTTCTTACGAAGAAGTAGAGGATTATTGCGAAAAAAGAAATTTCCGCATTACCAATACTACCACAATTAGTAAAGGTACATTCTTGATTGATGTTACATCCAAATAATATTGTATTATGGCAAATCTATTAATAGAACATGAGGGCGTAAAAGGAAAAGGCTTGAAATCAATTGGTAAGCAAGGACGAGCCATTTTAACAATTGACAACAATTGTTCTATATATGTGGATGCTTTTCAAGGCTATGGAGATACCTATCAAGAAAGAGAGGAAACTGTACTTGCTTTTGAAAAAGACGGGCAAACAATAAAGTTTAATTCCTTTAACGAACTTTGGGAAAAAATTAACAAATAAAATTTGGATATGTCAGAGAAAGTTCTTACCTTTGTAATATCAAAATAAGAGATAAACGTACTCAAATGAGTTAGGTAACATATTAAAAACAATTTTAAAAGTATTAGATTATGGCAACAGAAAAATTTCCATTTCAGACAAGTTTCGCATTCTTCACAGTTGAAAAGAACGGAAACAGTGTAGATGTTAAGTACAATGATAACCTTGTTATCAAACTTCCAATGTGTAACATTTGGAACAAAGACGAAATTAACAAACGTCTGTATCAACAGAAAGAAACTATTATGAATATCTTATCGCACATTGCAGACGGAGAAAACGCACAACTCTTGGCAAAGAAAAACAAGGAATTGTCTCTTGAAAATAAAGAGTTTAAACTTGAAATTCAAAAGTTGAAAGAACAGCTTTCCACACCGAAAGTAAATGTTTGTGCTGCCAATGTTGAAAGTATCTTTAATCAGTGTGTGGCTATTATGGCTGAAACATACAATGAGAAAGGTTTCACAACTTCACGTGCAAAACAGATACTTAACAAGTATAATGAGCATAAAAAGTTTTAAAGTACTCAATTGAGTATCTAAAATATAATAAGGGAAGATAAGCATTTTAATAACTTTTAATGTCTAATCCGATTGATAATCAGCAATACAATCATCGCTTCTTCCCTTATTTAAAATGGCTTCATGGTGGAATAGGTAGACACGTGACACTTAAAATGTTATGGGCATTGTGCCTGTGCAGGTTCGAGTCCTGTTGAAGCTACTATTTATATAATAAAATTAGATAAATTATGACTATTTTAAAAAATATAAATGAACAATTTGATAAGTTATGCAATACTAATTTAGCTAAACAATATAATCTTATCAAAGAATATATGGAAGTAGGTGATACCAATACATTTCCTTTACAGCCTTTAAATGAAATGACGGTTGATAGATTGTTAGGTAAACATTATAATAATGGTTTTATAATCATATCAGCTTCTCGTGGAGAAAACGATAATCAAACCAATAATCAATTATCTAAACAATTATTAAATGATATTAAAAATTCTGGATTTTCATTTGTACCTGTTTTTGGCGGTTTTATTGAAAACAAAGGAACTGAAAATGAAAAACAAGTATATGAAACTTCTTACATTGTACTAAATTTTGATAGAAATGGAAATGAAAAAGATTTTAACGCTTTAAAAAATCTTGCAGTTAATCTATGTAAGAAGTATAATCAAGATAGTGTATTGGTAAAAGCACCAAACGGAGCACCACAATATATTACACAAAATGGTAATGTTGATATGGAATTTAATGGTGATGTAAAAATAAATGATTTAACTCAACAGTATTTCTCTTCATTCATTAAAACACAAAACATTGATAAAAATCAAGATAATAGAAAACATACAAGATTTACTTTTGAAAGTTGTTTTATTAATCCCAAACCAATGACTTATAATGAGGGGCACATAAGGCACTTAAAAGGGGAAAAATTCTTAACGGAAAATATAATTTAGTTTTCATAACTAATATTTTTAATTGTTAGAAAGGGTTATCAGTTCGTGATGAATAGATAGCCCTATTTTTATAAGCCTCAACGCAAGTAGTAGTTAACATTTTTTAAGAATTAATTTATATTCATTAACACAAAATACTTTCATATATCAAATGATTATTGTATCTTTGTAATATAGAAAAAGAACATATAGTATTAACAATTAAAAGTTTTAAGTTATGAAATTAAACATCGTAAAAGGGAAAAAGAATAATAATGAAGTAGTAAACATTGTAAAAGAAGTTTTCTCTGCTTCTGAAATAGCATTAACAAATGACTATGGCGAAACTATTGATATTGAAGTAAAAGATAAAAATGGTGGCATTCATAGTTTAGAGGGCTTGAAAGAGCTTGAAAACTATTTCAATGATTATAACATAAGAGTATGGTAAATTTGTAACAATTAAAACACAAATAAAATGTGAAAGTGATGATAAAGCAATTGAAATTGCTGAAATATTTCACAGTAATGAAGTTATTAAACGCACATACGATTAACATTTAATAAGGATAATAATTTGGTCATTCCATTTATTATCCTTATCTTTGTATTATCAGAAATGAATGATAGGTAATAGTAAAATATTAGAGTATAGTCTCCAATATATCAGTAGCATTTTTGTTAATTTTATATAATTTTAACTATAATCTATTAAGTTTTATTAACACAAAATGATATGATAAATGTTTGCATAATTCAAATAAAATCCATACCTTTGTATCAAACAATTAAAGATAATAAGTTATGGAAAAGAAGAAATTACAACTGAATGAATTTGCTATTGAGATAACACGCAAATGTAATATGAAATGTGCACATTATTTAAGAGGTGAAGCACAAAAAAGAAATATACATAAAAAGTATATTACAAAAGTATTAGAGGATATTAACTCTATTGGTAGTCTAACAATAACGGGTGGTGAACCTACTTTGAATATTCCTGCAATTAGATTTATTTTAGAGGAATTGAAACGATTAGAAATACCTGTAAATAATTTTTATATAGTTGTTAATGGTCGTAAAACTTGCCAATCAGTAGATTTTTTACATTTATTGATTGAGATGTATATGTATCAAGATTATAAAGATGAATACTTACCTATGATACAAATGTCAAATGACAAATATCATTCACACCCCGATGAACAAAGAGAAAGCAAAGAGTTTCTTTCTATGTTATCTTTCTTTTCATGTAGGGATGATGAATATAAAATGTCTAATATTATTTCAGAGGGAAGAGGATATGATTTAGGCGGTTGGAAAGATTTAAATTATTCTAAAGATATTAGCATTAATGAATATGAAGATATTATCGAAATTGATACAATGATTTATCTTAATGCTAAAGGACAAATTTGTAATAATTGTGATTACTCCTATGAAACACAAGATGAATTATATCTTTTTGATATTAACGAAACATCATTCTTTGAGGGTATTAAATCAATAATATTTAATATGGATTAACATAAAACATTTGGTAGGAACAAAATAATTTCCTACCTTTGTATCATAAGAAATAGAAAATATATGTAACAAAAAATATTAAAGCTATGAAATATATTAGTACAAAGAAAATATCATCTTATTTAAATAATAAGAAATATACAAGCTGTTCAACGACAGGAAGTTTAAAAGGTATGAAAAAACTTTATGGTTGGGATAAAGCAAGTGAAATTGTGAGAAGCGGTAAATTTTATTATTGCATTTGGTAACAAAGTAAAAATATTATGGATATAACAATGAAAAAGAAAGTTGATAAAACAGTAATTGTATATTGTAAAAGTGGTAAAATGACTTTAAATATACAAGACTGCAATACATATCACAGTAATAATCCAATATCACATAATGAAAGATTATATAAATTCTTTGATAAATGTGGGAACATTAGAAATGATGGATATGTAGTATCATATACTCAAACTGATTTAGTATCTAAAGTTGGAACAGGGGCACAGTGGTTCCAATATCTGAAAGATGCAAACATAGAGTTCCAAAACAAAAAGAAAAATTGGAAACAATATTAAGATTTATTAATACAAATAATTTGCAAGGTACGGATTTATTTCGTACCTTTGTAATGTAATAAAAAAGGTAAGAGTAATATCTTAAAGTATAGTCTCCAACCTATCTAATTTTAATTTGTTAATTAATGTGAAAAATTTAATAATCATTAACATAAAAATATTCTAATATATTTTGCCAATTCAAATAAAAGACTTATCTTTGTCATAAAGAAATAAAGATAGTAACAATTAAAAATTATATGAGTTATGAGAACAGAGATTAAAGAAATTAAGGTTTACAAATTTAATGAACTGTCAAGTGAAGCAAAAGAAGTTGTAAAACAATGGTGGCTTAATAATTTAGACCCATCTGATTTTGAAAACGATTGTTTAGAAGAATTAAAGTCTGAATATGGTATCGAAACTTTAAAAGTAAGTTTCTCTTTGGGATATTGTCAAGGGGACGGTTTTTGTATGTATGGTGAAATTTCTACCTATGGTATTGATAAACGTATTTGGAAAATCTTTACACAAGGTTTGACAAAGAGACAAAAAGAAATTGCAGGTGACGATATTTCAAAAATTAAATTCACAAAGTTTGATTATCATTATAGCCATGCACATACAGTTCGTATAGAAATTGAGGATAATTATGAAAATCCTAAACATGAACAAATTTTACAAAAGGTTGAAGAAAATGTAAAAGCATGGTATTTTGCTGAATGTAAAAAATTTGAAAATTATGGATATGCTTTCTTTTATGAAATATCAGAAGAAGATTTAAACGAAATATGCGAAGCTAATATATATGAATTTTTAGAAAACGGTAAATATTATACAGTATGAAACAATATTTAGTTTTTGTCAATTATAATTATACTCCTTATGTGTTTGTTAGGTGGGATAGGAAACATAAACCTATCCTTAATCCACCAACTATGTTTTATACAGATACACGCCCACCAAAGTATTATAAATCATTTAATAGGGCTGAAATAACACAAAGGAAGTTACAAAAATACTATCCTAAATGTAATGTATATATTGAAGTGGTGGAAAATAAGTAAATGTTAATATAATGTTAAAGGTATGATATTATTTGGTAGTGTCATACCTTTTTCTTATATTTGTACTATAAGAAAAACAAAGAGGTATATGTAACAATATAGAGTATAGTCTCCAATATATCTAATATTTTTTAGTTAAAATACCATAAATTAATTAAGAATTATTAACATAAATAAATCACATTATATTTGCACATATCAAAACTAATTCATATCTTTGTCATAAAGATAAAATAAGATAATATGAAAACATTTATTAAAGTTGAAATAGATGATAATACATTTATAGAATTGCCTATCGAATGTGTTAAAGAATGTGGTACATTTGTATTTGATGCAGACAATATTGAAAAATGGATGCAAAATGATGAAATACAAAAACAATTCCAATTTATCAAAGATAATACATTAGCTTGTTTTGTGTATGATATTCCTTGTGAATTGTCCTTTGAGGAAGTTAAAGAATTAGGTCGTAGAGAGCTTATTCAATGGGCATTATATGATGCTTGTTTAAAAGTAAATGATGAATTAGCAGACATATAACATTTATTAACTCAAATAATTTGGTTCATATTGATAAAATGCCTACATTTGCATAAACAATTAAAAAATTATAAGTTATGAACAGAAAAGAAGAATTTAAAAAAGAATTAGTAAACCTCTTACAACAATGTGTAGATGAAGGTCTAACTGTTTATTTCCATAAAGAACTAACAGAAGAAGAGAAAAAAAATGCAGTTGATACCATGTATCATCGTATGTGGTTTTTTGTAACAGACGGAACTACAATACTTTATATTGGCAGAAATGAATTTAATTCATGGAGTTGTAGTTTTGAATATGTTCCAACAAAAAATAATGGTTCGGGATGTTGTTTGCTTGATAGAGACGATTATACATTAACAGTTGATATGATTAAGAAATTCTTATCAATCAAAACAATTCCACAATTATTATGCGTTAATAGAAACTTGGATAAAAATACTTTACGTCTGTACAAAAATGCTGATGAATGGTTTAATAATCTGTGGAGTAAAGACAAATATGAGATTATTAAAAAATAGTTAAAAGGAAGAAAATGTAAGGTGAATTATTTGCATAGTTCACCTTTTTTATTTATCTTTGTTGTATCAAAATTAAAGTACTAACAATTAAAAATAACAGATATGGAAAATTTATTTTATGGCTATGTAGATAACAGTTTTGAAATTGAACTAAGTAGAGAATGTGTAGAAAATTGCTGTCATAGTGGAGATTGTGAAGAAGATTGTCAAAGGTGGATAGAAATACCCGAAATCAAAAAACAATTTGATAAGATACCAAAAGAAAGACTAATTAACCACATTCTTGAATATGGTTGTCATGAGAAAACAGAACTACAAAAATGGAATAAAGAAAAATTATCCGTTTGGGTATTGTGGTCTATATGTGGTGATATATACGATAGTGAAGAATTTAACAAAGAAGATTAACATTTAATAACTAAAATAATTTGGTAGGGAATGAAAATTTCCCTATCTTTGTACTATACAAAAAGAGATAAAGAGGTAGGAGTAATATTCTAAAGTATAGTCTCCAATATATAAAAACTAAAATTGTTAATGAACCTTTCCATTTGTTAAATAAACTTAAAATTAACAAATATTAACTACTAAATTTTGACTATTAAATAAATTTAAAAATATCATTTTGTAACTATTATTAATACTTTTGCTAACACACATTAAAAAAATCCTATGCAATTTTTTTTAGCACTCTTTCTAAATGATTAACTTTTATTATATTTTACTGACAAAATGACAATTTAATATTTGCAAATAATTTTAGTTAATTAATATTAATGTTAAAAATTTTTAACCAATTTCAAAATTTTCTAAAAAATTGTTAAAATTTACACAGCACACAGTTTGTTTTTGTTAATTCTAATTAATTTAAGACAGTTTTCATCAAATAAAGCCATGTTTTCGTTAATTCTTATTAATTCAAATTTTATCTTAGTTAATCTATCTTAATACATTTGTTTTTAACAAATATTATATTATTATTTAAGTCCTATTTTCATATTCAATAAACATTATATTGTTATTTAACTAAAAATTAATTAATATCTTTCCGTATCAAATTTCCATTTTTTATAAACTCCTTATTACTCAATCACTTCACACGCCAAATAAGGCTATTTTAAGCCGTTTTCAGACCATTTCACCCTATCATCTGATACTCTGTATTAAAACAGTTTATCTATCAAAATAAGGCTTTAAAACAAGCTATTTTATATTTATTACTGTACTTGCTTAATAATCAGTGATTTATCTAAATTTTTACATAATTTAACTTGGTTTATTTGTATATATGGAATTAAGTTCTTATCTTTGTCTGAAATAATAAAAGTATAACTATATGGAAAAAATTAGTAAGTTTAAAAGTGTAAAAGAATTTTGTGAAAGTGTTAAAAATGGTAAAACTGTTTATTGGTCTGACAGTGATTATATTGTCAAATTTGACAATACAGACAAATTTTGTGATAGATACTACATTTATTGTACGGGTACAAAATTGCGCTTAAATACGCTTATTTATGACTATCATAACAGAATAGTCTATTCACCCGAATTTAACTTAGATGAATATTTTGTCAAATAAAATATACGCTACACTCTTTTTATAGGGTGTGGTGTATTTTAATGTTTCTTAGCATTTTATGTTAAGAACAATAAATTATTGTGTATGAATTTAAAAAAAGTTAAATACTGTTAATGAGGTCAAAGATTTTGTTAACAGAGGTAAAGTTGTGTGTTATAATGTTAATGGTTGTGGAATTAAAGCAGATAGCAATTTGTTTAATGAGCTTGTGATTTATAATAATGTAAGGAATGTTTATCACTTATGGCATTGTGATAATAGTTTTGAGGGAGTAAAAGGTTCTGACCTTATTACTTGTGATGATATAACATCTATGTATGAAAAAGGTGTATTTACAACTCCTTATGATTATGTGAAGTTACATTTTCATCTTGAAACTAAAGTAAATATTCCTTATCGTATGTATTATGGTACATTTGAACATTACACTTACATTGTTAATAAAGTTTACGAAAACGGTAAAGATTGCGGTTATAGGGTTATACCTACATTAAGGTATAGAGAAAATATAACTCAATCTTATATTAATATATGTAAAATATTCAATAAATTCATTAAAACATTTGGTAAATTGTTTTATCCTATTACTAATGGTGAGGATATAAAGAAGCAATTCTTAAATGATTTTAATCATATTGAAAATGGTTTAAATTATGGTTGTGTGTTTAGATATAACATTATTTAGCATAATATGTACTCGAATGAGTACATAAATTTGTATATTTGCTTATTATTAGTGGAGTGTTTTATTTATTAATTTAAATTTAAAATATATGGCTTATGTTTGTTATGATTTCAATTCTGCGCCAATTTGTGATGAATTAGAGAATTTTAATGATTGTTATGTTCCTTGTATTAAAGATATTCTAAAACATATAAAGTTTAGGGATATGAAGCCTTATGTTCGTTATATTAATAACGATTTAGAATTTTTATATCATTTTAAAATTCCTGTGCATTTCACTAATAATGTTGAGATGGTTTTTAATGATATGATTGTTCGTTTGTTAAAGAGGGTAAACAGATTAGATATTAATGATTTTTATTATTACTATGTAATTGAGTTTATTAATAGTAATATTAAGATTAGTTATTCTTCTCAAACGAATGATATTAAAAATTTACTTCTTTTAACATCTGAACGTTTAAGGTTATTTGAGACAGAGATACAAATATGTGATATATAATTGTGTTATGGTGTACTCAAATGAGTATATTAATATTAATTAACTCAAATTATTTGGTTTGTATATTGAAATGTGTTATCTTTGTGGTGTGATAATAAACTAATAGTATATAATAACGAATTAAAAATAACAAGTTATGAGAAACGGTGATTTTATAGCAGTTGGCACAGTTGATTTTACTGATGAAGAAATGTCTTTAATCAAAAACATTTTTGATAGTATCTGTTTTTATCCTTATAAGAGTGACAATACATATAAGGGTGAAAAGGTTACTTCTACATTAAGTTATATGTTGCCTTATGTTCCATTTTTTCTTGTTTATCACGATTACCAATGTATTTGTAGTGGTTTGCATATTTTTCTTTCAAAGAATGTAGATAAGGACAATAACATTTCTTATTCATTTAAGATGAAATTAAGTGGTGTTATGCGTTTTAAGGGAAGAAGTAAGATAGAGGATTTGGATATATTTTCTTGGTATGATTACAATACTGAATTATCTGAACTAATGGATATTTTTAAAGATGTAATATCTGAATGCAAGGAATTTCAAAAACGTTATGAAGTGAAGCATATTAAGTTTTGATATGTACTCGAATGAGTACATTAATATTAGCTAAACTATAATCAATAATAAATTATGAAACCGAGTAATAGAGTGTTTTATTTACCGTATGAATTATATGTTAAATTTATTCACGAGGGAAAGTTAAAAAATCATAAATATTGTCATCATACAGGTTTTTATTTGAATAATGAATTTAATTTTTCATTGCCACTTACCAAACCGCCTAAAAAAGTTCACGAATCCTATTACAAATTTATGAATTTAGATAGGTATCTATTTTTTAATTATGGTTTATGGAGATTAAACGATTATTATGATGATTCTCTTTTTTATGTTAATTGTTGGATTAATGAAGATAAGACAAAGTTATATGTTTGTACTTCCAATGTATATAAAAGGGGTAAACATCGTTTAAACAAACGTATTGAGTATAGGGTTTATTCAATTGATATTAGTATTATTGAAGCCTTAAAAGGAAAAAATACAAAGATAAGTATTTTTCAAACAAATATAATTATGTTGTGTATTATACTCAATATAAAACTGATATTCAAATTAACATAAATTAACACAAATAGTTTGTATAATTTTGAATTAGTTATTATTTTTGTAGTGTATAAAAACAAAATAATATAGTTATGAGAAAAATTTATTTATTGATTTGCACTTACGATAGTGATATATGCAGAGCCATATTATCATTTTCAGAAAAGAATGATAATAGTAGGAATATTCTCAAAAAATATTTTCAATCTTTATCAGAAGTTAAAGATTATAAAACTGATGAAGATATTAATAAGATGGTTTCTAATTTATTAAAATGTGATTCTTTATATCTTTATAACGATTTTTATCAGATAAAAGAGATTCCTTTTAATATTGAAGTTATTAATAAAGATTAATTAAAACTTATTCTTATGAAGAAAATAGATTTTATATCATTTAACAATGCTTATATTGACTATTGCAATATTGAAGTTGCTTTATTGAAGCAGATTAATAATATATTTAAGATACTTTGTGAACATATTGAATTGAGTGAACATGATGTTTTATTTGTTCGCAAATGGTATCTTTATAATGAAGATAATTCTCCAATTTCATTTATTAATGAGGATGGGAATATAGTAGTTATTTACTTTTTATTTCTTAATGAAAATAACGAATTATGTTTTTATGGTTCATTTGGTATATTGGATATTGATGAAGTTTCTTTATATGATTTGATTAGGATTGTTAGACAAATTGAAAAGATTTATTCTAAAAATTAAATAATATTATGTGTATAGATTATAATCATTTGATAGGTACTCTTTTAGAGTTTATTAGTAATTCATGGGAAAGTGTTAAAGTAGTGAAAGGTAGTAACACAGTATGGCGCAACTATTGTTGTGGTGAAATAGAAGTGATTGGTTGTTATATTATCTTAAATGGTCGTGAATATACAGTAGAATACAACATTTTTGATTGTGAAGTTTCTCTTAGTACAGAAAGTGGTATTGTACGTTATATCAATGATTATAGCTTTGATTATCAAATAAAGATTTACAATGCAATTTACAGACAAGTAATTTTTCCTTTGCTTAGAACAAATAATTTTCAATCACATGGATAAAAAGATATATTGTATAGAAATTATCACATTGGATAGTGGTCTTTGTCGTTTCACATTATCATCATTTGCATATAATATGTTAATGTCATTAACAAATGATGCTGATAAGGTGGAATATATTAATGATTATTTTGATAATATTCATGTAATTAAATTTGTAAAACAATTCACCACTTACAATGATGAAATAATGATTGGATGTCTTAGTGCGGAAATTGCAGATGATTTTTAATATTAATTAAAATTAAATAATATTATGTGTTTAGTTAGTAAATCAAATGAGCCTTTAATTGCTGTACATGATATACATTGTTACAAAGCATTAACAAAGATATATAACGAATTTTTCTCTCCTTTTCGGCACAGTCGTTATTTTTTAAATGCTGTTAATTATGCTTCACTTCATACACCTAATTATGCTTTTATTGAATATCCCACAAAGGAAAAATATTATTACATTGAAGAAGGATTTTTACATTGTTTCACAGATGAAGGTATTTCATCATTAGATGATGATGATTATAATTTCATGTCTCCTTTTTGTGTCCTTTATTTATTTGAATGTTACATACCAAAAGGTAGTAAATATTTTATTAGTGAAAATGGTAAAGAAATATGTTCTAATAAATTATATGTTACTAACATTTATAAAGAATTAAAATTATGAATATAGATGAAGTAAAAGAATACTTTAAATTAGATGGTTATGTAATCATTTCTTTAAAGGAATTATGCTCTAACATAAAAAAGTTAGATTATATTTTCAGAGGTAATTTTGCAATGACTGACAATTTCAACAAATTGCATTATATTTCCTTTAAAAAAGGTTTAAGTAATTATGATGTTTTAACAGAAGTTTCTTATAACGAAATTTTATTAAATTATGTGACTAAGAACTTTTCAAACAATGGTCTTATTATTGGAAAAGTTTCTGATGATGAAAAAACGTTAATTGATACTCTTATTGGTTATGTTGGTGGTGATAAAGATACAATTTTTATGATTAGAGTTAAAGACCTTGAAAAATTTTTCTATTAATACCTTTTAACACAAATAATTTGTATATATCACTATTAATCCCTATCTTTGTATCAGTAATTAAAAACATATAAGCCATGAGAAAATATAATGAACATTTGGTGATTAAAAAGTTAATTGATAGAATTACAAAGAGTACTTCACCAATTAACAATAGTTTTAAATATTATAATTTTCAAGTTGAACAACGTAGTAATACTATATGTTATACAGATGTTTCTATTATAGATTATGAAACAGGTGAAGAATTATATTCATTCAGTTTTGACTTCATATTAAAAGAATTATGTTTTTATTCATATAAGGATGTTGAAGTTAGAAACACCATCATTAAATCATTTAAAGATAATTATTATGGGCATAAGTTTGTTGTGATTGATGAAGTACTTGTTGATAATATAAGGAGTTTAAAAAATACACTTAGTTTATATACTCCCGAACAAGAAGAATATGAAATACTTTCAAAAGAAATTGAAGATTTGAAAAAGGAATGTGATAATTTGTAGGATTTGGATTTAATTCATATCTTTGTATTACTAAAAAAAATTAAACAATATGATTAAGATTGGTGAACATGGCATTTTTAAACGTGATATTATAAGTGTATATTTTGATAATGAAGATTACGAAATTACTGTATATCTTAACAAAGAGAAACATTCAAACAGTGATGAAATTTATATATATTGTAATAACTGTTTCCAATACTATTGGAATGTATTAAAAATTCGTATTAAACTGTTGATTTTTTAATATGGAAACTGCATTTACTGTAACTTGTGTTAAATCTGATTACGGAGATTTCTTTACAGATTTTGGCATTCATAAAGACCATGCACATATATGGGGAGTGAAAGGTGAGGATGTTTTAGAAGTTAAAATGTGTGTATCTGAAAATCAATCTCCACCCGATTGGAATGCACAAGAATATTGGGGTTGGTATGATTTTGAACTAAAGGAATTTTCGTTAATATTTCCTAATTATAAATTATTGTTTGTTTGCTTCCCTTATGGAATTAAAAGTGCAGAAGATTGTGGTAAAGGAAAAGCATATAGATTAGAAATAATTAACATTATTTAATATAAAAAATTTGGGTAATTGAAATAATAGTCTTATATTTGCAATATAATAAAAACAAAAAAATAATATTATGTCGAGAATAACATTATTAGATAGCATGGAAAGTGTCATTAGTAAAATGTCTGAGGGCAATATAGGTGCTATGAACGTTTGTATGCTTTTAATGGCAGAGGGTGGAAACATTGACCGTCAAAATATAATGGGTGGTTTTAGCTTTATTCTTGACTTTGATAGAGAGGGCATTTATGGGACAGATATATATGTTTTTTGGAATGATATATGTAATCGTGAATTACCAAAGATGATTGCAGTATTAAGAGCCGTTCAACTTGGTTTTTTTAATGGGAGAGTATTAGCAGATGCTTGCCACAGACAAGACTATTCGGGACGTGATTTAGTTCCTGTAAATGACCTTTACAATAAGGTAATTGAACGGTTGCCAAATTTTGATTTATCTAATAGATAATTTTTCATAATAGATAATTTTTAAATGCTAAAGATTAATTAATTGAATGCTAATTGTCTGTGAAGATAGTTAGCATTATTTTTTCTTGCATAATGGCAAGAAAAGTCACCTTGACAGTAAGTAATTTTATATTAATTAACACAAAACATTTTGTAAATTAAATAAGATGTATTATCTTTGTATCATAAGAAAAAGAAAATATTAATCAATAAATAAACAATTATGAGTAAATATTCAAGAACAAGAAAGGCTATATGTAGAATAAGTCATTTAGACTATTGGATTATAAATAGAGACACATTTAAGCGTTTCAAACCTAAAACATGGAAAGAGCAATACAAAGAGCATAGAAAAACAAAAATATTGTTTTATGGTTATAATCCGTTCAATCTTATTTCTAATAATGGTAAAAGAGTAAAATTACCTTGTAAGTATAAGGATGCGTTAAATATGTTTATTATTTGGAAATTGATATAAAAAGTTAAATAATATGGAAGAATACATTTGTCCTATTTGTGGTGAAGTAATGGAAAGACAGTATAACAATGAAAATGATTGTCTTATGTTGAATTGCTGTGGTGAAGAATACAGTGAAGATGAATTTGAAATGTGTCGAGACTGTGGTAATTATATTCACAATTCTGTTAGTGAATATGATGAAGAAACAGACGAATTTTATTGTGGTGGTTGTATTTAATATACTTTAACACAAAATATTTGGTAAATTGGAATAATTAGTGTACCTTTGTCATATAAAAATAAGAGTAACATGGTAGTATCAGAAGAATTATACAATCAAATGGAAAGTGTTCAAGAGAACATTAATCTATCTGATGAAGAGAAGTTAAAAAGGCTAAAAGAAGCAAAAGGTGGCACATGGTATGATGGTTGGAAGCCTTATTGCTGTACTTGTTCTTATAATGGTAGAATGATTTCTACCGATTATGGTTTTAAATGTCCCTCTTGTGGAAATATGATAGGTTTTAATTTAACAAGGCTTAAAGAATCACCACTAAATAAAAAATAAAGATTATGAAAAAGAAGTACAATAATTTTGAAGAAATTAAAAAAGATGTTGACAATAACATAAAAGTACATTGGGGTAGAGATGTATTTTTTGCCTCTTTTCTGCGCATCCTCAAATATGTTTCGTTCTACCTCACAGTATTTCTGCC